>JRYL01000070.1_pt1 | contig 50827 bp, 55 predicted proteins | sample 235391 | NCBI WGS metagenome assembly JRYL01 (sample SAMN03074223, study PRJNA261481) | activated sludge metagenome | biome: Wastewater Treatment Plant; feature: Wastewater; material: Activated sludge; isolation source: activated biomass of a wastewater treatment plant treating wastewater from... ...
GTCTTATTGGTTCTTGCACCGACGAAAAAATTCCGATGAAAGCCTGGGATTTGAATATGAATTCTCTCTTGCACTTTTTGGAACTCGCAAGGGAAAAGAAAATCAGTCAGCTTTACTGGCCAAGCAGTATCGCAATTTTTGGTGCGGATACTCCAAAAAATAATACCGGGCAAAATGCACTTGCGATTCCGGCAACGGTTTACGGAATTTCAAAAAGAGCTGGTGAATTCTGGTGTAATTACTATTTTGAAAAATACGGTGTCGATGTCAGAAGTATCCGTTATCCGGGGCTGATCAGCTGGAAAACTTTGCCCGGTGGCGGAACCACCGATTATGCAGTCGATATTTTTTATCAGGCAATCGAAAATGGAAAATACGAATGTTTTCTATCTGAAAACACTGGACTTCCGATGATGTATATGGACGATGCCATTCGTGCAACCATTTAATTGATGCAGGCTAACGGTGACAAACTCAGCATCAGAACTTCTTATAATCTGAATGCGTTGAGTTTTACACCGAAAGAACTGGCGGAAGTAATCAAAAAACACATTCCCGGTTTTGAAATTTCATATCAACCCGATTTCAGACAGGAAATTGCGGACACCTGGCCGGCAAGCATCGATGACACAACTGCTCAAAAAGACTGGAACTGGAAACCCGAATTCGATTTGGATAAAATGACCCAAACGATGATTGAAAACCTGAAGGTTAAGCTTCAGAAACATTCGAATTGATTTCTTTAATCAGATAGTTTTTTAGAATGTTTTTTTTGACTTGGAGGCACGAAAAACCAAAATTAAATTTCGGTTATTCAACTCTTCAAGAGTTCAGAACCCTTGAAGAGTTTTTTAGAAGATATTAAAAAACCAGAACAAATGACATTATTTTAAATATCCAAAACTGAATAATCGTTGGTTTTTATTTCTTTTTTTACCTTCAAGACATGTGAAGTTTCACTGAATTTCTAACAATTACAACTCGAACCTTCGTCCTTCACTCCCAGTTTCTTTAAAATCTGATGAAGCAAACACCAGTTGGTGATTGAGTTTTGCAATAAGTTGGTTCCGACAAAAGCGGCTATCCAAAGCCAGTTTTTGTTGTCTGTGAAATAAGTCAAAAGCAGGCTGGTTAAGATTAAAGTTCCTGCAAATGCATACGATTTTGTTGTACATAATTTGTTGTTTTTTGATTTCTTACATTTGATTTTGTGCTTATTTCAAAAAGAAATGAATAAATGCTAAATTATTTTTTTTCCTATTTGTGCAAATAGGTTGCACAATAAGACCTTATCTTTGCATTGAATTAAATTATATAGTAAAGAAAAAGATCTTCAGTAAAGAAAAAGATCTTCTTTGATAATGTTATTTGTTGTTTATCATAAATACAATGAAACCAGACTATAAAAGAATAAAAAAAAATCACTACAAGTTTCGGATATAGATATTCTTTAAAATATTATAATTTTTAATAGAAAATCAATATCTAATTCTTTTACTATGTCATTCAATCATCTTAAAAAAATTGTTTTTCAAGAAGCCGAAAAAAAACAAATTCCTTTAACAGACGAATATCTGGACCGGATAAATTTTGAAACTTCTATTATCGAAGAAAAAAATCTGGCCGAATATTTTATGATTGCCTATCGGCTTATGGAAGTAGCCAAAGAAATGAATCTGATGGTACAGCCCTACGGGCTTTTCTCAGATAGCTCGATTGTCAGTTATTGTATGGGATTTGGTGCAGAAAATCCTTTTAAAAATGGAATCCCTGCCGATAATTTTATAGAAATTGAAAAAGACGAAACACCGGCTTTTCACCTGTCTCTCTCCAAAGACAAAAGTACAGAAGTTTATAAACAATTTTTGAAAAAATATCCCGTATATAAGCTTACACATTTGCAAACACCTTACGATAATCTTGAGCGATTTGGAGGTCCTTACAAAAAGCCGGGTTTAATTCGTAATCTATTGGCATTTAATCACGATAAATCATATGCAGCCATTCAAGGCAAAAACTTCTCAAAGAAATGTTTTAAACGAAATGGGGAACCGGTTTTCCCGATAAAAGAAACTCAGGGTAAGGTTCAGTATCCTTATTTTAAAGTTAGTAAAGATGAGCTGCTTTTAAAATTTCATTTAATAACGAATGAAATAGGGGAAGTCTATCATCCGGATAAAATTCAGCTCAGTGATCCGAATGTTTTTGATTTTATCAGTTCATCCGGTTTTAAAAAGACTGAATTTTATTATTGGAATAATGAAATGCTCGGTAGTCTTTGCCTTTGTTTTAAACCTCGTTCGATAAAAGACCTTGCGTTTCTTTTTTCTATGGGGACGCCCGGATTGTATGATTACGGAGAAGAAATACTCCACAGATATGATAAGCTGGAACCGGAATTTGATTACTCAGATTGGATTATTAAGGACATTCTGGAAGAAACCTACGGCTTGCCGATATATTCAAATCAATTTGCGCGAATTTTACACAGAGCTTTGCGAATACCTTGCAATGAGGCTTATAAACTAGAGAAATCAATGGTTTACAAAGACGAGAAAGGCAAAGAAGAATTTTTTGAGGATTTTGAGCAAAAATGCTTATTGAATACAAATCTGAAGGCCGAAGAAGCCCAATTTCTGAATTTATTTTTCCAGGATTTTGCAGACAGTCTGTATTCTTCCAACGAAGCTGAAAAAATTGCATTAACGATTTACAGAGATATCTGGTACAAAGTCCATTTTCCTGAAGTTTATAATTATGTTTCAGAAAAGAGGAATGCTGAACAGTTTCAATAAAATTTTCATTTGTGCAGATAGACTGCACTGACATGTTTTATCTATGTAAAATTAAAATTCGATATCATTACAAAATGATTGAACTAAAAACATAAAAAGCCGTAAAATTCTTTAAATCAAAACTTAACCTACAAAATTTTTTCCAATCTTCCAATAGTGATGATTAAAAATGTTTTGTGTAACTCGCTCAAAATTTGAAGATAAGATTGATTAATCTGTCATTTGAATCGGTTTTTAATTTCATAAATGAATTAAAAAAATTAAAGAACATAAACCATCCGAAACTTCAATTGATACATTCTGAAAAAATTGATAAAATCTTGTAAAATGAAAAGAGCACCAATCCATCACCCTGCATTTTTAATAATAATTTTATTATTTTCTTTCTTAATAACAGGCTGCAAAGAATCGAAAACAAAACACGAAGCCCAAGGCTCTCCCGGGATTGCGGTTACCATCAATCCCAATGCGCAAACCATCAAACAGCGAGTTTCTCCTCCAAAAGGTTATCAATGGATAACAGAACCACAAAATTCATTTGGAGAATATCTCCAAAACGCTCCGTTGAAAGAAGATGGCAGCCCGATACTGAGTTATACCGGACAACCGATTGCGAATCAGTCAAACCATATTGCGGTTCTGGATTATGACATTGGCAACAAAGATTTACAACAATGTGCGGATGCGGTTATCCGGCTCAATGCGGAATATTTGTACCAACAAAATAAGTTTGATGAAATCAGTTATCAATTTACTAACGGTGACACTTTTAGCTGGAATCAGTACAAAAATGGAATTCGTCCGCAGTTGATTAATGACAATACAGTGAATTTTGTTCAATCTGCCGGATTTAACGACAGTTATGAAGCTTTTAGAAAATACCTCGACATTATTTTTATGTATGCCGGAACGATTTCACTGAACAGAGAAACCATCCCGGTTCAAAGAAATGAAGACATCAAAGCAGGCGACATTCTTATTACACCGGGCAGTCCCGGACATGTTGTGGTGATTGTGGGACACGCAAAAAATTCGGCCGGAAAATCGGTTTATTTATTGGCGGAAGGTTATACACCCGCCCAATCGATTCATATCATCAATAACCCTGAAAATAAAACTTTAAATCCGTGGTATGAACTGGATGTCAACCAGCCCGAAACCCATACGGCGAGATATTATTTTTATACAAATATTCGGGCGTTTAGGTGATGAGACACTTTGAATAATAATGAAAATTTAAATCGACATTGATTTTGGACATTTTTATATGGATTACTTCAATTCAGAAAATTTGTTGAGAAATACCTGAATTACATCTGTTTTCAACCCATATTAAACCAGAAAGAAGCAGGGTATCCTCTGATAATGAGTTTTAGGCATTAAAATTTATTCTTATTACGAACCATAAAGCCTCACTTGCGAAAAACCCTCATACCAACTTCATCTGATTATCAGTCGCTTATTCCACAGTTCCTTCATCTTTGCCAAAACAAAATCTGACCAATATTTGTCCGGGCGGATTTTCAAGAAATGCTGAAAAACGAGGCTTATTCTACATTTTCAAAAGAATCTCGTTTCCCTTACTAATCATCAAACAGAACAACTCGACCCCTCGTCTTTCACACCCAATTTCTTCAATATCTGATGGAGTAAACACCAGTTGGTGATTGAATTCTGTAATAGGTTGGCTCCGACAAAAGCGGCAATCCAAAGCCAGTTTTTATTGTCAGTAAAATAAGTCAAAAGCAGGCTGGTTAAGATTAAAGTTCCTGCAAATGCATGTGCGATTTTATTGTACATAATTTGTTATTTTTTGATTTTTTACATTTGATTTTGTCATGGTTTTTGTACCAAAAACGCACGCCAAAATCTACTTACTTTATCTCTTTTCCCCGGGCTGCGGCTAAGCCTTGCCCGGGGTTATTTATATTGAACCCCTTCAGGGTTCTTTTTTTAACGATCTACTCGATTCAATTAATTCTCATCTCTTTTATCACCCAGCTCCGTCTTTTCCGGGCATATCTATATTTAATTATTAACCTAAAAGGTCAACCCTATTTAGGGAAGTTCATTGTACTTGGTACATTGTACTTGGTACATTGTACAATTAAACTCAAATCGAATGATTCACATCCAGACAGGCAACATGAATTTTTGTATTGACCGCCTGGTTATCGTTGAAATGATTAAACCTTTCAAATAATTCATCCATACACTGATTTTCAATAAAAACAGTAAAAAGCAGTGATTCAGTCGGAATTTCTTCTGAAATAAACCATGCGTTTTTATCTGATCCGTTGCTGTATCCTTTAACCGATTGCCATGAAAAGGATTTTACACCGGCGTGTTTAAGGATATCTTTCACTTCTTTTTCATATTCCTGAATGCAGGTAACCAATAGTAATTTCATTTTCTTTCGTTTTTGATTTTAATCCGATTTTGTCATGGTTTTTGTTCCAAAAACACACGCCAAAATCTTTATATTTCTCATCTGTTATCCCCGGGCTGCGGCTGTGCCTTGCCCGGGGTTATTTATATTGAACCCTTTCAGGGTTCTTTTTTTTTAACACTCCGACTTGGTTCATTTAATTCAAAATCTCAATTATAATTTTATAATTATTCAATTCTTTCTATTAATTCCAATAATCCTACTTGGTACTTGATACTTGGTACTTGATACTTGTTACTTGGTACATTGTAAATTGTACAACAAAAAATCACTCCTCATTCGCTTTCCATTTCTTCCGCTCAGCCATATAATAAACCACCGGCACGACCAATAAAGTCAGGAAAGTCGAGGTTATCGCTCCAAATACAAGTGAAATCGCCAATCCCTGAAAAATCGGGTCGAATAATATAATGGCGGCACCGATTACCACTGCTCCCGTTGTCAACAGAATTGGTGTGGTACGAACTGCTCCTGCTTCGATAATCGCCTGTTTAATTGGTTCGCCCTGTCTCAGTCTGATTTCGATAAAGTCGATTAACAATACCGAGTTCCGAACCATAATTCCGGCTAACGCAATCATTCCGATAAATGAAGTTGCGGTAAAATAGGCTCCCAGCATCCAGTGTCCGAGCACGATTCCAATCAATGAAAGCGGAATCGCCACCATCATCACAAACGGCGTTTTGAAATCCTGGAACCAGCCGACAATCAGCATGTAAATAATCACCATCACAACCAGGAAAGCAATTCCCAAATCGCGGAAAACTTCAAGTGTAATCTGCCATTCACCGTCCCATTTGACGGTGAAATTCTCTTCGCTTTCGGGCTGACCCATATAGAGTTCTTCCACTTTGTAACCGGTCGGAATCTGCATTTTCTGCAATTTTTCATCCATTCCCAAAATCGCATAAGCCGGACTTTCCAAATCGCCCGCCATATCGGCAAGCACATAAACCACTCTCTGCTGGTCTTTTCTGTAAATCGATTTCTGGAGTTCATCCTGTCTGACTTTGACCAGATCGCTGACCGGAACCATTCCCATCTGACCTTTCACCTTCATATTGGTGATGTCCTCAATCGAAGTTTTGTCTGCATCGCTGAGTTTCATCACGATATCAATCGGCTGATTTGAAGCTTCGTCATACAGATTCCCGATCGGATGTTCACCCATCAGATAAGTCAGATTTCCTGTGATTTGTGCGGGTGCAACACCGTTGAGCATTGCTTTTTCTTTGTCAAATTCAAGTTTGTATTCCACCTGCGGATCTTCAATCCGAGTGTCGATATCCACCACATCATCTGTATCGTGCAGAATCTGTTCGACCTGTCTTGCAATTTTGATCTGCTCATCATAATCCGGTCCGTAAACCTCTGCCACTATGGTTGACAGCACAGGCGGCCCGGGCGGAACTTCAACCACTTTTACATTTGCATTGTATTTTTCTGCAATCTCCTGAATTCCGGGACGAATCTTTTTCGCAATGTCATGACTCTGCATTTTTCGGTCATCCTTGCCCATCAGATTCACCTGAATATCGGCAGTATTGCTCGCTCCTCTCATATCATAATGACGAACCAGACCGTTGAAAGTAATCGGCGCCGACGATCCGATATATGACTGATAATTCACCACTTCGGGAACGGTTTTCAGATACTGCGCTATGTCCTGAGTCACCGCAGCAGTTCTCTCCAAAGTGGTTCCTTCGGGCATGTCGATCACCACCTGAATTTCATTTTTATTGTCAAACGGAAGCATTTTTACAGCCACCCATTTGGTGAAAAATGCCATCACAGAAATCAAAAGTAAAACCGAAGTTACACCCAAAACCGTCCATCTTTTTCCTTTGCTGTTCAAAAGCGGCAACTGGAGTTTTTTGTAAATTTTATAAATCGTTGTGGTCTCCAGTCCTTTTGATTCTTTGTCCTGCTGTTTGTCTTTTTCAATCAGCAGATGATAACCCAGATAAGGCGTCACGGTCAATGCGATAAACAATGAAAGCAGCATCGCAATCGAAGCGCCGATCGGCATCGGACTCATGTATGGTCCCATCATTCCCGAAACAAAAGCCATTGGAAGAATTGCAGCAATCACGGTGAAAGTTGCCAGAATCGTCGGGTTGCCGACTTCGTTGATTGCATAAATCGCAGCCTGACGGAACGGCAATTTTTTCATTTTGAAATGCCGGTGCATATTTTCGGCGATGATAATACTGTCATCCACCACAATTCCGACCACAAAAACCAGTGCGAAAAGCGTGATCCGGTTCAGCGTATAACCCAAAATATAATAACTGAAAAGCGTCAGTGCAAAGGTCAGCGGAACCGAAAAGAATACGACCAGGCCGCCTCTCCAGCCCATTGCGAGCATCACAAGCAGCGTAACCGCAATGATTGCAATTCCCAAATGAAGCAGCAGTTCTGACACTTTGTGAGAAGCGGTTTCACCGTAATTTCGGGTGACTTCAACTTTTACATCGTTTGGAATCAGATCGGTTTTCAGTTCGTCTGTTTTCTTAATGATTTTATCTGCAATATGCATCGCATCTGCTCCTTTCACTTTTGAAATTGAAAGCGTGACCGCATTGTATTCCGAATTGAAATTCTTTCCTTCTTCGGTTGCATTCCCAAAACCGAAGTTGACATAATTTCGGGGTGACGATGGCCCGTCCTCTACTGTTGCCACCTGTTTCAGATAGACCGGCATATTTTGGGAAGTTCCGATCACCAGATTTTCAACATCTTCGGCAGTGCTTAGAAACTGTCCGGTGGTCAGCAGAAATTCTGTATCTCCTTTGTCAAAACTTCCGGATTGAGAACTGTTGTTGCTCGCCTGGATCATCTGCATAATGCCCAAAGCATCTACATTTGATTCTGCCATTTTATCTTTGTCGAGTATNNGGTGACATTGATTGCAGAAACATCTGCTATTTTTTTAATTTCAGAAGAAACTTCCTCACCGACCTGTCTCAGCTGATAATCATCGTAATCTTCGCTCCACAGCGTGAGCGCCATCATCGGCACATCGTCGATCGAACGGGTTTTTACGATTGGCGGATAAACTCCGGCCGGAAACAAATCGGGATGTTTCATCAGTTCGTCATACAATTTCACATACGAACGTTCGGTATCTTCACCCACAAAAAACTGAACGATGATCATCGCCTGACCGTTCATCGCAACCGAATGAAGATGTTCGACACCTTTAATATTTGACAATATTTTTTCAAGCGGTTTCACCACTCTGCTTTCAACTTCAACAGGACTTGCACCCGGATAACCGACCATGACGTCAGCCATCGGGATGATGATCTGCGGTTCTTCCTCTCTCGGAATCAGTGATGAACTGTACACACCGATGATCATCAGACCCAGCATCAATAGGATGGTGAGTTTTGAGTTGATAAACAATTCAGCGATTCTTCCTGCTATTCCTTTTTCCATTTTCTTCTGATTTTTTGGCTGATCAAATACTTATTTTACATTCAGCGATGCGCCGTTATACAATCTTCCTTCTGCCTTCAGCACATAGGTTTCACCCGCACTCAGACCCGAAAGCACTTCCACTTCATCGGCGGTTTCTTTACCTAATTTCAGCCATCTCAAAACAGCCGTATTTTCCGAGCTCACAGTATAAACTCCGGTCAGCTGTCCTTTTTTGACCAAAGCCGTTTTTGGAATCATAATGCTCATCACCTCATCTGCAGAAGCTCCTTTGTTCTCAAACGGAAAACTCACATTGACAAACATTCCGGGCAACAGTTCCTTTGTATCGGGCACATTGATTTTGACCATATACTGACCGCCTGTGTTTGCAGACGACTGACTGATTTCAGCCACTTTTCCGCTGACTTCTTTTGATGAAGATTTGATCAAAACTTTTACATCCATTCCAGTTTTGATTTGAGCGATATTGTTTTCTGAAACCAGCACCTGAGCCTGCAGTACCGACGGCGATTCTATGGTCAGCAGCGGCATACCCGGATTTGCAAGATCGCCCTGCTCTGCAAATTTTGCGGTCACCACACCCGAAACCGGCGCTGTGATATTGGTATAACTGTATTGTGCATTGACCTCTCTTTTCATCTGTTTTGCAGCATTCAGTCCGGCTGCTGCCATGTCGAAACGGGCTTTCATATCGTCGAGTTCTTTTTGTGATGCGCTCTGTGAATTGAACAGATTCAGGAATCTTTCATAATCCTTTTTTGCTGCATCATAAATCGCCTGTGCCTGCATGATTTGTGCATCCGCCTGACCTCCTTTTGCCTGAAGATCAGAGCTGTTGATCGTCACCAGCTGCTGTCCGGCTTTTACATTTTGACCGACCTGAACCGGCATTGAAGTGATGTAACCCATCATTCGGGTCGAAACATTGACCGAATTTTTTGAAACCAGTTTTCCGCTTGCTGTTGCAGAAGAACCGCCCTGTGCTTCATCGGTTTTGGCGAGTGTGACGCTCACCGTTTCTCCGCTGAATTCCGCTTTTTTGTTTTCGGACGAAGAACAGTTTGTCAATAAAGTCAGTCCAAAAATAATTGCTGTACCGGATAATATTTTTTTCATCGCTGTTGTTTTTATGTGGTGTGTATTTAATCTTTTAAAAATTTGAAATAGGCAACCGCTGTATTGTATTCAAAAATCGATTGCTGGTATTCAAGTTCTTTTTGTGCCATCAGGGTTTCGGCAGTCAGCAGATCTGCTGATTTTTCCAATCCCTGATCATATCTGTTTTTTCTGATTCGATAAGCCTCTTTGCTCTGATTCCATGCAGATTCGGTCAGTTCCACTTTTTTGTCAGCATCCTGAATCTGACGATATGCCTTCTTCAGCTCCAAACTGCTTTGTTGGGTGTACTGGTCGATTTCTGCTTTTGCACGATTGTAATCTGCTTTGTATGCGATCTGTTCGCTTTTTGATTTCAGACCGTCAAAGAAATTCCATGACAACTGCAAACCGATCAGATATCCTTTTCCGTCAAATTCTGTGAATTTATTGTCGTGCAGTTCAAAACTTCCAAACGCATTCAGTCTGGGAAGAAATTTTGATTTTGAAGATTTGATCATCCATTCGTAAGCTTCAAGCGATTTCTGATAAGCCTGAAGATCTTTACGGTTTGGGTTGAGTTCAAAATTATTTTCCGAAATGATTTCACCATACGACAATTCTTCGGTCGGTTTGAAAATCTTTCCGTCGCTGTCTTCATTGAGCAGCAAAAACAAATAATCTGATGCATTTTGGATATTTGATTTTGCAAACTGAATTTGTGAATCAATTTCGCTGACCCGAACTTCCATATAAAGCACATCTGATTTCTGAACCAGACCGTTAGCATAATAATTGTCGATCACCTTTTTGTTGGCGAGCGTTGTGCTTTTTGCATCTTCAAGCGTGTTCAAAACTTTGTAAGCCAGTTGAAGCATATAGTAGCCTTTGCTGAGTTCAAAACGCAGATATTCTTCAGTTCGCTGCTGTTTGATTTTGAGCACTTCGGTTTTTACGCTGCCCGCTTTTTTCTGATAAACCATGTCCAGATTGACAATCGGCTGCTGAATTTCGATTTTTGGTCCGAAGTCGGTAATGCTTTTCGGATCGTTCAATATTTCGGGATTGAAATCTTCCATCGCNNTTCGGCTTCTGAAAGTTCAATTTCCTTTTGAGCCAGCTGAAGCTGAAGATTTTTGTCAAGCGATTTCCGGTCGATTTCGGAACCTGAAATTCGGATGGTGTCCTGTGCAAAAACCGATGCTGCAAATATTGATAATAAAACAGTTAACGTCTTTTTCATCTGATGATTATAATTTTTCAGATGCAAAATTAGCTCAGCAAAAAGTCATGGACAGTAATATATGTTACACAGCAAAGAAGCGCTTTCAATTCGATTAAAAAAATCAAATTATTTCCAACAAATAAATTGAAAATCATTAATTTTATACTCTCTTCCAAATTTATAATTATGAAAACTTCTTTCAGTCTGCTGTTTATTTGTCTGATTTTCAATTTCGCAATCTGTCAAATCAATCCGGTTCAGAATCTGGAGTGGAGTCAGGGTTATTCGGAACCCTATAATATTTTTTCACTCTATTGGGACGAACCCGAACAGCCGCATGACGAACTGATCGGTTACAATATTTATCGGGAAGATGAATTGTATAAATTTCAGACCGAAACCGGTATGTTTTGCACTCCGGAATTTGGAGAATATGATGACTGTGATTTTATTGATGGTTATCTTGGTGAAGAATTCACCGGATATGTCGCAGCAGTTTATGAGGGCGGAGTTGAATCTGAATATGTTTCTTTTTATGTTTGGGGAGCTGCAATCGGAGTGAATGATATAGATTTTCAGCAGTTGAAAGTTTATCCGAATCCGGCACGGGATTTCCTTCAATTTGGCAAAAAGGTTTTTGAGATTTCAATTATTGATATGAACGGAAAAGTTATAAAATCAATTCCGGAAGCAGATGCAATCGATATCAGCAGACTGGCGGACGGAAATTATATCGTCCGTTTTTCAGATCAGAACGGGAAATTATATTACAAACGATTTTTGAAAAATTGACCTGAACTGTAACTTTATTTCACTCTTATTGAAACTCACCCTGAGCACATAAAATTCCTTATACCGCAATCGCAATTATCTATGATTTAAATTATTTGTATTTTGAATTAGCTTTGTATCTTTGCATTTTAGAATAAATCTAAATAATCAGAGATTCAGACTGAATGAAGATGTCAGGAATTTGAAGGAGAAGAACGGCTTCCAAACCAGACTGAAAATCTGAACAGCTGCGGAAAGAAACGCAGTCTTTCAATTAAAATTGAACTGAATTGAACTGTATAAAATTTTTTGTGTTAATCCTTTCCGGCTGCCTGTTGGGACAGTCAAAGGTTGATGAGGCAAAACTCAAAGTGTTTTCGCCCGATGAAAATTCTGCAGTGTATAATCAAATCTATACCCAAAACTTTTTCTTCGGAAATTTTGGTCTGAAACAGCTGGTGAGTGCAGTTCCGATCAATTTGAAATCTGTAAAATCAATAAAAGTTTCGGCAACACCTTCGGACGGAAAAACAGTTCCGGTGATGGAACTTTATTATGACAAAGATGGAAAACTGACCCAAATGAAGGTGCTTGAATCATTTTTCGGGAAACCGATGACCGTCGATTACAAATACCGAGACGGACTGCTTGAAGAAGAGACGATTTCAAAAACAGAGAAAGGAAAAGCAGTGAAAGAAGTCAATCAGTTTTATTATGCCGAAGGAAAAATGATCGTTCATGATTTTCGTGATATGCTGGATGTGTACAGTCTGAACGGAAAAGTGCTGTCCAAAAGAAGTTATATGAATGGAAGTCTGGTTTTGAATGACAGTTTTGACGGAAAATGCAGACTGACCACCTACAAAGGAAAACAGATCAATAAAGTCTGTTTCAGCAATCTGAATCTTGAATTTCCGCTTTCGATCGACGAATACACAATGAATGAAGACAAAAACGGAAAACTGATTCTGATGAAAGATCAGACACTTGAAATTAAGAAAAACAAAGAACAGGAATATTCGATACTGAACAACGGTAAAGAACAATATATTTTGAAACTCAACAAGGACATGCGGATTCAGGAATTTAATTTTCTGGGAATCAGAGCTGAAAAGGTCGGTCCGGTTGATTTCAAATTTAATTATACAAACTATTAAAATGAGCAAAGAGAAATATACGGAAGAAGATTTGAGACAAAATCTTGCTGCCAACAAAGAATACGAATTCGGTTTTACGACCGATATCGAATATGAGGATTTTCCGAAAGGATTGAACGAGGACATCGTCAGAATGATTTCTGAACGAAAAAACGAGCCCGATTGGATGACCCAATGGAGACTTGAAGCGTTCAAAATCTGGCAGGAAATGGGTGATGAACCCAGCTGGGCAAATGTGAAATACAAAAAACCTGATTTTCAGGATATCACTTATTATGCAGCGCCAAAGAAAAAACCTCAGCTGAACAGTCTGGACGAGATCGATCCCGAATTGAAAAAAACATTTGACAAACTTGGAATTTCAATCGAAGAACAAAAACGTCTGTCGGGTGTGGCAATGGATGTGGTGATCGACAGTGTTTCGGTCAAAACCACTTTTCAGGACACGCTGTCTGATTTGGGCATCATCTTTATGTCAATCAGCGAAGCGATACAGAAGCATCCCGATCTGGTTAGAAAATACATCGGGAAAGTGGTTCCGAGAACAGATAATTTTTATGCAGCGCTGAATTCAGCCGTATTTTCGGACGGATCATTCTGCTACATTCCAAAAGGAGTCCGCTGTCCGATGGAACTTTCGACTTATTTCAGAATGAATAAACAGGGTTCGGGTCAGTTTGAAAGAACTTTGCTGGTGGTTGACGAAGGCGGTTATGCTTCTTATCTGGAAGGCTGTACTGCACCGACAAGAGATGAAAACCAGCTGCATGCCGCTGTGGTCGAACTGATTGCGATGGAAGGAGCCGAAATCAAATATTCTACCGTTCAAAACTGGTATCCCGGTGATGCAAACGGTGTGGGCGGAGTTTTCAACTTTGTAACCAAAAGAGGGATTGCTGAGAAAAATGCAAAAATCTCATGGACTCAGGTTGAAACCGGATCTGCAATCACATGGAAATATCCAAGCTGTATTTTGAAAGGAGACAATTCAATCGGTGAATTTTATTCGGTTGCGGTTACCAACGGACATCAGCAGGCGGACACCGGAACCAAAATGACACATATTGGAAAAAACACACGTTCTACCATTATATCAAAAGGAATCTCTGCAGGAAAATCACAAAACTCATACAGAGGACTGGTGAAAGTCGGATCGAGAGCAGAAGGCGCAAGAAACTTTTCACAGTGCGATTCACTGCTGATGGGCAACGAATGCGGTGCACATACTTTCCCATACATCGATGTGAAAAATGTGACCGCACAGGTTGAACACGAAGCGACCGCATCAAAAATCGGTGAAGACCAGATGTTCTATTGCGCACAGAGAGGAATTCCGCCGGAAAAAGCAGTTGCGCTGATCGTAAACGGATTCAGCCGTGAAGTCTTGGACAAACTGCCGATGGAATTTGCAGTTGAAGCCAAAAAACTTCTGGAAGTTTCACTCGAAGGATCGGTCGGATAATTAAAATTAAAAAAATAAAANNCCCAAAACCAAAAATAAATAAGACATGTTAAAAGTTAAAAACTTACACGCTCAGATAGAAGACGGAACAGAGATACTGAAAGGTGTGGATTTGGAAATCAAACCGGGTGAGATTCATGCGATCATGGGTCCGAACGGTTCGGGCAAATCAACACTTTCTGCAGTGGTTGCCGGAAAAGAAGATTATGAAAGAGCACAGAAAGGCATCTTTTTGTCATTCCAGTATCCGGTTGAAATTCCGGGTGTTTCGGTGACCAACTTTATCAGAAATGCAATCAACGAAGGCAGGAAGTCAAGAGGCGAAGACGAAATGAAAGGAGCAGAAATGCTGAAAAAAGTTCGTGAAAATGCAGACAAACTCAATATCAGAAAAGAATTTCTGAACCGTTCGCTCAACGAAGGTTTTTCGGGCGGTGAAAAGAAAAGAAACGAAATCTTCCAGATGCTGATGCTGAATCCGAAACTCGCCATCCTTGACGAAACCGACTCGGGTCTTGACATTGACGCACTGAGAATCGTTGCGGATGGTGTGAACGAATTCAAAAGAGACGACAATGCAGTGCTGGTGATTACCCACTATCAGCGTCTTCTCGAATACATCGTTCCGGATTATGTGCATGTGCTTTATGACGGTAAAATCATAAAATCGGGCGGAAAAGAACTGGCGCTCGAACTTGAAGAAAGAGGTTACGACTGGGTGATTGAAGAAGCAGCCGGTGTGTAATTTTTAAAATTTGAAAAATGAATGAATTAAAAGATAATTTGGTGGCCAGACATCTGGTGCTGAAAGAAAAATATTCAAAAGTCAAATGGATGAACGGTGTGCGTGAGCAGGCGATTGAGACATTTGACAAAGTCGGATTTCCAAAGAGGAAAGACGAAGAATGGCGTTTTACCAATCTTGCACCGCTTTTGAAATCAGATTACAAACTTTTTCCCGAACCTTCTGAAGCTCAGGTGGGTGCAAAAGAATTGGAAAAATACTTTGTAAACAATATCGATTCGTACAACATCGTGTTTATCAACGGAGTGTACAACAGCTTTCTGTCGTCGAGTACACACGAAGAAGCAGATATTTGTGTGCTATCCTGCGCGATGGAAAAAATGGTTCATCAGCCGGTGATTGAGAATTTTTACAACAAAATCGCACCGAAAGATGAAAGTTTTACTGCGCTCAACACAGCGTTTTCAAACGACGGCGCCTATATCTATGTACCCGACAAAACCATACTTTCAAAACCGATACAGCTGATGTTCTTTTCGACCGCAAAGGAAGAAGAAGTGATGTATCATCCGAGAAATCTGATTGTGATCGGCAGCAATTCGCATGCGCAGATCATTGAAAGACATCAGACGCTGAACAGCAAAGCGAATCTGACCAATTCGGTAACCGAAATTTCGGTTGGAAAAAATTCTGAATTGGATTATTACAAAATCCAGAATGATACCACCGAAGCTTCGCTGATCGACAATACCTACATTTCGCAGGAAAGAGACAGTGTGGCTTCTGTTCATACTTTTTCGTTTGGCGGAAAGTTGACCCGAAACAATCTGAATTTTGTTCAAAACGCTGAAAACAGCAACTCGATTTTGAACGGAATCACCATTATTTCAGGTGATCAGCATGTGGATCATCACACGCTGGTCGAGCACAATGCACCGCATTGCGACAGTCACGAACTTTACAAGGGAATTTATGACGACAATGCGCACGGTGTTTTCAACGGAAAAATCTATGTGCACAAAGACGCTCAGAAACTGAATTCATTTCAGCAAAACAACAATGTGCTGCTGAGCGACAAAGCAGAGATCGACACCAAACCGCAGCTTGAAATTTTTGCGGACGATGTGAAATGTTCGCACGGCTGTACAGTCGGCCAGCTCGATAAAGATGCAATGTTTTATCTTCAGCAGAGAGGAATTCCGAAAGCAGAAGCAAAAGCACTGCTGCTGTATGCATTTGCTGCCGAAGTGCTTGAACATGTTCAGATTCCTCAGATCAAGGCAAGAATCACCGGTCTGATCGCTTCAAAACTGAATGTGAATATGGAGTTCTGATTTTAGAAAATCAGTTTTTTAAAATAAATTGAATGAGGGCTTTCTAAAACGGAGTCCTCATTTTTTTTGAAGCGAATATTTTGTATTTTTATTGATTGTAATGATGATTATGGAATTGAATAAAATGCTTTCTGAAGTTTACGGCGGTATATTTGAAAAAGAGCTGATCGATGAAATCTCTGAGGCCGGACAGCTGATTGAATTTGAAGAGAATGATGTGCTGATTGATTTCGGCCGTTATATAAAAGGAATTCCGCTGCTGCTCAAAGGTGCGATCAAAATCATGAGAGAAGATTTTGACGAAGGTGAACTGCTGCTCTATTTTCTCGAAAAAGGAGATACCTGCGCGATGACAATGGCCTGCTGCGTGGACGACAAACGAAGCGAGATTCGTGCAATTGCGGAAAACAAAGGAAGCGCAATCCTGATTCCGATCGGGAAAATGGAAGACTGGATGGGAAAATACAAAAGTTGGCGTGCATTTGTTTTTCAGTCTTACAACAGCCGTTTCAACGAACTGCTTTCTACCATCGACAATATTGCATTCAAACACATGGACGAACGGCTTGAAAAATATCTGAATGAAAAATCAAAAATCAACAAATCAAAAATCATCAACCAGACCCATCAGGAAATCGCTTATGAACTGAACAGTTCGCGGGTGGTGATTTCAAGACTGCTTAAGGTCATGGAAAATGAAGGAAAAATCAGGTTGAACCGAAACAATATTGAGCTGCTTTGATGTTGGGTGTCGGACGCGGGGTGTGGGATGTTCATGCTGAATATGATGGAAGTGGATTTAGGATGTTTTTACATTATAAAATATACTTTCAAAAAGTCTCACATCTCATAGTCTAATGTCTCACGTCTATTGTGGGATAATGGAAGTCAAAAATGGTCAACGCTAATCAGAGAAGCTCATGTCTTTAAACTAATTTCTCTTTGACTTTCATCTGTGGATTTCTGTGTCATCTGTGAGAAAAAATCGTAAGATCAATTCAAATTCACTTTCGAACTGATTGTCTTTTTAAATGTTTCAAGATCATCATCCAGTTCTTCAACCGTTTTTGGAAGGATGTATTCGGCAATGATTTTTTCGTCTTTGTCCAGAAACAACAGCTGTTTTTCATCTCCGTCAATCATATTTCTGAACAGATCCCACATGGAAACACCGTTGTTTTTGAGCATTTCAAAAAACTGATCCGCCTTGATTTGGATGGTTTTCATTTTCTATCTGGTTTTCAGACCCAGTTTTTTTCTGACTCTTTTGAGCACATCATTGCCCACATCTGCGGCGCGTTGCGCACCAATTTCGAGATAATTGTCCAAAACGGTTTTGTCGAGCAGCAGTTCGTCAAACTTTTTTCTTGCATCCGAATAATTCTCAAGCAGCACTTCAAACAGCGCAGTTTTTGCATGACCGTATCCGTAACCGCCTTTCAGATAATTCTTCCTCATTTCTTCAACCTGAGCCGGTTCTGCAACCAGTTTGTACAGCGCAAACACATTGTCGGTTTCGGGATCTTTCGGGTCTTCAAGCGGTGTGCTGTCGGTCTGAATCGACATCACCTGTTTTTTCAGCTCTTTTTCGGGCAGAAATATATTGATGAAATTATTTCTTGATTTGCTCATTTTATATCCGTCCGTTCCGGGAACGATCATCACGTCTTCGCTGATTTTTGCCTGCGGAAGCACAAAGGCCTCTCCCATCTGATGATTGAATTTATCGGCCACATCCCGGGTGATTTCCAAATGCTGCAACTGATCTTTTCCGACCGGAACAATCTCTGCATCGTACATCAATATATCTGCAGCCATCAAAATCGGATAAGTGAACAGTCCGGCGTTGACATCAGAAATGTATTCCTGTTTGTCTTTGAAAGAATGCGCAAGTGTCAGCCGCTGGAACGGAAAAAAGTTGAGCAGATACCAGGTCAGTTCGGTCACCTGAGGCACGTCAGACTGACGGTAAAAAACCGCTTTGTTGGTATCCAGACCAAGCGAAATCCATGTGGCAGCCACTTCATAAGTATTTTGTTTCAGCAGTTCCGCATCCTTGATCTGTGTCAGCGCATGCAGATCTGCAATGAAAATAAATGATTTCTCATCCGACGAATTTGCAAGATCGATTGCAGGTGAAATCGCACCCAATATATTACCCAAATGCGGTGTGCCGGTGGCCTGAACGCCTGTAAGTACTCTTGGCATAACTTTAAAAGTTAGAGGTTAGAAGTCAGAAGTTAGAAGTCTGAATTACTAAATTAAGACCAATTATTCTTCGTTCAATTTTTGTGCTTCAAAATTATTGATTTTCTTGTGAACAAACCAGGTGAAAAACGGAATTATCGCATAAAGTATGACAGTCAAAAATTCCTTTGTATTCCATTTGTAATAATCTCTGACCTTAAAAGCAAGATAAACAAAGGCCATAAAGAACAATCCGTGCAGCATTCCGAACGGTCTGATCAGCGAATCATTGCCAAAACCGTATTTCATCGGCATTGCAATTAAAAAAAGCAGTACACAGCCGATGATTTCCAGAATGCATACGATATCAAATATTTTGTTTAATTTTTCCTGATTCATTTTTGATTAATTTCGGCCAAAGATAAAGGGCTTTGGGTGAACCGGCAAATCGGAAACCCTTTAAAAATGTTAAAAAAATGCCGTTACTGACATCAGTACCGGCATTTATTCCATATTGATTATTTAAATTATCCGAAGATATTTTTTCTGAAGNNAAGCATCCGCCACATTGAAAATGTATGAGAAAAATTCTTTTCCGCCAATCAGCGGCACCCAGTCGGGCCAGTCAAACAACGGAAAATAGAACATATCGACCACACAGCCTTTCAGAAAACCTGAATATCCATTGAAATCAGCTTTTGAAATTCCGTCATAACCGACCCAGCCCGATATTTCGGGATTCCAGGTCAGTCCGGTATCGAAAATCATTCCGTAAAAAAGACTGTCGATCAGATTTCCGATTGCACCGGCAAGTACCAGCGCCATTCCGATTTTGAAGTAATAATTGTTGTGTGCTTTGACATGTTTCCAGATGTACCAGATGATTCCTCCAATCAGAAAAATCCTGAGTACCGAAAGACCCATTTTTCCTGCCAGACCGCCAAATTCTGCACCGTAGGCCATACCCGGGTTTTCAACAAATTTCAACTGAAACCAACTGAAAACTTCAACTCCTTCACCGAGATAGAAGTGTGTTTTGATATAAAATTTTACAAGCTGATCCAAAATCAAAATCAGCAGTACGATCAATCCAATTTTTTTCAAAACGGCTGTTTATCGTTGCATGTTTTTGGCTTCGATGCTCAGTGTAGCGTGCGGAACAAGCTTCAGTCTTTCTTTGTCGATCAGCTTTCCGGTCACTCTGCAGATGCCGTAGGTTTTATTTTCGATTCGGATCAGTGCATTTTTCAGATCCCGAATGAATTTCTCCTGACGGGCTGCCAATTGCGCATTCTGTTCTTTACTCATGGTTTCCGATCCTTCTTCAAACGCCTTGAAGGTCGGTGAAGTATCGTCGGTTCCATTGTCCAAACCGGCCATGAATGTTTCTTTGATCAATTCATAGTCTCTTTCTGCTTTGGCAAGTTTCTCAAGAATGATCTGTCTGAATTCCTCCAGCTCAGCATCGGTGTATCGTGTTTTTTCTTCTGTTGCTGCCATAGTTTCAAATTTTTGAAATCGAAATTTCGGTTATTAAATCATTTATCTCTATTTCCGTTCCGCCTGCCGGCTCGTCCTGAAAGACAATTTTATCGGCGAGCGTTTCAGAGCAAATATAATCTTTATTTTGATTAATTGCTATTTCGAGTTCTTTATCGTTTTTAACAATTAATTCAATACGGTCGGTGAGTTCAAAACCGCTGTCCTTTCTCAGATTCTGAATTCTGTTCACCAGTTCTCTTGCCAAACCTTCGGAAATCAGTTCGTCATTGAGCGTCATATCGAGCGCAACCGTCAAGCTTCCGTTCGATGCAACCGTCCAGCCGGGAATGTCTTTGATGGTGATTTCAAAATCTTCAATTTCCAAATCCAAAGTTTTGTCACTCAGATCAAGACTGATCTTTCCTTCGGTCTCCAATCTGACAATATCGTCATTGGTCATTTTTGCAGTCGCCTGCGAAATTGATTTCATTTCGCTTCCGTATTTCGGACCGAGCGTTTTGAAATTCGGTTTGATGCTTTTCACCAGCAGATCGGCTGCCTGTTCGTTTGAAAGCAGTTCGATCTCTTTGACATTCACTTCCTGTTTAAGCAGTTCTGCCACCGATTCGAGTCTTGTCTTCATCTGATCATCCAAAACCGGAATGATTACCTTCTGCAACGGCTGACGGACTTTGATCGCAGCTCCTTTTCTCAGCGAAAGTATCATGCTGGTCGCGGTCTGTGCCAATTGGGTTCTGATTTCAAGTTCAGAATCGATCAGGCTTTCATTTGCCTTTGGATAATCAGCCAGATGAACCGATTCAAGCGAAGATTTCTGACTGACCGCGTTCAAATCCTTATAAAGTCTGTCCATAAAGAAAGGCGCGATCGGTGCAGAAATGATTGCAATTTTTTCAAGCACCGTATACAGCGTCTGATAAGCAGAAATTTTGTCAGTGGTATAATCTCCTTTCCAAAATCTTCTTCTGCTCAGTCTGACATGCCAGTTGCTCAGATTGTCGATTACAAACTCCTGGATTGCTCTTGCGGCACGGGTAGGTTCGTAATCGGTATAATATTCGTCAACTTTTTTGATCAGTGTATTTAATTCAGACAATATCCATCTGTCCAGCTCGGTTCGCTGTGCGTACGGAACTTCAGCTTCTTCATATCTGAAATTGTCAACATTTGCATAGAGCGCAAAGAATGAATAGGTGTTGTACAAAGTTCCGAAAAATTTCTTCTGAACTTCAAATACGCCTTCCACATCAAATTTCAGATTTTCCCAGGGCTGAGCATTTGAAATCATATACCAGCGGGTTGCATCCGGACCGTAGGCAGCAAGGGTTTCAAACGGATCAACCGCATTGCCCAAACGTTTTGACATCTTCTGTCCGTTTTTGTCGAGCACCAGACCGTTTGACACCACATTCTTATAAGCAACACTGTCAAAAACCAGCGTTCCGATTGCATGCAGCGTATAGAACCAGCCTCTAGTCTGATCGACTCCTTCCGCTATAAAATCAGCCGGATATTTTGAACCCGAATCAATCCATTCTTTGTTTTCAAACGGATAATGGAATTGGGCATAAGGCATAGAACCCGAATCAAACCAGACATCAATCAGATCAGATTCTCTTTTCATCGGTTTGCCGCTGTCTGAAACCAAAATGATTTCATCGACTATATTTTTATGCAAATCAACTTTTGAATAATTTTCCTCTGACATATCGCCGGCAGAAAATCCTTCAAACGGATTGGTTTTCATCAGTCCGGCATTGATCGACTTGCTGATTTCGTTCATCAGTTCTTCGACCGAACCGATGATGATTTCTTCTGTTTTGTCTTCTGTTCTCCAGATCGGCAATGGAATTCCCCAATATCTCGATCTCGAAAGATTCCAGTCGTTTGCATTTTCAAGCCAGTTTCCAAAACGGCCTTCACCGGTTGCTTTTGGTTTCCAGTTGATGGTTTNNTGTATTTTTCAACCTTAAAGGCTTTGTTGTCTTCTTTCAGCTGAATTGCAATTTCGACATCGACCGAGCGTTCGGGTGCGGTGCCGTCGTCGTAATATTCATTTTTTACATATTTTCCGCCAAAACCGGCCGGCAGACTATTGATAAATTTCCCCTGCAGATTGACCAGCGGAATCGGATTTCCGTGTTTGTCCAAAACCAGCATCGGCGGTATTCCGTGATTTTTTGCAACACGCGCGTCATCGGCTCCAAAAGTCGGCGCACTGTGTACGATTCCGGTTCCGTCTTCTGTGGTTACAAAATCATCATCGACCACCTGAAAAGCTTTGTCAGCATCTTCATAAGGCAATGCCCATTTCAGCAGCTGTTCATATCTGATTCCGACCAGTTCTTTTCCGTTGATCGTTTTTAAAATTCTGTATGGAAACTTTTTGTCGCCTTCTTTAAAATTTTCAAAATCGGCAGCTTCTTCGGTTTCGAAATAATTTTTTCCAAAAACTGAATTCAGCAGCGGTTTTCCGAGAATCACAGTTTGAGGTCTGAAAGTATATTGGTTAAATGTTTCAACAATCACATAATCGATTTTCGGACCGACGATCAAAGAAGTATTTGACGGCAGCGTCCAAGGTGTAGTCGTCCAGGCAAGGAAATAAACATCTCCTTCCAAATCTTTGAGCAGTTCGGATGATTCTTTGACCGCTTTGAATTGAGCCACAACCGTGGTATCCGAAACTTCGCGATAAGTGCCGGGCATGTTCAGTTCGTGTGACGAAAGACCGGTTCCCGCTTTTGGCGAATACGGCTGAATGGTATAACCTTTATATAATAATCCTTTGTTGTAAATCTGTTTGAGCAGCCACCAGACCGACTCCATATATTTGGGTTCGTAAGTGATGTACGGATCTTTCAAATCCACCCAATAACCCATTTTTTCGGTCAGATTGTTCCAGATATCGGTATAGCGCATCACCGCCTGACGGCATGCCTGATTGTATTCTTCAACAGAAATTTTCTTTCCGATGTCTTCTTTTGTAATTCCGAGTTCTTTTTCAACACCGAGTTCAACCGGCAGTCCGTGGGTATCCCAGCCTGCCTTTCTGTGAACCTGTTTTCCTTTCAGTGTCTGATAACGGCAAAAGATATCTTTGATCGTCCTTGCCATTACGTGGTGGATGCCGGGCATTCCGTTTGCAGAAGGCGGTCCTTCATAAAAAACAAAATTCTGATGGCCTTCTCTAGTGCTTACACTTTTTTCAAATACACTGTTCTGTTTCCAGTCGGTCAAAACTTCATCAGCCAGACCGACCAGATTTAAATTTTTATATTCTCTGAATTTACTGCTCATAATTCAAACTCGATTGCAGCCAAATTAAAAACCGATAATCGGCTGCGTTTTATTTTTTTTAAAGATTTGCGAAGATACGAATTTTTGAGATTCCAAGGTTTTGAATATAAAAAAATTGATCGGTTTTCAAATGATTTTTTGACGAACTGATGCTGATAAAATTCATACCAACCGACTGATATTATTCATAGTAAATTAAAAGATAGAAAAGTCTTTTATTATGACCTTTGTATCAGAAATAAAACTAGAAAAATTAAAAACAATTGGATATGAAAACAATATTTCGCACATTGATTATTTCGGCACTGGTCACGATGGGTGGCTGCAAGCAGAACAATTCTCTTTATGCCGATTCGGGTGAAAACGGTGAAAACATCAAAACGGACGGAACCACCCAGGTGATGGATCTGGTTGCTCCTCCTTTTGTTCAGGCGGCAGTTGGCGACAGAAGCGCAAAGAAACTGGTGGTAACGCTTGAAATCCTTGAAAAAATCGGTGAACTTGCTGACGGTACACAGTATAACTTCTGGACTTTTAACGGAACCGTTCCCGGAACTTTTATCCGTGCAAGAGTCGGTGACGAAATTGAGCTTCACCTGAAAAACAATGAAAACAACAATCTTCCGCACAACATCGACCTTCATGCTGTGAACGGTCCCGGCGGAGGTGCTGAAGCATCTTTTGTAACGCCCGGAAAAGAAGGCAGTTTTACTTTCAAAGCGCTGAATCCCGGCCTGTATGTTTATCATTGTGCAACTGCTCCTGTGGGCATGCACATTGCAAACGGAATGTACGGTCTGATTCTGATCGAACCCGAAGGAGGTCTTCCAAAAGTTGACAAAGAATTCTACATTATGCAGGGAGATTTCTATACCAAAGGAAAATTTGGAGAAAAAGGTCTTCAGGAATTTGACATTGACAAAGCAATCGACGAACATCCGGAATATGTGGTATTCAACGGAAATACAGGTTCACTTTTGGGCGACAACGAACTGCTGGTAAAAACCGGTGAAACCGTCAGAATTTTCTTCGGAAACGGAGGTCCGAATCTTACTTCCTCACTTCACCTGATTGGTGAAATCTTTGACCGTGTGTATGTGGAAGGCGGAACAACCATTACAAAAAACATTCAGACCACAAGCGTTCCTGCGGGCGGTGCTGAGATTGCAGAATTCAAGGCAGATGCTCCGGGTGAATATGTATTGGTCGATCACGCAATTTTCAGAGCATTCCACAAAGGTGCTTTGGGTAAAATCAANNCATTTCAATCGCGATACTGACTTCCTGCTACAATCGTGTAAGTGTGGCAGCGAAGGAAGCACCGGCGGTGACACCAAAAACGCTGAGTCCTGTTAAATCCGACAAAAAGATGATCAGCATCGAAGGCGGAACCTATATGGGTTTTCTCGGAAAGGATTCAGGCAGGATTGTTCAGGTCAAATCTTTTCAAATTGATGAAAGCCCGGTTACAAATTCAGAATTTCTTGAATTCCTGAGAAAAAACCCGCAGTGGACACGTTCACAGGTGACAAAACTGTATGCAGATGATGCCTATCTGCACAACTGGCAGGGAGATTATGAAATTCCGGCAGATGCAAAACCCGAATCACCGGTCACCAATATTTCATGGTTTGCAGCAGAAGCCTATGCAAAAAGTGTCGGCAAAAGACTTCCGACCATAGACGAATGGGAATATGCGGCACTGGCTGATGGAAATTCAAAAGATGCATCCGGAAAACCTGAATTCACCCAATACATACTGAATTCTTATCAGAAAAAGGGAATGTACAAAGAAGCAATCAAACAGCAGAAACCAAATTATTACGGACTGTATGACCTGTACGGAATGGTTTGGGAATGGACAGAAGATTTTAATTCGGTGATGATCAGCGGCGAATCAAGAAACGACAGTTCAAAAAACGAAAGTCTTTTCTGTTCGGGCGCCGCGGTGACCACCAGCGATTTGACCAATTACGCGGCGTTTATGCGCTATGCGATGAGGGGAAGTTTAAAAGCAGATTATTCGGTGAATAATCTTGGGTTCAGATGTGCAAAAGATTTATAAATTTGTAATTGTGAAAAATAGCATATTGATGTTGCTCCTGATGTTCGGTATTGCGGGATGCAGTCAAAATGAAAAAGAATCAAATACCGAAATCGCACAAAATTCGGTTTTTCAGCTGAATTCAAACTGGGAAAACCAGGACGGACAGCAGATGAAACTCGCCGATTTGAACGGAAAGACAGTGGTGATGGCAATGATTTACACAAGCTGTAAAACCGCATGCCCGAGACTGACCGCAGAGATGCGCGACATTGAAAGAAGTTTGGGAAAATACGATCCGAAAAAAGTCAGACTGGTTTTGGTTTCGATCGATCCGGAAGTGNNACAAAAATTAAATACAATGAAGAAAATTATTTTAGCATTCGGCTTTTTGGCTTTTGTATTCTCCTGCTCATCAAAAGAACAACCAACCGGAGAGGATGTGACCATCGATTATGCAAATGCATCAAAAGATTATGTTGAACAGCCTGCAGCCGGTGATGCAACTGCTGAAGCAGGTGCAGCAGGATCTGACGACGGACTGGCGATGATCGAAGCTTCTGACTGTCTAGCCTGTCACAAAGTTGACACAAAGGTGATCGGACCGAGCTATCAGGAAGTGGCAGAAAAATATTCTGAGGCTGACATTGATATGCTGGCTCAGAAAATCATTGACGGCGGTTCGGGAAACTGGGGCCAGGTGCCGATGACTCCGCATCCGGATGTGAATATGGACAAAGCGAGAACAATGGTGAAATATATTCTTTCGCTGAAAAAATAAGCAGAAAGAAAATATTCAAAAAAATGAATGGCAGTTCGAAAGAGCTGCCATTTNNAGACGTACGGCCGTACGTCTCTACGGTATAAACCTGAATATATTCTTTAATTTTATAGGGAATCCCGAACAGTTATTTAAGTTCGAAAGAGCTGCCATTTTTTTATTCGGAAATTGAGTGTTTTGAGTAATTTCTCCATTTTTCGATCAGTTCCGAAAGATCTTTGGGAATCGGAGAATCAAAATTCATCCGTCCACCTGTTTTGGGATGATCAAAACCGAGCGTCTTGGCATGCAGCGCCTGCCTTGGACAGATTTTGAAACAGTTTTCCACGAACTGTTTGTATTTTGTAAAAGTGGTTCCTTTCAGAATTTTGTCTCCGCCGTATCTTTCATCATTAAAAAGCGGATGACCGATGTGCCGGAAATGCACTCTGATCTGATGAGTCCTTCCGGTTTCGAGTTTGCATTCGACCAATGTCACATACTGAAATCTTTCAATCACCCTGAAATGAGTCACCGCGTGTTTGCCGTGTTCGCCGTCCGGAAATACATCCATCAGCATACGGTCTTTGAAATGACGGCCGATGTTCCCTTCGATGGTTCCTTCATCTTCCTCAATGCTTCCCCACACCAGCGCATGATACAGCCGATCGGTGGTTCTCGCTTTGAATTGTGAAGTCAGACTCTGCATCGCCTGTTCAGTTTTTGCAATCACAAGAAGCCCGCTGGTGTCCTTGTCGATCCGATGAACCAATCCGGGTCTTTCAAGTTCAGCGGTCATCGACGGCAAATTGTCAAAATGATATTTCAATGCATTGACCAAAGTTCCCGAATAATTTCCGTGTCCGGGATGAACGACCATTCCTGCAGCTTTGTTGATTACTGCAACCGATTCGTCTTCATAGACGATATCGACCGGAATATCCTGTGCGATGATTTCAACTTCGCGCGGCGGTTCGGACAATACGACTTTGATTTCGTCTCCGGGTTTGACTTTGTAATTAGATTTGACAGGAAGTTCGTTTGCCCAAATCCTGCCTTCGTCTGCTGCTTTTTGAATTTTATTTCGGGTGGTGTCGGGAATAAAATTCATCAGAAATTTATCGACCCTGAGCGGTTCCTGACCTTTGTCTGCTTTGAACGAATACTGTTCAAACCAGTCTTCGTCAGATTCTTCCGTAAACATTGGTTTGGACATATCAGTCTATTTTCATTCCGCTGGGCTGTTCGTCAGGGATTTCATGGGTTTGCACCTTCTTACTTTCTTTGCCGTTCTTTGGAACATCTTTTTCCTTTAATTTGAATTCTTCTTCAAATTTTGCAGCTGCGATTGAATCATTCGGTCCAAAATTCCTGAACTGCAGATCCAATTCTTTGATTTTTGATTTCAGGTCTCCCCTTTCTTTCTCGGACAGCCAGAGATCGATTGGCAATCCCTGATCATAATTGTCGTCGGGAAGCGGATACTGATAAAATACAACCAGTTTTGAACTGTCGCTCACACCGCCTTCCACATTGATCCGGCCGTTAGCAAATTGTTTTGAAAAAATGGCTGATCTTGCTTCTTCAAGCGGCAGACCGATCAGATTTGGCGTTTTGACTCCGTATTCGACGCCCCGACCGAGCACCAGATCAACTTTTGAAAATCTCGGCAGCTGGGTTCCCTGAGTAATCTGTTTGCCTCTGAAGATGACATCCAGGACGGCATCTTTTGCAATATCGGGTCTGTAAATCGTGTCACCGACTTCCAAACCTGCGAGTTTGAGCTGGGTGTATGCAAGCCGTTTTGATTTCCCCACAATATCGGGCAGCGAAGTCGGCAGCCATCCTTTTGGATTTGCTTTGATGAAAATCTTTCTTCCTTCCTTAACCTTAAATCCCGTTTCAGGAAAGAAATCGAGTATCGCGTGCGGTGCTTTTGAGGAGTCATATCTCACACTGTCGATCTCGTAGGTCAGTTTCAGACTGTCAAGTGTTTTCAGCGCCCGACTCAGATTCATTGCCTTCAGATCGGGAATTTCAATTTCCTGATTGTGGTTGGTGTAGCTGTACAGCCAAACCCTGAATATAAAATGGTAGGCACCAAAACAAAACAGGCCCATCAAAAGCAGACTGGCCCAAAACTGCCATTTTGTAAATGTTTTAAAAAAATTCACAAATTCGAATATTTAATCATCTTAAAATGCCGGATTTGATTTTTCAATTTTTTCCGACAGATTGACAAACTTACACAAATTTCATTTCAATTATCGGGCCCGAATTCCAATTTCTTTTGAAACGGACCAATGAATTTATCTTTCTTTGTAAAACTGACCTTCTGAATCATTGGTAAACAGGCGTCCGCTTCTTCCGTCCACAAACATTTCCCAGCCATAGTTTCCGTCAGAAAAAACAGGATTTCCTTTGTCGCTGGTTCCTTTTGGATCCAATTCAACTTCCTGACCGTCAATTTTCAGTTTGATTGCAAATTCATCTCCTTTCGGAAAGAAGGTCAGTACAACGGTATCTCCTTTTTCGGTGGACATAATTTTGGTCACATTCATCGGATCGTCATTCTGAACATTTTCCGACTGTGTTTCGGCAGTAGTTTCTTCTTTGCTGCCGCAGGCTGTGAGTGAAAATGCCAGCATCATTAAAATTGAAATTTTGAACAGATTCTTCATTTAAATTTTTTTGGCAAATATACAATTAAGCAGTTCAACATTTGACACTCACAGCCTGTTTAAATTTTCCGAAAAATAATATTTGAGCTGTTTCAACTCATCTTTGCAGTTTTTTTATGTTCCATTGGGCCTGTTTTTTCCTTTTCATTCTTGATTTATCCGGATAATTCTTGAAATTAAAGAACAAAAAATCCATCTCAAAATTCCTGTAAAAAAATTGCAATAAAATAAAAACAGGCTCTTAAAAACAAAGCTTTAAAAATTTATTTCGGCGTCATTGAATTTCAAATTAATATTTTCTGAAGACCTTATTTTCAACTGTTATTCAATTGTAAGATTAATTTGTTATATTCCAACTCATTAAATCAATAAAAACCTGCAAAAAATCACTAATAAAAGTCATATTTTAAGTATGACCTGCGTCATAGAATGCAGCATCCAATAGACTTACCTTTGTTTCATCAAAAAAAAGAGCCCGAGGTATTAAATAAAATTTATTTGGTCAAAAACTGAAAAAACTTTAATTTAACATCAAATTGTAAACAGTTGAAAGGACGCTAACGGGCTCCACGGTCTTTCAGCTTAACGGAATGAAACAAACAGGACCCACAAAAATGAAAAAATTATGAAAAATTTAAAACCTTTGTTCTTGAGTGCTTTTTCGGCAGCAGTTTTATTTTCATGCGGAGAAGGAAATAAAACAGCCGGAGAAGGAGGTGACAAAAAAGAAGTTGTAGTAGCAGATTCAAACCCCTCTGATTACGATCCGCAAAGAGGAATTGGAAAGTGGGACGAAACAAATGTTGATGTAAGCTCATTTGACCCTGCTTTGGCTGCGGAAGGCAAAAAGATTGCCGACACGAAGTGTACTTCATGCCACAAAATGACAGACGAGAGACTGGTTGGTCCGGGATGGAAAGGGGTGACCGAAAGACACAAACCTTATTGGATTATGAACTTTATTACCGAGCCCGACCCGATGATTGATGTGGACCCCAAACTTCAGGAACAGCTGGAACTCTGTTTGGTGAGAATGCCCAATCAGAATCTGACCGATCAGGACGCGCGTGCCATCGTGGAATTCATGCGTGAAAATGACGGTGCAAAATAACCGAATAACATCAAAAACTATATCAAATGACAAGAGTAAAATTAATTGGATTATCTGCGTGCGCAGCTTTGTTGGCACTCAGCAGCTGTAAGCCAAAAGGTGCTCAAAGCGCCGTGACGGGCGATGCCGCACAGCGGGTTTATGTAGCTCCGGGACAGTATGACGAAGTTTATTCGTTTACTTCAGGAGGATTTAGCGGACAGGTTTCTGTGTACGGAATCCCGTCGGGAAGAATGCTTAAAGTTCTGCCTGTGTTCTCACAGGATCCCGAAACAGGATACGGATACAGTGAGGAAACCAAACCGATGCTGATGACTTCTCACGGATTTGTGCCGTGGGGTGACCAGCACCACCTTGCAATTTCACAGACAAACGGTGAAAATGACGGAAGATGGCTTTTTGCAAACGAGAACAATACACCTCGTGTTGCAAGACTTGATCTGACAACTTTCACTACTGCTGAAATTATCGAAATTCCGAACTCGGCAGGTAACCACTCATCACCATTTATCACTGAGAACACAGAATACGTGGTTGCAGGTACGCGTTTCAGCGTTCCTTTTGACGATGAAAACGGAGATATTCCGATCGCTGATTATGCAGATAAATTCAGCGGCGCGATTTCATTTATTAAAGTAAATCCGGAAAACGGAAGAATGAATATCGATTTCCAATTGAAAACTCCTCCTGTCAATTATGACTTGAGCCACACCGGAAAAGGTCCGAGCAGCGGATGGTTCTTCTTCTCTACCTACAACACTGAAAAGGCACACACACTTCTTGAAGTGAATGCTTCTCAGAGAGACAAAGACTTCATCCTGGCGGTTAACTGGAAAAAAGCAGCTGAACTTGCAAAAGCAGGAAAAGGCAGAACTGTGAAAACCAAATATGCACACAACGTTTATGACGAAGGAACCCATACAGCAACCTCAGAATTACTTACTGACGTTACCGTACTGGATGTTAAAGATCTGATCGACGAAGGTTTTGCATATTATATTCCATGTCCTAAATCTCCTCACGGAACAGACGTTGACCCGACAGGTGAATACTTTGTAGGTTCGGGTAAACTGGCTTCACTGCTTCCTGTATTCTCTTTCAGCAAAATGATGAAAGCGATTGAAGACAAAAATTACGAAGGTGATTTTGACGGAATTCCTGTATTGAAATATGATGCAGTTCTTCACGGTGAAGTACAAAAACCGGGATTGGGCCCATTGCATACTGAATTTGACAACGAAGGAAATGCATACACTTCTTTCTTTGTATCTTCTGAAGTTGTAAAATGGAATGTGAAGACACTTGAAGTGATCGACAGACAGCCTACCTTCTACTCTACCGGTCACCTGACTGTAGTTGGAGGAGACACTGCAAAACCATACGGAAAATATCTGGTAGCATGGAACAAGATTACCAAAGACCGTTATCTGCCAACCGGACNNGACATTACCGGAAACAAGATGGAACTCCTTCTTGACTTCCCGACCATTGGTGAACCTCACTATGCTCAGATGATTCCTGCAGATAAAATCAAAGACAATCAGAAGAGAATCTATGACATCAACGAGAACAATCACAAATATGTGTCTAAGAGTGAAGATGCAACCAAAGTTGAAAGAAACGGTAACAGAGTTGACGTGTACATGACGCTGATCAGATCTCACATTACTCCTGACAACATTGAAGGAATCAAGATGGGCGACGAGGTTTACTTCCACGTGACCAACCTTGAGCAGGATTGGGATTTGCCACACGGATTTGCGATAATGGGCAACAACAATGCGGAAATCCTGATATTGCCGGGTGAAACCAAAACGCTCAAATGGAATCCGACCCGTACCGGTATCATTCCGTTCTACTGTACCGACTTCTGTAGCGCATTGCACCAGGAAATGCAGGGTTACGTAAGAGTTTCTCCTGCCGGAAGCAGCACTCCGATCAGATTCGGAACCGGAGACAAAGCTCCAACAAACTAAAATTTCTAACTGAAACAGTTAACCAAAAAAGAGTTGTCTCAGCTAAAATTGAGACAACTCTTTCAAAATCAAAAAATATGAACACAGCCAAAAACACCTCACTGAAAACCCTCACACGAATTTTATCAGCACTTGCAGGTCTGGCGTTGTTTAGCACACTCGTCCTTCCTATCTGGAAGATCGAACTGACTGCACCGCAATACCCCGAAGGTTTGGAAATGTACATTTACGCAAACAAACTGGGTGGTGAAGTCGACATCATCAATGGTTTGAACCATTACATCGGTATGCACACGATTCATGAAGAAGATTTTGCAGAATTTGCAGTTCTTCCTTACGTCCTTGGACTGCTTGCAGTTTTTGGATTATTAACCGCACTGGTAAACCGTAGGTGGTTTTTCTATCTGTGGTGTGCATTTTTTGTCGCTTTCGTAGTTGTTTTGGGACTGGATTTCTATTTCTGGCTGTATAATTACGGTCACAATCTGGATCCTACTGCCCCAATTCAGGTACCGGGAATGACCTATCAGCCGCCCTTAATCGGTTTTAAACAGCTTCTGAATTTTGGCGCATTCTCAATCCCTGCTTCAGGCGGTTGGGTATTGGCTGCAGTCGGAACTGTGATGGCCGGACTAGTCGGTTATGAAATCAAATCAAAAAAATAAAACAATGAGTTTTTTAAAAAATTTTCCATTAATTTTAATTTCATTTTTTTCATTTTTGGTAATTTCGTGCAGTAAAGATCCAAAGCCGATCAACTTCGGTGCTGAGGACTGCGATTACTGCAAGATGACGATTAGCGACAACCGTTTTGGCGCGGAAATCGTTACCAAACAGGGCAGAATTTACAAATTTGACGATTTGCACTGTCTGAAAGGTTTTCTGGATGATGAAGTGATTCCAAAAGACAAGGTTCATTCGACCTGGCTGGTTGACTTCACCGGAAACGGAAAACTGATCAGTGCGGAAAAAAGCTTTCTGATTCGGAATGACGAGTTGAGAAGCCCGATGGGATCAAATATTGCAGCCTTTGAAAATGAAAATGATTTAAATAATTATCAATCCGGTTATTCGGGAACAGAATTAAAATGGGAAGATTTTTTAAATTCAAAATAACTGTTTTAAGCTTATTTTTAGGTCTTGGCGTTTTTGCCAACACCATTACGGTAGAACCGAACAATCCTCAGAAAACGATCAAAAAAGCGTTTGAAAAGGCAAAAGACGGAGATACCATATTGATTAAATCCGGAATTTACAGGGAAGGACCTCTCTATCTGGACAAATCGGTCACATTGACCGGAGAGGGTTTCCCTGTAATTGACGGAGAATTTGAACACGAAATACTGACGGTGGAAAGCGACGGAGTTACCATCAAAGGCATACTGTTCAAAAATTCGGGTGCATCAAACTTCAATGACATCGCTGCCCTGAAAATTCAAAATTCAAAGAATGTTTTGGTGGACGGATGCAAATTTGAAGACAATTTCTTCGGCATCCACACCATCAATTCATCCTACATCACCTATACCAACAACGATCTCAAATCGAGAAAGATGGAAGGCAGACCTTCTGCCAACGGTATCCACTGCTGGAAGTCAAACCATCTGACCATCAAAAACAATCAGATTCACGGCCACCGCGACGGAATCTATTTTGAATTCATCACCAATTCTGATATCGAAAACAATGAAAGTATAGGCAACAGCCGCTACGGACTTCATTTTATGTTTTCGCACGACAATTTATTCAAAAACAATACTTTCCAAAACAACGGTGCCGGCGTTGCGGTCATGTACAGCAAAAGAGTAAAAATGTACAACAACCATTTCAGATACAATTGGGGACTGGCTGCCTACGGACTGCTGCTCAAAGAGATTGACGACAGTGAGATTTATGACAATGAATTCAGTGAAAACACAATGGGAATCTTTGCTGACGGTGCCAACCGAATCAAAGTGACCAACAATCAGTTTTACAGAAACGGCTGGGCATTTAAAATCAATGCCAGCAGTACAGATGCGCTGATTTCTGGAAACAATTTTATCGGGAATACCTTTGATATGGCGACCAACGGGAATCTGAGGGTAAAATCTCTCGACGGTAATTATTGGGACAAATATGAAGGATATGATTTGGACAGAGATGGAGTCGGCGATATTCCGTATCATCCGATCACATTCTATTCACTCATCATAGAACGGAATTCATCGGCACTGATGCTGTTCAGAAGTTTCTTTGTCAAACTGATGGACACTGCAGAAAGCATATTTCCGAGCCTGACACCCGAAAATGTCAAAGACAATGCGCCGATGACCAGAAAAATTAAAAAACAGATTACATGATCAAGTTTTCAAAAGTCTATAAGAAATTTGACAAATATGAAGTTCTGAAAGACATCAATCTCGAATTTAAAGAAGGAAACATCATCGGACTGATCGGTCCGAACGCTTCAGGAAAAACCACACTGATAAAGACACTGCTCGGAATGGTGGTTCCGACTTCGGGAGATATTCTTTTTATGGACAAATCAATCAAAAAAGACTGGGAATACAGAAACCATATCGGTTATATGCCCCAAATCGGAAGATATCCCGAAAATATGACCATCGGACAGGTTTTCGAAATGATTGAAGACCTGAGAGACAAACATCAGGAGCCTGATAAGGATCTCTTCAACAGCTATAATTTGGGTACGCTGCTTCAGAAAAGAATGGGAACGCTCTCGGGCGGAACCCGTCAGAAAGTAAGCGCTTATCTTGCATTTTTGTTTGATCCGAAGGTGCTGGTACTCGACGAACCCACAGCCGGACTCGATCCTCTGTCATCGCTCAAGCTCAAGGAAAAGATCATCAAAGAAAAAGAAAAGGGGAAACTGATCATCATCAGCTCGCACATACTGAGCGAACTCGACGATGTGGTCAACCAGATCGTGTATCTTGAAGAAGGAAAAGTGATCGTGAACCAGCCGATAGAAGAATTGAAAGCAGAAACCCAAAGATCCAAATTGTCAGAAGCAATCGCGGTATTGATGGAAAAATCAAGCAAACAATATTAAGATGAAGAAAATTATCAAATATGTAGTTTCGGACATTCTCAGAAACAAAATCATAATCGCATACACCATATTTCTGCTGCTTATTTCATTCGGACTCTTTGTGATTGAAGACGTACCCGAAAAAAGTCTGATGAGCATGCTGACGATGAACCTGACACTGATTCCGCTAATCAGTACCATGTTTTCTACAATTTATATTTACAATTCGGGTGAATTCATAGAACTGCTCGCGGCACAACCCATCAAAAGGAAGACGCTGTGGTTCAGTATTTTTATAAGTCTTGCGCTTGCTTTGAGCATTGCATTTTTTATCGGATTCGGAATTCCGGTTCTGATTTTCTCTGCAAATTCAATTGGAATTACAATGATCATCACCGGTATCATCCTTTCGGTCATCTTTGTTTCAATCTCGCTTTTCACAGCGGTTTACATCAAGGACAAAACCAAAGGAATCGGTGCCGCACTGCTTTTGTGGCTATTCTTTACAGTGGTTTTTGACGGACTGGTCCTATTTCTGCTGTTCCAGTTTTTGGATTATCCGCTTGAAAATCTGATTGTGGTGCTGAGCATGCTGAATCCTGTGGATCTGGTCAGAATCGTTTCACTGATGCAGATGGACGTTTCGGCTCTGATGGGTGCAACAACGGCAGTTTTCAAAAAGACATTTACCGGAATGAGCGGTTCATTTATCACCTACGGAGTGCTTCTCTTATGGCTGATTATACCGCTGTATTTTTCAACCAGAAAATTTGACAAAAAAGACCTTTGATCAGGTCTTTTTTTATGGCCTGACTTTTCATTTAATTTCTAATACAGAAATGTGATAATTATCACTGAATCAATTTGTTGATTATGACTCGAGTCATAAGTGCAACCGGTTGGATTGGCTTATTTTTATTGAAAATTCTAATCATTATGAAAAAACTGGTATTAGCACTTTCAGTATCAATTTTGGCGCTTTATTCCTGCCAAAATACAGAAAATTCAGTTCAATCAGACAGCCCGGCAACGGCGCAGGCACAGTCAAGAGATGCATTGGGTCAGGAAGGAGTTGTTGACGATCAATCCAGCCCTGACATTGTAAAACTTGCGGTGGCTAACGATGATTTGACCACATTGGTTACAGCGGTTAAGGCAGCAGGTTTAACAACTTCATTGAGCAATGCGGGCCCTTTCACCGTATTCGCACCGCTTAATTCGGCATTCGACAAACTTCCGGCAGGAACTGTGGACAATCTGCTTAAAAAAGAAAACCTCGGACAGTTGGAAGACATACTGGGTCATCACACCTATGTGGGCGTAATCAGAGAAAATCAATTTTCTGACGGTCAGAATTTGGGTATGGTGGACGGAAAAAATATAACCATCAAAATGGTGGACGGCAAACCGACAGTTAACGGAACGATTAATATCGTAGCCACTGTTCCGGCTTCAAACGGTATTATTCACGTCGTGGACGGCGTTATACTGCCGGAATAGTTTCATTCCATATTGTTTTATTTTTTGGCGGTTCATTGATTTCGGTCTTGAGCCGCTTTTTCTTTTCTAAAAATTAAACAATCAAAAATTGAAACCGGAAATAAATTCAGGCTTTCGCATTTTTCATGTTCAGGAAAATCATCAGTGTCGAAACAAATATCAGCACCGTGATTGCCAGCAGAATTTCGTGTGTGTACGGAATAAAAGTGTAGTTAAACGAAAACATACCAACGAAACCGAGCATCAGTTCGTTCAAGAACACACCGATCATAAACAGGACTATCCCAATTTTAAACGGCTTTGTGATTTTAAAATAATCGGTATCAATAATCCTGCTGAGCAGAAAAGATGAAATACACATCAGCAGAATCAGGTGCAGATAAGCAATTACAATATTTCTAAATCCAAATGCAAAATGACTGATCGAAGGTATGGTGGAACCAAGCTGCAATGCAATTTTAATGGCAAAGGCAGCACCCGCATAGGTCAGCAGTGCACGTTCAATCGGCGATTGAATTTCCTTGATTTTTGTCCAAAGACCTTTGATCCAAAGATAAATTTTAACCGAACCTACGGTCTGCATAATCGCTGCAATCACAACCGGAATATAAATCCACAACGGCAGATTCATCCAAAGAACAGAAAGCCCGTAACCAAACAGACAGCCGACAAACATCAGCAGGAAGATGATCCGATTCTGTTCTTTTGAAATCTGAATATCACGCTTTGAAAGCGAAAAAATGATCAGACCGATACATGAAAAAAGAAAGAAACCGTTGTACTGAAAATGAAGAAAGAAATAATGAGAAGCAAGAAAACTGTCAGGAGTTACCGTCCTGGTCATCAGCATATAACTGAGTGAAAAAGCGCCGATCGACGACAGCACTGCGAAAATCAATCCGGTCTGAAACCAGATTTTTGCTTTGCCGCTCACACCTTTCAATCCGGTAAAAAAAGTAAAACTGAATACCAGACTGACCAAAAGACCGAGTATGATAAAAGAGATCGAAGCCCACGAATAACCTGCAATAAGAAAAGAAACCAGCATTCCGTAGGCAGCCACAAAGTTGATCGTAATCAGATTTCGATAAAGACCTGTTTTCTTCAGATCAGGCTTCTTTTCCTGCAGATATTTGAGAATAAACATATAAATGCACGAAGTGATCCAGCCGTAAAAAGCAAAGTGGAAATGGCTTTCCAGCATAAATTTTTGATCTGCAATCGGAAAAGAAAATGCGATTTTGTACCGCATGAGCAATCCCAAAAGGGCCACAATTACCAGGTTAAAAACAGACAATTTCAGTCCGGAAGCGATAGTCCTTTTCATATTCAATAATAAACTTTACCTTTTACAATACTCAACTTTTTTTCTCTTTCCATCTTTTTGATGGCTCTGATGACGGTTTCAATCCGCAGTCCCGTCATCTTTGAAACTTCGTTTCGGGTCAGCGGAATTTTTATTTTTTCTTTTGAATTTTTTTTGAATTTTTCAAATTGTCTGATGATCCGTTCTTCAGGATTCAGAAAGACAATGTCATTGGGCAGTTCGCTTTTTCGCCATGATTTCTCGGCCATCGATTTGATGAATTCAATCGACCATTCGGGATGATTCTTCAGATATTCGATCAGTTTCTCACGTTTGATCATCAGAATCTCTGCTTTGCTGCTGATGACATTGACATAGCCCGGAAATGGAATATCGAGAAAAACGCCGGGTTCTGCAAAAAAGTTTTTCTCCTGTACTTTGTGATGAAGAAAGACTTTGCCGTCCTCGGTCAGATTGTAAACACTGACTTCGCCCTTCAAAAGATAATAGAAATATGGCGATTTTGCACCTTCCTCAATAATCACTTCTCCCTTTCGGCAGGAAGTGAAAACCGCATCTGTTTGGGCTACAAAATTATCTTCCAGTTCTACAATCATCCGATTCTAAATATGGTAAATTTAACAAAATAAATTTTCTGTCGCTCAGGATTCATCGTCACCGTGCATCAATTCGACAAATTCGTCTTTCGGAACATCTCCGAAATAATCGGTGATATCCACATCTGCAAGCCGATTGACCAGATCTTCTCTTTCATATCTCAGACCGATCATCATCTCCTCCAATTCCGCAATCGGTTTTTTGCCAAAGAAATCTCCATAAACTTTAAACTCGGTGATATGTCCTTTTTCAACAAAAATCCTCAAATCGATTTCTCCGACCGGAAATCTTTTCACCCTTTTGATATTGAATTTGGGCGAACGGCCAAAATTCCAATCCCAGGTATCATATTTTTCTTCAACCAGCTGATGAACACCTTTCCATTCATCCTCGGTCAGATGATAGGTTTCAAACGGTTCCTCATCCTGATAAAGACCTTCGAGCAGCAGTTTTCTGAATTCCTCAATCGGCATTTTGTTATCCATAAATTCGGTAATGTTTGCCACACGGCTTCTCACCGATTTATGACCTTTTGATTCAATTTTGCTCATCTTCACATGAAGTGCATTTGCAACTTCGCCCAAATTTGAATTGTAGAGCAGCGTACCGTGGCTGAGCATTCTTTTTCCGTTTGTAAACTGTGCAGTTCCCGAAATTTTTCTGCCGTCAACCAAAATATCGTTTCTTCCCTGCAGTTCGGCATTCAGACCGAGACTGTTCAGCACTTTGATAACCGGCGCAGTAAAGTTTTTAAAATTATTGATGCTTTTGATGTCGTGGTTGGTGTGAAAACTGAAATTCAGATTTCCCAAATCGTGATAGACCGCACCGCCGCCCGACAACCGACGAACCACACGGATGTCGTGCTCTTTTACATAATCATAATTGATTTCTTCAAGCGTATTCTGATAACTTCCGATGATGATGGACGGACGGTTGATGTAAAACAAAAGATAATCATTATCGGGACTGAAATTTCGGAGCATGTATTCCTCCAATGCTATATTGATATGAGGGTTTGTATTTCCCTCATTTTCTACAAACACCATAAGTCTTATTTTTTGTCAAAATTAATCAATTTAACATTGTTTTCCTACAGACCGCATTTTGAATTCAGTTTGCCGAATCTCCAAGTTTTTATACTTTTGTTTTAATAATGACACACAGGATTCACCATAACTCAACCTACTGGATACTGATTTTTTCGATTTCAGGTCTTGCGTTTTTGGGTTTGCATTATGCACTCAAGCTGAATTTTGTTTCCGGTATTGAGGAAGCGGTTCCTGCACTGAAAAAAATTACTTTTTGCGGATTTCTGCTGATGATGGTGCTGCTGATCGGCAAACTGTTTCGAAAATTTATTATTTCACAGATACATTCCGAAGGCGACAAATATAATCTGCTGAGAGTAAACCGGCTGATGACGGGTGTATTCCTCGCTTTTGTCACTGCCTCGTTTATGTTTGACAATCTGTACACTACGGTTGTCAGTCTTGGTCTGATCTCACTGATTCTCGGTTTTGCACTTCAGGCACCGATCACTTCATTTATCGCATGGCTGTATATCGTATTCAGACGGCCTTACAAAGTCGGTCACCGGATTCAGATCAACGGAATGCGCGGCGATGTGATCGAAATCGGCTACCTCGATACAAAAATACTTGAAGTCAGCGGCGATTATGTTCAGAATGACAGAAAGACCGGCAGAGTCGTATATTTTCCGAACAGTCTGATTCTGAAAGATCAGGTGATCAATTATTCTGGACCTCAAATTCCGTTTATTTGGAATGAAACCGCAATACAGATCGCCTATACCAGCGATTTAAAATTTGTCGAAAAATGTCTGATGGATGCCTGTTTGAATGATTTTGAAAAGAGATATCCGAAAAGAGATGTGAAAACCCGCAAGAGATGGTATCCCGAAGTTTATTTCAGGGTCAATACTTTTGCTTGGCTTGAAGCAGTAATTTCCTATCCGGTAGAGCCAAACGACACCACCGGCAGAAGAACCAGAATACTGACCGGTGCACTGCCGATGCTGAATGCAGAACCCGATAAAGTACAGTTCCCCGAAGGCAGCATGAGATAATTTTTGGTCAGTAGATCAGTCTTCATCCGATCTGTGGTCATACTCGTTTTTGTATTCCCATTTGATCTTGTCAATTTTTTCAGCCACCGATTTTTTCAAACCTTCACGATAATATTCCAATCTTCCGGTTACGCCTGCATTTGAAGTTCCGATGATTCTTGCAGCCAAAATTCCAGCATTTTTTGCAGCATTCAGCGCGACCGTTGCAACAGGAATCCCATTTGGCATCTGAAGAATTGAAAGGATCGAATCCCAGCCGTCGATTGAATTTGAAGATTTGATCGGTACGCCGATGACCGGAAGCGGCGTCAGGGAAGCCACCATGCCCGGAAGATGTGCTGCTCCTCCCGCGCCGGCAATGATAACCTTCACTCCTCTTTCTCTGGCAGTTTTTGCATAATCAAACATACGTTCGGGCGTTCTGTGTGCAGAAACGATCGTCAGTTCGTATTCGACGCCCAATTCCTCAAGCACTGTTGCAGCTTCTTTCATGATTTTAAGATCGCTGTCGCTGCCCATAATGATTCCTACCATAATATTATTTTTTTGAAATGATTCTTACTGTTTTGTTCACTTTGTCTATGTCCTGTTTTAATTTTTCAAGATTTGAATTCAAAAAAGTGACATGACCCATTTTTCTTCCCGGTCGGGTAAATTCCTTTGCATACCAATGGATGTATGCTGCAGGAATATTCAATATTTCTTCAACGTTTTCAATCACCGCAGTTCCTTCTTCATCCTCAGCACCAATCAGATTAACCATTGCCGAAGTCGAATATAATTTTGTACTGCCCAACGGCAATCCCATCAGCACTCTGAGCATCTGATCAAACTGAGAGCTGTGCGCAGCTTCTATGGTCGAATGGCCGCTGTTGTGAACACGGCATGCAGTTTCATTTACCCAGATCGATCCGTCTTTGTTGTAAAACATTTCAACCGCAAAAACACCCGGCGAATTTAATTTTTCAACCGTTAGTCTTGCAATTCGTTCAGCTTCTTCTGCTGCTGCTTCGCTCAATGAAGAAGGCATCAGCAGATAATCGAGCAGATTGTATTCCATATTGAAAACCAGTTCAACCACCGGATAATTTACAATATTTCCTTTTCCGTCAGCTACTGCAACCACCGAAATTTCTTTTTCAAGATCGGCGGGCGTTTCATAAATCGAAGGCACTTTCAGCTGTTTGTCCAAATCTTTTTCAGATTCCAAAAACTGAACGCCTCTGCCGTCATAACCGCCCTTATCTGCTTTTTGAAACAACGGATAATTCGGATTTCTTTTTGGCAAATCTTCCCAATTGTCGAGTTTGAAATACGGCGCTGTCGGAATTCCGTTGTCGGTATAAAACTTTTTTTGAATCGATTTGTCCTGAATGATTGACAGCGTATCCGGATCGGGAACCACTGTTTTTCCAATCGATTTCAGATAGAGAAGCGCATCCGCATTGACATGTTCAATCTCAATTCCGATTGCATCCAGATCTTTCCCAAAGTCAACCACAGTCTGATAATCTGCAAAATCTCCCTGCACAAATCTGTGCGCATGTTTTGCACAGGGCGCATTGGCTGAAGGATCCAAAATATGGATTTCAACCGGATACTGAAGTGCATTCTGAAGAAACATATAGCCCAATTGGCCACCGCCTAAAATTCCTATTTTCATACACTGCGAAGTTAATGAATTCGACGGTTTCAATATGAAACCTGATCGATTTAAAATCTAATTTCTCACTTCTGAATCGGATTTGTACCTTTGCTGAAATTAATTTGATTCATGAATCTGCTGAAAAGAGCGCTTTTGTATGTAAAGCCGTACCGTTCATCTTTTTCGGTCGCTATATTTTTCAACTTTTTCTATGCAATATTCAATGTGCTTGCGCTCGCATTCATGATGCCGATTCTTTCGATACTGTTTGATGAAAAAAGAGTTGCAATCACCGAAAAACCTGTTTTTTCGGGCAATCTGCTCAATGCAAAAGATTATCTGAGCCAGTTTTTTGGTTATCAGATGAATCAGATCAGCGCCGACAGCGGTCCGGTGCGTGTGCTGCTGATTTCATGTCTGCTGTTTATTTTTCTGTTTCTTTTGAGAAATATCTGCAGTTATTTTTCGGAATATTTTCTGATCGACCTCAGATCGGGCGTTTCAAGAGATTTCAGAGTTGATATACACGACAAGATTTTGGATCTGCCGGTTGCCTATTTTACAGAAAAGAAAAAAGGCGATATGCTGGTCAGGATTTCAAATGATGTGGCAGAAGTCGAATCAAATATACTCAACGGACTGGTCGAAACTTTGAGAAGTCCGATTCAGATCATTGTTTTTGTGACCGTCCTTTTTATTACAAATTATCAGCTGACTCTTTTTTCGATCATCGTTTTTCCGATCATGGGAAGTTTGATTTCGTGGATCGGCAAGAGTCTGAAAAGAGATGCGGACAAGGCACAGAACGAATTGGGAAACATATTGTCGTATGTGGACGAGAGTCTGAATGCGATCAAAGTCATTAAGATTTTTAATGCGGATTTTCAAATTCAAAAACGATTCAACCGATCGATCAACAAATACAGAAAACTGCTTCAACAGGTGATGAAAAAGAAAGCTTTGGCTTCACCGACCAGCGAATTTCTGGGTGCGATCACCATCGGCATGATCGTATTTTTTGGCGGAAAACTCAGTCTGGAAGGAAAAGGATTGAGCGGTTCTGAATTCATTTTTTATATCGCAACTTTTTATACACTGCTCGATCCGATCAAGAAATTCTCAAGAGCACTTTCTGACATTCAAAAAGGCCAGGTTTCGGCACAGCGGATTTTTGATGTGTTGGATACCGAAGTTTTGATTGAAGACAAAAAAGATGCAAGAGATTTTGATGAATTCAAAGACCAAATCGAATTCAAAGATGTGTCATTCGGTTATTCAGACAAAGAGGTGATTCAGAACTTCAATCTTACGATCAAAAAAGGTGAAACTGTTGCATTGGTCGGTGCTTCGGGCAGCGGGAAATCAACTTTGGTAAATCTGGTCACCCGTTTTTATGATGTGGAAAGAGGTCAGATACTGATTGACGGAATCGATATCAGAGACATCAAATTAAAAAAATACAGAAAACTTTTCGGTCTGGTCACCCAGGACAGCATTCTTTTTAATGATTCGGTGTTTAACAACATTTCGCTCGGTGACGAAAATCCGACTTTCGAAAAAGTCAGCGAAGCTGCAAAAATTGCAAATGCAGAAGAATTCATCGTGAAACTCGAAAACAAATATGACGAATCAATCGGTGAAGGCGGCGGAAAACTCAGCGGCGGTCAAAAACAAAGACTGAGCATCGCAAGAGCGGTTTATAAAAATCCGCCGATCATGGTTTTGGACGAAGCTACTTCTGCCTTGGATTCACAATCCGAAAAACTGGTTCAGCAGGCATTGGACAAAATGATGGCAAACCGGACTTCAATCATCATCGCACACCGATTGTCAACCATTACAAATGCAGACAAAATCCTGGTGATGGAAGACGGCCTGATCAAAGAATCCGGCACCCATTCGGAACTGATCGAAAAAGGCGGAATTTACAGCCGACTGATACAGCTTCAAAAACTGAGCTGATTACTGTCTGGTCAGTTTGACCTTTGCAGATTCACCTTCAAATTCAATCATCAAAGTAAAATTGTTGTTGTCCAGAAATTCAACTTCAGAATGTGCGGTCTGACCTTCGGAGCTGACATAATAAGTCGATCCTTCTTTTGACCAGTTTCCGTTCTGAACTTCATCCGGAACACAACCATCGCCGCTGTCAGCCGCTACAAAGGTTTCCACCCTGACAGAAAAATCATTTTCAAAAATAAATTTAGTCTGAAGCGGACACGGATTTGTCATCTGAATGAGTGCATAGACACTCTGACCTCCCATCCAAACATCAGTAATCTTCCAGGTTCCGACGATCAGATCCACATTTTCTCCCTGGCCGGAATCGTCATCACTGCTGCATGAAACACCAAAAATACCGATCAGGAACAGTGGCAGAATTAAAAATTTCAAACTCTTCATAAAATCAACTTTTTATTAAGCTAACGCAGATTTTTGAATTATATTTTTTTGAGCCTGTTCCCGATCCGACCGATTGCTGACCGGATAAGGCTTTTCCGGCATTTATTGATCATAGAATAATTCTTAATTGTATCGGTTTTGGAACTCAGTCTCTTATTATTCCTAATTTAGTCGGCGGAATTAAATCAAAATGGAAATCTTCAGCAAACCCGAAAAATCAAAATCTCTTTCGGCCCGAATCAAACAAAGGGCAAAGGAAATGGGATTTATGGGCTGCGGAATTTCAAAAGCCGAATTTCTTGAAGAAGAAGCACCACGATTGGAAGAATATCTGAAACAGGGCAGACACGGTAAGCTGAAATATATGGAAAATCATTTTGATATGCGGCTTGATCCGAGATTGCTGGTCGATGGTGCAAAATCTGTGATTTCACTTTCTTACAATTATTTTCCGGAAGTCAAACAGCGCGAAGACAGTTATCATATCGCAAAATTTGCTTATGGAACCGATTATCATTTTGTGATTCGTGACAAACTGAGAGAGCTTTTTGAATATATCATCGNNCCCATACTCGAAGATGCCTGGGCAAAGAAATCAGGTTTGGGCTGGGTCGGAAAACATACCTTGCTGCTGACAAAACCAAAAGGATCTTTCTTTCTTTTGTCTGAAATAATTTTGGATCTCGAACTGGATTATGACGAAGTTTTCAAAACAGATCACTGCGGCACCTGTACCCGATGTATCGATGCCTGCCCGACCGAGGCGATACTGCCCGACAGAAAGCTGGATGCGAGCAAATGCATTTCTTATTTCACCATCGAACTGAAAGATGAGATGATTCCGTCAGAAATGAGCGGAAAGTTTGATGATTGGATTTTTGGCTGCGATATCTGTCAGGATGTCTGTCCGTGGAACCGGTTTTCGCTGCCGCATCATGAAGAAAGATTTATGCCCAAACAGGAACTGCTCAATTATTCAAAATCGGATTGGGAAGACATCACCGAAGAAATTTATCAGGAAATTTTTAGAAAATCATCCGTTAAAAGAGCAAAATTCAATGGTTTCAAAAGAAATATCAAATTTGTTTCCGGAAAATAATTTCAGTAAAATCTGATTAATTTATTGATTAAATTTACTGAAACTAAAACGCTGTTACCATGAAAAAATTATTTCCACTCCTTCTCGGGCTGCTTTTTCTTTCGGCTCAGGCCCAAATTACAACCGGCAGAATTAATGACATCAGACTCAACAAAACCCAGGAAGAAATTGAAAAAACAATCGGTCAGAAACTCAAACTGAAATCGGACGAATACGACTGGCTGAGTTATGCAGAAATCAATCACAAAGGAATTCAGTTGAAACTCGGTTTTGTGAAATTGACCACCGAAGAGGGAACGGCTGAGAATTATACGCTTTATGAAATCAGGACTTCTTCGCCCAATATCAAAACGCTGTCCGGAATCGGTGTCGGCNNGTTTCTTTGGGATGATGATATTCAGGACATATAAAAGAAAAAGAGAATGTTTGAACTGACCGGTCTGGAAGAATATACCGTCATCCGGTTTTATCTGGACAATGACAAAATCACAGAAATAGTTGTTGCTGTTTCTGAAGATGGCTGTTAAAAAAATTAAAATGAATTAAAAAAAGAATTACTGTTTGATTAGTGTAACCACTTCATAAGAGTTGTCGCTGAACATTACTCTTACCAGGTATTTTCCTTTTTTCAGATTGCGTACATCCAATTCAACGGTATCGGAAGCAGTATTGTACTGTTTGCTGAATACTTCGTTGCCGATGATGCTGTAGATCGAAATTGAATTCAGGTTTGACTGTTTTCCTTCAATGCTGACTTTGATAATGGTTGTAGCGGGGTTTGGTGAAATGCTGACTTTTTTGATACTGACATTGCTGACAGCAGAAAAGCCTTCACCTGATTGCTGTGCATAAACACCGCTCAGTGAAAAGCTCATAAACATCAAAACAAGTATAAATTTCTTCATATCCGTATCTGCAAATTTATTACATATTTTCATATCTCCAACACTTATGCCAAATTTTTTAAAATAAACAAAAAAATGCAGTCATTTTCAGACTGCATTTTCTATGATTACAAAATCTTTTTTTGATTGATTACAGGCTGTATCGGATAAATCCAACAACTTCCAAATCAGGATTTACAGATTTCACATAGTCTGAAACTGAAGTTTTTCCGTCTTTGATAAATGCCTGATGAACCAAAGTGTTTTCTTTGAAAAACTTGTTCAGCTTGCCTTTTGCAATATTTTCAACCATATTTTCAGGTTTTCCTTCCTGACGCAGCTGATCTTTTGCAATTTCAAGTTCTTTTTCGATCACTGCAGAATCAACCTGATCTTCATTCAATGCGATCGGGTTCATCGCTGCCACCTGCATTGCAACTTCTTTTGCAACCTCTTCTGCTCCGTTTACGTTTGAAGAAAGAGCTGCAACCGCACCGATTTTGTTACCTGCGTGGATGTATGCGTTTACAAAAGGAGCTTCGATTTTCTGGAAATTTCCGATTTCAATTTTTTCACCGATCACACCGGTTTGTTCGGAAAGCTTCTCACCAACGGTAATTCCGTCGATCTGGGTATTCAGAAGTGCATCTTTGTCAGCGCTTTCCAATCCCATTTCAGCCAGTCTTTTTGCCAATGCAACAAAGTCTTCGTTTTTTGCAACAAAGTCTGTTTCGCAGTTCAGTGAAACGATCACACCTTTTGTATGGTCACCGTTTACCATTGCGATAACTGCACCTTCAACACTGTCTCTGTCCGCTCTTTTTGCAGCTACTTTTTGTCCTTTTTTACGAAGGATTTCGATTGCTTTTTCGAAATCGCCTTCCGCTTCTTCCAAAGCTTTTTTGGAGTCCATCATTCCGGCTCCTGTCGTATTTCTAAGTTTGCTTACCTCTGCAGCAGTTGCTTTATACATCGTTTTTAATTTTATAAGTTACTGAATTGATATTTTTAAACAAAAGTAGTTCTTCCCTTTGCGAAAGAACTACCCTGATTTATTTCGATTTTAAAGATTCGATTTGATTAATCCTGATCTTCTTTCGCTTCTTCAGCTGAAACAACATGATCTGATTCTTCAGCTTCAGAGTTGTCTTCTTTCTGCTTTTCTTTTTCTGCTTTTCTTGCCGAAAGACCTTCTTTGATTCTGTCGGTGATATGAGTCAGAATGATGTCGATTGATTTTGAAACGTCGTCGTTTGACGGGATCGGATAATCAACTTCACGCGGATCGGCATTGGTGTCAACCATTGCAAAGATCGGAATACCGAGTTTCTTTGCTTCTGCCACTGCGATGTGTTCTCTGACGGTGTCAACGATAAAAATCGCAGACGGGATACGTGTCATTTCTGCAATTGAACCCAAATCTCTTTCCAGTTTTGCTCTCTGACGGTCAACCTGAAGTCTTTCTTTTTTGGAAAGGGTTTCAAAGGTTCCGTCTTTCTTCATTCTGTCGATTGAGTTCATTTTTTTCACCGCCTTACGGATGGTTACAAAGTTGGTCAGCATACCACCCATCCATCTTTCGGTGATGTAAGGCATGTTCACCATTTCTGCATGTTTTGCCACCACTTCTTTTGCCTGTTTTTTGGTTGCAACAAAAAGGATTTTTCTTCCTGATGATGCGATTTTACCCAAAGATTCGGAAGCTTCTTCCAACTTTACGGCAGTTTTGTGAAGGTCGATGATGTGGATACCGCTTTTTTCCATGAAGATGTACGGAGCCATGTTCGGATTCCACTTTCTGGTCAGGTGTCCGAAGTGAACGCCTGCATTCAACAAATCTTTTACGTTTGCTTTTGCCATTTTCTTTCTGTTTTAGTTTACGTTCCGCCTAATCAGCAATCAATGTCCAAGTGGTTGAAATGATCTCGCCTTGAACATTTGGATGCTAAACCAACCGGAAAATGGTTAATGAATAATAATTGTATTTCGAAAAATTCCCGGTTCCAAAAATTAACGCTTAGAGAACTGGAATTTCTTTCTCGCTTTTTTCTGTCCGAATTTCTTTCTTTCGACCATTCTTGAATCACGTGTTAAAAGTCCTTCGGGTTTAAGCTGCGCTCTGAATTCATTGTCGATTTCGCACAATGCTCTTGAAATCGCAAGTCTGATCGCTTCTGCCTGTCCGGTTGTGCCGCCTCCGAATACTTTGATGTCAACATTGTATTTTCCGGTGTTGCCGGTCAGTGCGAAAGGCTGTTCCACCTTATACTGAAGTACTCCAGTGGTGAAATAATCTTTCAGTTCGCGACCGTTGATATAGATTTCGCCTTTTCCCTCCTGAAGATATACTCTTGCTACAGAAGTTTTTCTACGACCTATTTTATGAATTATTGCCATAATTAAATGTATGCTTTAATATCTGTTGATTTTGGTTTTTGTCCGACATGCGGATGCTCCTCGCCTGAGTACACATATACGTTTGAAAGAATCTGTGCGCCAAGTCTGTTTTTTGGCAGCATTCCTTTTACCGCTTTTTCAATCAGTCTGATCGGATCTTTGTCAAACAGCTGCTGAGCAGTCAGACTTCTCTGTCCGCCCGGATAGCCGGTGTGACGCAGATAGATTTTGTCATTCCACTTATTGCCTGTCAATTCGATTTTATCAGCATTGACAACTATCACATAATCTCCACAGTCTGCATGAGGAGTAAAACTTGTTTTGTGTTTTCCTCTTGCCAGTTTGGCCACTCCGGATGCCAGTCTTCCAAGACTCAATCCGCTTGCATCTACCTGAAGCCACTCTTTCTGAGCAGATTCCTTGTTTGCTGATAAGGTTTTATAACTTAAAGTATCCACTTTTGTAATTTTAATTTCTATTTGGTGAATAAAATTTCGGGTTGCAAATGTAAGAATTCATTTCGGTTTTCCAAAATGCTTTGAAATAATTTATTACAAAAAATAAATGCCCCCAAATCGGGAGCATTTATATTGATTGTTAATCGGTTATTATTTAACCACGATTTTCTTGGTCATAACCTGTTTGCCTGACTGAATTTTCACCATATAAACGCCTGCAGGCATTGCAGAAACATTGAACTGTGCATTTGCTGAATTCGGGTTCAGTTTCAATACCTGCTGACCTGAAGTGTTGTAAACCGCAACATTGTCAATATTGGTTTTTGAAGCAATATTTACTACGTCTTTAGCAATTGTAGGGAATACTGAGATTTCGTTTACGGTCAGATCCTGAACACCCATAAATCCGCCTTCGTAGAATTTAAGATTGTCAATGAACATAAAGTTTACAGGAGATGCTGAATAAAAGTCATAACCGTTAACTTTGCCCTGATAAGTCGGATCAGATCCAAAAGGAAGGTCTGTACCAAAATCAAGGTTAGCGCCATCCAGATAGATTTTCACAACGTTGTTGTCCATATCCTGTTCAATTGCAAAATTCATCCATTCTTCTTCCATATATGGGAAAGAGTAAGCAGTACCTCCTGCTGCAAAATAGAAGGTTCCCGGGTTTGGCGGAAAACCTGATACAGTCGGATCGATACCAATATATGCTTCGTAAGCCCAGTTACCGGTAGAACCCAAAGCACCCAAATCGTGCTGAGCGTTGAAATAACCTGATCCGCCAAAGTCAATATAGAAATCAAGACTGAAAGTCCAGGTTCCTCCTGTTGTCATTCCCACATTCCAAATCGGATCCTGAATTTCATTGTTTCCAATAAATCCTGACTGGGTTCCTTCAGATGCCTGTTCATCTGTAACGATGATGTTTTCTGATCCGTCGCCGGGAGCCATGCTCCAGTTGGTCCAGGCGCCTCCGTAATAGGTGCCCAACGGATAACTCTCAAAACCGTCTGACAACTGTGCATTGGCAGTAAATCCAAATACCAAAGTCGCAGCCAGCAAATAAATTTTCTTCATAATTTTTAACTTTTTTTATTAAACTATTGGCACAAATGTACATTTTTTTTTATTCCCCAAAAATTATAGAATCTTAAAATTTGTAAAAGAACTGTAGTGCATTCGACCGGATTCAAATAATCACAAAAAAAATGCCCCTGAAATTCAGAGGCACTTCATATTGGTTATTCTTTTTTATTTTATTTCACGATGATTTTCTTGGTCAGAACCTGTTTGCCTGACTGGATTTTCACCATGTAAACACCTGCAGGAAGTGCAGAAACATTGAACTGTGC
>JRYL01000311.1_pt1 | contig 50766 bp, 39 predicted proteins | sample 235391 | NCBI WGS metagenome assembly JRYL01 (sample SAMN03074223, study PRJNA261481) | activated sludge metagenome | biome: Wastewater Treatment Plant; feature: Wastewater; material: Activated sludge; isolation source: activated biomass of a wastewater treatment plant treating wastewater from... ...
GATAATTCCGTTGGCGAATTTTATTCCATTGCCGTCACAAACAATTTTCAACAGGCCGACACAGGCACCAAGATGATCCACCTGGGCAAAAACACCAAGTCAACCATCATATCCAAAGGCATTTCTGCGGGAAAATCACAAAATTCATACCGAGGATTGGTAAAGATAAGCCCCAATGCCGACAATGCCCGTAATTTTTCACAATGCGACAGTTTGCTTATGGGCAACGAATGTGGCGCACACACTTTTCCGTATATAGAAGCTAAAAATAAATCGGCAAAAATAGAACACGAAGCCACGACAAGTAAGATTGGCGAGGACCAGATTTTTTATTGTAACCAGCGTGGCATAGACACCGAAAAAGCAATTGCGCTTATAGTCAATGGCTTCAGTAAAGATGTGCTGAACAAACTCCCAATGGAATTTGCCGTAGAAGCCCAAAAACTCTTGGAAATAAGCCTTGAAGGATCCGTAGGTTAACACAATATCAATTGAACAAATGAAAAAATATACCATCCTGCTGTTCATCGTCATCCTTGCTTATGGATGCAAAAACGATAAAAATGACCAACCGGCCATTGAAGAATCGGTACAGACCGAAGCCAATGCTATAAAACTCATGTCGGGAAGCTTTACATACTATGCTGATGCTGCCGTTTTTCAAACCAATAACGAACTGTATGGAGTCATCGAAAACGACCAGCTGACGGATCTTGTCGTCCAGGCAGAAACATTAAAAGAAGCACCCACAGACGAGGTCAAAGTGACCTTAAAAGTAAAAGTATCCAAAAAGCCGGAACTCGAAGAAGGATGGGAAAACAGGATTGAAATCATCGAAATTGTCAATGTCACAAAATCCAACCCTAAAGATAATAGTATCATAACATTAGGAAATAACAATAGTAATGCTGAAAATCAATAACCTACACGCAAGTGTCGAAAATAAAGCGATCTTAAAAGGCATCAATCTGGAAGTAAATCCGGGCGAAGTGCACGCCATCATGGGGCCTAACGGCTCCGGAAAAAGTACCTTGGCATCGGTAATAGCCGGACGGGAAGACTATGAAGTAGAGGCAGGCGAAATATACCTCGACAACGAAAACATCAATGACCTATCGGCAGAAGAACGCGCCCACAAAGGCATATTCATGTCGTTCCAATATCCCGTAGAAATCCCCGGCGTTAGCGTTACCAACTTTATGAAGGCAGCCATCAACGAGACCCGAAAGGCCAAAGGATTGGAAGATATGCCGGCAAACGAAATGCTCAAGTTGATCCGTGAAAAATCGGAGCTTTTGGAAATCGACCGGAAATTTTTGTCCCGCTCGCTCAACGAAGGCTTTTCCGGTGGCGAAAAGAAACGCAACGAGATCTTTCAGATGGCCATGCTGGAGCCAAAATTGGCAATTCTTGACGAAACCGATTCCGGATTGGATATCGATGCCTTGCGCATTGTGGCCAATGGCGTCAACAAGTTGAAAAGCGATGCCAATGCCGTAATCGTTATCACGCACTACCAGCGTTTGCTCGACTATATTGTGCCCGATTTTGTACACGTATTATACGATGGACGCATCGTCAAATCAGGACCCAAGGAACTCGCCCACGAGCTCGAAAAGAAAGGATATGACTGGATCAAGGAAGCAGTTGTTTAGCGGACAGTGTTGAGAAACAGTAAAATTGAACTTGAACAAGCGTACCATGCTACGCTTCATTATACCATTTAAGATGGTAAACATTGAACAAAAATGGAACTAAAGGAAAAACTCATAGCATCTTTCATGGCCTTTGAAAACACGGTCGATCTGAACTCGCCCATACACGACATACGCAGTGAGGCCATAAAGACATTTGAAAACCACGGATTTCCAACCAAAAAAGATGAAGCCTGGAAATACACCTCGTTGAACAGCATTCTAAAGCACAACTATAGTGTGTTCCCAAAACATGAAAACACCATAGCGTTCAATGACGTCAAGAAGTATTTTATCCACGATATCGACTCCTATAAAATCGTTTTTATAGACGGAAAATATTCCTCATACCTGTCGCAGACCACCCACGACGGTATCGATGTTTGCTTGATGTCTGCCGCATTGACAAAACCCAAATACAGGCCAATCATTGAAAATTATTTCAACACGATTGCCTCCAAAGACGGTCTGATCGCTCTTAATACTGCATTCTCACAAGAAGGTGCCTACATCTACATTGGCAAGAACAAATCTGTGGACAAGCCGGTTCAGATTCTGCATTTTTCCACAGGGGTTGAGGCAGCATTGTTGTTGCAGCCACGCAACTTGATCATCGTGGACCAAAATTCACATTTACAAATCATCGAGCGGCACCAAAGTCTGACGGACAATCCCGTACTAACCAACAGCGTTACCGAGATTTTTGCCGATAAAAGAGCCATCGTTGATTATTACAAGATACAGAACGACAATGAAAATGCCTCGCTCATCGACAATACCTTTATAGACCAAAAGCAGGAGAGCGTCGTTTCGGTACATACCTTTTCGTTTGGAGGCAAGCTTACCCGCAACAACCTCAATTTTTACCAATACGGCGAGCGCATTGAATCCACCCTAAAAGGTGTTACCATTTTGGGCAACAAGCAGCACGTTGACCACCATACTTTGGTACGCCATACAGAGCCCAATTGCGAGAGCCACCAAGACTACAAGGGTATTTTTGGCGATGCCGCAACAGGTGTTTTCAATGGCAAGATCATAGTCAACAAAGAAGCTCAAAAGACCAATGCCTACCAAGCCAACAACAATATCCTGTTGAGCGACAAGGCCAGTATCAACACCAAGCCACAATTGGAGATTTTTGCCGACGACGTCAAGTGCTCACACGGTTGCACCATTGGGCAACTTGACGAAAGTGCTATGTTTTACATGCGTTCGCGCGGTATTCCCGAAAAGGAAGCCAAAGCCCTCCTTATGTACGCCTTTAGCAATAACGTGCTGGAAAGCGTAAAAATCCCGGAGCTGAAACAGCGTATCAACAAAATCATCGCCACAAAACTCGGGGTCAATATTGGGTTTGATTTATAAGAGAAAGTGTTATAGGACAAAAATGGGTGGAACCATACCCGCCCTTTGTACACAACCAAAAGGCGGTTATTTCTTTTATAGCTTGTTCAATACAAACTCGGTCCTTCGGGGCATTGAGAACTCCCAATCAAAGGGCGGCTCGCCCGGAAAGGTGAACTTTGGCCCTTCGTTGTTTACCAAATAAAATTTGATTTTGGTGTTGTTGTCCAACAGCGTGATATACACCTCACCATATTTGCCCGCCTTGATGGGGTCTTTAAAAGAGAACCTGTACTCATTGTCAATGGGGATGCAGTCATAAGATTCTAAAACGTCTGGTCCGTTTACCAACGTATTAAAAACCTCACGGCCGTTCTTTACATATTTCATTTTGCCATGCAGCTCATCATCATACCTATCACCATTATGAACCATTTCCGCTTTGAAAAGGGTTATCATCAACATGTCGTTTCCATTTTGCCACTTCCAGGTCCCCACGTAAGGAGTTAGAAATCCTTCTATATCCTTTACGTACATGTTGAACGTTCTAGGGTGATTGTTCTCACAATAATCGGTAAAAGAAACTATGGGCGTTTGTGCCTTGCAGGACAGGGCAAACAAAATAGCGGTTATAAACATTGTGTTTTTCATTGTCCTGTGCTTGTAAATGTAAAGTGCCATATTCAAAAGTAGCGCTTATGGTTTGCAAAACAAAAATAGCGGAATAGAGCTAAACATAGCGTTTTGCGCTAAACCGCCTCTTTGTGCTCCTTGTGCGGTTGCCCTTTTATAGTTTGTTCAATATAAACTCGGTCCTTCGGGGCATTGAGAACTCCCAATCAAAGGGCGGCTCGCCCGGAAAGGTGAACTTTGGCCCTTCGTTGTTTACCAAATAAAATTTGATTTTGGTGTTGTTGTCCAACAGCGTGATATACACCTCACCATATTTGCCCGCCTTGACGGGGTCTTTAAAAGAAAAGTACATTACATTGTTTTTTGGCATCCCGCTCCTGTTTTCTAATGTATTTCCACCATTTATCAATGTGTTAAACACTTCTCTCCCATTTTTTACATATCTTATTTTACCGTATAACTTATCCCTGTACCGCTTCACTTTCGAGTCATTTTGATATACCATTTCTGTTTTAAAAAATAGGACGGTAAGTGACGTATTACCATCCTGCCATTTCCAAGTGCCGATAAATGGATTGAACAGACCTTCTATATCTTTAATATAGATGTTTTCTGAATAGGGGAAATTATTAGTGTAGTATTCAGTCAATGAAATAACGGGTGATTGCGCTTTACTGGATAAGGCAACCAATAGGATGAACGAAATTATAATAGTATTTTTCATATTTTTTATTTTTAATTAATTGCAATCGTTTTCTATAACATCATCTTCGGCCTCGTTCAAGGCAAGTTCCTTCCACTGTGAGAAGTCGCCGTTGGCACTGAACAAACTGATACCCAAGTTTAATTTTTTCATCATTTTCAGGAATTCTAATTCGTTTGTGTTGTTGTCATTTTCTATATCAATATTATCAAAATAGTCTATGGAAAAGGCATTCAAATCATCTGTTGTCTGGAAATGTTCCTGCGCTATGGCATCAAATTTATCCAAATCTGTCACCTTAAAGGCATATTTCGTGCCAGAATTGGTAACCAGTATAAAAATCAGGTCCGTGCCATTGGCTGATACGTTGCCGGATAAAACCTGGTGGTACATCTGGAGGTCGCCCGGAGAAAAGGTGGACATCAGGCCTTTGAAATGGGTATGCACAAAGACATCGATGGTTGCGCCGGGCTGAAAACTAAATGTTATGTGCGGATTTTCCGGCGTTCCGATTACCGGGACCGCGCCCCAACCTGTTCCGTTCTTTTTAAAAACGGCACCGACCTCCACTTTTACGTTATCATCTTCCGCAATCGCTTTAAACCCGTTCAATTGCCCTTTAATATAGGAGTCCTGTTCGTATTGGACAAGCTTATCGCAAGGGTTCTGTGTTTCCCCCTCGACCACCGGGTCGTTTATCACGGGGAGGTTGTTGTTGTTTCCGTTGCTGTTCCCGCTGCCATTGCCGCCGGGGTGCGGCGGCGGGCCGTTCCCGGGGCCGGGATTCGGCGGGGATGAACCACCGCCGCCACCGCCCTCATCCGGTACGTCCTCGAACCCACAGGACGTGGTGGGTGATAGGTAAATGCAGAGGGGCGAAAATTCATAACATTCGGGGCCTACCAAGTGCGGAGAGGCGTTGCAGGCACCATTGCCCCTTCCGTTGCACCGCAGCTCATAGCTCTGGGTGCACGAATACACCAGTTTGGCCTGTCCAATGTCGTATTCTATGGGCAGGAGCTCTACCTCCGAGTCCAGGGTGTAGGCACCGTGTTCTTCCACATAGCCTATCGGCGCATTGAGGGTGTGCCTTGCAATGAACGCCCTGACGCCGTCCAGGCTGTCCGCATCCACGATGAGGTTCTCGAAGACGCCGTCCTCCGGCACATCCCTGCGGATAAAGAACGTGTAGGACACATAGCTCCCGTAGGTCACCTCTTTGACAAGGGAAGGGTCTATGGTAAACCCGTACCGGTCTTCCATAACGGTCTTGGCACTGCTCCCAACTGCTTCGCTGCCCTTGGCGGAAATCTTGCCGTAGGCGTTGGCGAACCTCGGGTCTTGGTTCAACTCCCCAAAGGTTTTCCGCTTGGACACGAACGGCAGCGTGCCCTTGCCGTTGTCCTGTTGCCCAAAATCTGCCGATGGGTCTTCCCGTTGGCAGCCGTTGGCAAGGATTGCCGCCAGCAACAGCAGGGCAATGGTCTTTGCTTGGTTTTTCATAAGTTTGTTTTTAAGGGTCAATAGTTGCGTACAAAACAAACCATTATTTCAATGCCAAACAATACGTAACATTACGTATTTTTTATGGTATTTTCTTCTTTTTTTGACATTTGACAGGGCGGTCAGCCAAAAAGTTGTGACCCAAAGGCAGCATTTGCCTTTTGTTTCTACATTTCCAAAAAGCCCAAAGTTTGCATACCTTTGCAAGCACCAAGCCCATACGATGCTTAATGTAGAAACCATCCGAAAAGACTTCCCCATACTGTCCCGTAAGGTCAACGGCAAGCCCTTGGTATATTTTGACAATGCCGCAACTTCACAAAAGCCCCGGCGGGTCATCGACACCATTGTCGATTACTACACCAATTATAACGCCAACATCCACCGTGGCGTCCATGCCCTCAGCCAAGAAGCAACCGACAAATATGAACAGGCGCGGGCCAAAATACAGAAACATTTCAATGCCCAGCACCGCCACGAAATCATCATGACCTCCGGCACTACGCACGGTATCAATCTGGTGGCGCATGGTTTTGCATCCATTTTAAAAAAAGACGACGAAATTATCGTATCGGCATTGGAACACCACAGCAACATCGTGCCGTGGCAAATGCTTTGCGAACGCACCGGCGCACGGTTGCGGGTCATCCCGATGAACCAAGACGGCGAACTCGTAATGGCGGTGTTTGAGGCATTGCTTTCGGACCGAACAAAATTGGTGTTCGTCAACCACATCTCCAACGCCTTGGGTACTATCAACCCGATAGAAGACATCATCAAAAAAGCCCACAAGGTCGGTGCGGCCGTTTTGGTGGATGGCGCACAGGCCTGCCCGCACCTCAAACCCGATGTGCAACAGCTCGATGTGGATTTTTATGTGGCTTCTGCCCACAAAATGTGCGGCCCTACCGGGGTCGGCATGCTATATGGAAAGGAAGAATGGCTCAAAAAACTGCCGCCCTACCAAGGAGGTGGCGAGATGATTGCAGAGGTCACTTTTGAGAAAACCACCTATGCCGATTTGCCGCACAAGTTCGAGGCAGGCACGCCCAATATCTGCGGGGGCATTGCCTTTGGCGCAGCCATTGACTATCTTAACCATATTGGTTTTGAGGTTATTGCGACCTACGAAAACGAACTTTTGCAATATGCCACAAAAAAATTGTCAGAAATAGAAGGACTGAAAATCTACGGCACCTCACAGCACAAGACGGCGGTCATTTCTTTCAATCTGGAAGGTATCCATCCGTACGACGTGGGCACCATACTCGACAAAATGGGCATTGCAGTCAGGACGGGTCACCACTGCGCCCAACCGATTATGGACTATTTCGGCATTCCCGGCACCGTGCGGGCATCTTTTGCATTTTATAATACAATGGCAGAAATAGACACATTGGTGGATGGCGTCAAAAAAGCCAAGGCCATGTTGTCTTAAATTGCGTATCTTTACCGTCTAAAAACATACTTTTGAAATGAGAGCAAAAGGGCTGTTTCTTCTATTGGCATTGGTCGTGTTTTCATGTAGCAAAGACAACATAAAGGTTTTTTTTGTTGCAGATGCCACCGTTATGTGCTCTGGCATTGGCTTTCAAAAATGCTTACAGGTAAAGGAAAACGCGAATGATGATTGGTCCAATTTCTACGACCCTATTGAAGGTTTCGATTATGAAGAGGGCTACAGTTACAAACTACAAGTAGAAGTATTTGATATCGAAAACCCACCGGCCGATGCCAGTTCAAAAAAATACGTGCTCCTGAAAGTTCTTGAAAAAACCAAAGCCCCGGTAAGCTTGACCAAAGGCGGGTCTTGGATGGTCACAAAAATCAAAGACGTATCGGGTTTTTCCAGAAACCCAACCATAACGTTGACCTTGCCACAAGGTCAAATACTGGGAAGCACCGGTTGCAACAAATTTTTTGGTAATGTGGCTCTGGAAAACAACAAGTTTAAGGTCAACAGTATCGGGACTACCAAAATGGCCTGTCCCGGAATGGAAACCGAGCAACTGTTCCTCGAAACCCTTCATCAGATTGCGTTCTATAAAATGGAGAATGACCAATTGAAACTCTTGGCGCAGGACAAAACGGTTTTGATGGAATGTAACTATATGGAAGAGCGGGAATAATTTTGGTCTTGTTTTTGCTCAACATAGCATAAAGAAAACGACATGAAAACAATATGCTGCTTATTGGTCACAATAATGCTCAACCAAGCATGTGGCAGCCAAGGGACAAACACCGAAAATTCCAAAAATGGAATCCAAGAAAAACATGAGATTGCCGAAATAAGTTATCAAGCAACTACAAGAGGTTTTTATCAAATGCTATGGATAGGCAACACAACTTTGACCTTGACCAACGACCGAAGCCACAATGAAAAGACTGTTTACCCAATTACCGAAAACGATTGGAACGAACTTATGACAGTATTGAAGGACGTAGATGTTTCTACATTGCCCGGTCTAGAAGCGCCCACATCCAAACGGCATCACGATGCTGCCGCCTTTGCAACGCTGACCGTGGTTCAGGATGGAAAAGAAATCAAAACCCAGAATTTTGATCATGGACATCCACCAAAGCACATTGAAGCGCTAGTGTCCAAAATCCTTTTATTGGCAGATAGAACCCATAAGAAACAATAGAGTCATTGCTATGAATATTAAAGACATACAGGAAGATATCATCGAAGAATTTTCAATGTTTGAAGATTGGGAAGAACGTTACCAATACATGATAGATCTGGGCAAAACCCTACCCCTGATAGATGAAGCATATAAAACCGATGACAACATCATCAAAGGTTGCCAGAGCAAAGTATGGGTCCAGGCAGACATACAGGATGGCAAAGTAGTCTTTACAGCTGATAGCGATGCCATCATTACCAAAGGCATCATCGCCATCCTAATACGCGTGTTCTCTAACCAACACCCTAAAGATATCATCGATGCAGATACAACCTTTATTGACAAAATAGGCCTCAAGGACCATCTTTCACCCACACGGGCCAATGGTCTTGTGAGCATGATAAAACAACTGAAAATGTATGCTCTTGCATACCAAACACAACTCAATTGATATGGAATCACCGATAGACACCAATGCCCTTGGCGAAAAAATAGTTAAGGTCCTCAAAACCGTATATGACCCGGAAATACCGGTTGACATCTATGAACTTGGGCTTATTTATGACGTCTTTGTCAACGAAGACTACGACGTAAAAATACTGATGACCCTTACCACGCCCAACTGTCCCGTTGCGGAAACATTGCCCATGGAGGTCGAAGAAAAAATCAAATCCATCAACGAAGTAAAAACGGCAGAAGTAGAGATTACCTTTGACCCACCGTGGAGCCAAGACCTGATGAGCGAAGAGGCCAAACTGGAACTTGGGATGCTCTGACACGCAAAGTAGCCAATGCCAAGAGAAACACCAAGATCGATAAAAGACGATAACAAGACGAGCCTCAAAAAATCGTTCAGTGCGTTGGTGTATATCCCAAGATTTTTCAAGGAAATATGGAGAACCAACAAGCGGCTTTTTGTGGCATCGGCCGTATGCAGGCTCATCGGTGCACTTTTGCCCGTCGCCATTTTATGGGTCGGAAAGATCATCATTGACCAAATCGTGCTGCAATCTGCAGCGGAAACTTCTGACCTGACCGCTCTTTGGACCTACGTCGCCATTGAGTTTGGACTCATCATCCTTTCAGATCTGGTCAGCCGTGCCATATCGCTCACAGACAGTTTGTTGGGCGATACCTATTCCATTAATTCTTCGGTGAAGATCATCAAAAAAACAAACCAAATAGACGTAAGCTTACTTGAAGACTCGGAATTTTATGACAAGATGGAACGTGCCAGATCGCAAACCACCGGTAGGGTCGGGCTGATGTCCAACGCACTCGGGGAAGTGCAGAGCCTTATCTCTATCGTGACATTGGTAGCGGGACTTATCTATTTTGAACCTTATCTCATCATTTTGCTGGTATTGAGCATCATCCCTTCGTTTATAAACGAGATTTGGTACAGTCAGCAACAATATTCTTTAGCTCGAGGTTGGACTTCAGAACGACGGGAGTTGGACTATTTGAGGTTTATTGGGGCCAACAACCAAACGGCGAAAGAAATCAAACTGTTCGGGCTCACCGATTTCATTGTGGAACGGTTCAAAAAACTTTCTTTAGAGTATTATGAACTCAACAAAAAACTGTCTATCAAGCGTTCGGCATTGGGTTTTTTGTTCAATTTACTGGGGACATTGAGTTATTATGGCGCATATATTTTTATCATTTATCGGGTCATTTCCGGAGCCATTACACTGGGTGAACTCACGTTCCTTTCAGGATCGTTCAACAGGCTCACGCGCAACTTGCAAGAGTTTTTTTCAAAATTTACCCGGATTACAGAAAGTGCACTCTATCTCAAGGATTATTTTGAGTTTATCGACATTTCCATTGAGCCTTTGCACACAGAAGACATGGCTTTGCCAAACAAAATCACGATAGGGTTTGAGTTTAGGAATGTCCATTTTTCGTACCCCGATTCTGACCATGAAATCCTGAAAGGCGTTAGCTTTAAGATAGAAGCTGGTGAAAAAATGGCGTTTGTGGGTCAAAACGGTGCCGGAAAGACCACCCTGACCAAACTTCTTTTACGGTTTTATGAACCTACTTCCGGCGAAATCCTTTTGGAAGGTATCAACATCAACCGTTTCAAAAAAGATGAATACCAGGAATTTTTTGGTGTGATTTTTCAGGATTTTTACCGCTACGAGTTCACCGTAAAAGAAAACATTGCCATTGGAGACATTGATGCGCTGGGCAACCAGAAGAAAATTGAGGATGCCGCACAATTGAGCCTGGCAGATCAAGTCATCGCCGAGCTCAAAAACGGTTATGACCAACAATTGGGCAAGCGTTTTTACAAAGGCCAGGAGCTGTCTGGTGGGCAGTGGCAAAAAATTGCCCTTGCTCGTGCCTATATGAAGGATGCCGAAGTGATGATTTTGGACGAACCCACATCGGCATTGGATGCCAAGGCCGAGAGCGAAGTGTTTGATAGGTTTATAGGGCTTACCAAAGGCAAAACGAGCATCATCATTTCGCACCGTTTCAGTACAGTTCGTCAAGCAGACCGCATCTTGGTTCTCGATGAAGGCAGGGTTCTGGAACTTGGAACCCACAATGAACTGATGGCCAATAGATTGCTTTATTCAGAATTGTTTACGCTACAGGCCGAAGGATATCAATGACATCGGAGGGATAGTATTGGGCTAAACGGTAAAAAGACATTTGCATTACAAGTAAAATCTTTATTTTTGATATATGGAAGGAGAAATTGTCAATAGAGTGGCCAATAGCAAGCTATTGGTATTTGATTTGGAGGATTATTATCCTACAGGCAGACGAATTGTTTTTGATATAAAAGATTGGCTTTATGAAGGTTTGGTGCTTCGGGAAAAAATGTTCAGGGAATATGCGGCCGCACATGATTGGAGGCAATATCAAGACAGCTACGTAGCCTTGACGTGCAGTGCCGATGCCATCATTCCGGGCTGGACATTTATGCTCTTAACGATGCATTTGCAGCCATATGCAAAAAAGGTTGTGGTAGGTGAACTCGAACAGCTGGAAACCGCTGTTTTTCAGGATATCATTGGCCAATTGGATATTGAAATGTATCGGGACCAATCCGTCATCATCAAAGGTTGCGGCAACAAACCCATACCTTCCAATGCATATATCTTGCTTTCTCAAAAATTAAGACCGGTCGCTAAATCCATCATGTACGGAGAAGCCTGTTCTTCGGTGCCGCTATATAAGAGAAAGTAAAACGAAATCCTTCGCCTCAAGGTTGTTTTTCGTTCTTAAGCAAACACTTGTGTTTATGACGAGTTGAAATTCTTCGAGGAAAACCTCGTAGTTTCCCGTACCTACACGAGCGAATTCCGAGTTTCAGATAGTGACTTTTTTATTATAGTTTGTTATGGTTAACTATTAAACAAATTTTTCTCAAGCTGCGTTTATAATTAACCACAATTTGTAAATAGAAGCATATTATTGATAAATGAATTATATTTGCACCCTTAATTTTAATTCTAAAATAACAAGAAGCATGATAAAAAAGATGTTTGTTGCCACTTTGGTAACATTTTCGGTTTCGTTGGGTTTTTCACAGACCAAAGAAGAGCTTGAGACTCAAAAAGCAGAAAAACAAGCAGTTGTAGATGCAGCACAGGCAGAAGTCAATGCTTTGCAAGCCCAGATAGATGCCCTTCCCGGATGGAGGATCGGTGCTTTTGGTACTATTGGCGGAAGCTTGTCAAATTTCAGTAAATGGTACGCACAAGGCGCACCAAACAATTCGTCCGGAAACATTGGGATTACCGCAAATGTTTATGCCAATTTAATCCAAGAAAAGTTTTTTTGGAGAAATGGGTTGTCCGCAAACCTTAATTGGGTAAAGCTCGACAACAAGGATACCGACCTTGACGACGACGACTTCAACCCTACTACCGACGTGTTCACGCTGTCGTCACTTTACGGTAGGAACATTACAGAAAAATTGGCAGCTTCGGCTTTGTTGGAGTATAGGACCACCTTGTTGAACAACTTTAACGATCCCGGCTATCTCGATTTGGGTGTTGGATTTACCTGGACGCCCGTTAAGGATCTGATCGTTGTGGTGCATCCACTTAACTACAACTTTGTATTTGCTGACAACGATGCGGTTTTTGATTCGTCTTTGGGAGCAAAAATCGTGGCCGATTATACAAGGCAGATTGGCGCCATCAACTTCAAGACCAACTTGTCCATGTTCCAAAGTTATAAGAGTTCAGATCTTTCAAACTGGACCTGGACAAACTCATTCGGCTATACGCTGTGGAAGAAAATCGGTGTTGGGTTTGATTTTGGTTTGAGGAGCAACAAGCAAGAAGCTTTGAACTATGCCCTATCACAATTTGACCCATCGGGTGGTGGCGACGAGCCAACCTTTGGCAATGTTGACAACGATCTACAAAGTTTTTACACTATTGGGCTGAGCTATAAGTTCTAAACAAGAGCATCTATCAATATAAAGGGGAATGTTTTTTAAAAACGTTCCCTTTTTTTATTCTTCTTCCACTTGATAATCCGGGTATAATAAATGGTTGTATGGAAAACGGGATAGGTGTATCTTCCTTACCTCATCATACACTCGTTTCTTAAAAAATTCAAGGTTTTCTTTATTGATTGCAGAAATAAAAATGGCATCATCGCCCACTTTGTTCATCCACGTCCTTTTCCACTCTTCAAGCGAATAGTTGGCTTTGGTTTTTGTGGTCACCAAATCACTCTCATCAAAAGGTTGCGGTGTATAGGCATCTATCTTGTTGAAAACCATAATGACCGGCTTATCTGCACAGCCAATTTCGCCCAAAATTTTATTTACCGACTCTATGTGTTCTTCAAAATTTGAATGAGAAATGTCCACGACATGCAACAGCAAGTCTGCTTCCCTGACTTCGTCCAAGGTGCTTTTAAAGGATTCTACCAGTTGTGTGGGCAATTTTCGGATAAACCCAACCGTATCGCTGACCAAGAACGGAAGGTTGCCGATGACAACCTTTCTTACTGTGGTGTCAAGTGTGGCAAACAGTTTGTTTTCGGCAAATACGTCACTTTTGCTGATGACGTTCATCAAAGTTGATTTGCCCACATTGGTATAACCCACCAGCGCGACCCGCACCATCTGACCCCTGTTGCTGCGCTGTACGGCCATTTGCTTGTCTATGATCTTTATTTTTTCTTTGAGCAAGGCAATTCGGTCCCGCACGATACGTCTATCGGTTTCGATCTCGGTCTCGCCAGGCCCGCGCATACCAATGCCTCCTTTTTGTCGCTCCAAGTGGGTCCACATACCTTTTAGCCGTGGGAGCAAATACTCACATTGGGCAAGTTCAACCTGGGTTCGGGCATAGCTTGTTTGGGCACGCTGGGCAAAAATATCGAGAATGAGATTGGTCCTGTCCAGCACTTTGCAATTGAGTATCTTGCTGATATTACGTTCTTGTGCCGCAGAGAGTTCATCATCAAAAATGGCCGTTCCAATCCCGTTTTCTTCAATAAACAGCCGTACCTCTTCCATTTTGCCGGTACCGATAAAAGTTTTAGGATTGGGCATGTCCATTTTTTGCGTAAACCGTCTTGCCACCTCGCCCCCAGCTGTATAGGTCAAAAATTCGAGTTCGTCCAAATATTCCCTTGATTTTTCTTCATCTTGGTCTTTGGTAACCACACCGATTATTACAGCTTTTTCGTGTTCTATGTCTTTCTTTTCTAGCATATTTGAAATTGAGTTGCAAAGTTACATAAATAGAAAGAGAGTTCGTTTGCAATTTTTATTTTCTATATAGTGGGAGTTACATGGTAAATCATCAATCTCACCAATTTCTTTTTGTCGATGAAATTTGCATTTTATCTATTATAGTAATGTTAATACGATGTTAAGTATCATTTTTTTTATCTTCGGGAAATTATTTTAAGTACAGTATTTCATTGTATTTTTATAAGTGGAGTCCCCAAATTCCCCTAAAGACTTAAAGTATTTAAAACTAACAATTTATTGGCCAAGAATGCCAAAAAATGCATTTTATTAACCCTAAAGAAGTCAAATGAAAAGAATTACTTTCCTGCTGTTGCTTACGATGTTTTCACATAAGGTGATGGCTCAAGTTTTGAATCAACCGGCCGGTTGGCCCAATACCGACTGGGATGTTACCGGAACTTTCGTAGATACACCGGATACGTTTGAGGCGGATCCTCGGGTAACTGCCAATTTTGCTTATGATGATGACGATGCCGGCAGTGGTTCGACCAATACCATTGCCGCTGAATCACCTGTAATCGATTTAACCGATGCACACAATGCAGGAGAAACGTGGTTGTTCATGACCGCAACCTATGTATATAATCATATAGGTAACGATCGAATCTACATCCAATATTGGGATGCCGATGCGTCTTCATGGGTCAACTGGGGCACTCCTTTGTCAGCAGATACGCCCGGGGCGCCATTGAACAATTTCTGTTCGGGTACATCTGCGCCTTTCAACAGTGGCGAGCTCAACATAGGCGTTTTTACGGCTACCCAACTCTCCGGATTCCGATACCGGATCTTATTTGATGACGGCGGTAGCTGGGTTTGGGGCTTTTGTTTTGACTCCCCAACAATTTTTTCAGAAGCACCACCCACTTGTGCTGCGCCTACAGGCTTGGCAGTTTCAAATGTTGGGGGCTCAACCGCTACCATCACATGGTTAGCGGGCAACACCGAAACGGCTTGGGAATATGTGCGCCAAGCTGCAGGAACCGGAGAGCCTACAGGCAACGGTACTCAAGTGACTTCAACGACATTCAATGAAACAACACTAGAATCCACCACGGCTTATGAGGTATATGTCAGGGCAGACTGCGGAGTGGATGGCTACAGTCCATGGGTTGGTCCTTTGACCTTTACAACCACCATTCAGACAGAATTTTCGGTTGACTGTATAGAAGGCCCCAGAAACTTTAGTAATTACTGTTATGGCAATGGCGGCGCTACAAACCCTGAAATATTTACGTTTACAAGTACAGATGGAACTTCTTTGAATTTAACGTTCAATGCCGGACAGGTTGAAAACAACTGGGACGAATTGGTCATTATAGACACAGATGGGAGCTATATTGTGGCTCCAACAGATAATTTTTATGGTAATTCGGGAAACCTCTCTGGTCTAACTTACCAATCTTCGGGGGACACCATATCGTTCTATATCAATTCTGATGGTAGTATAAGTTGCCAAAGTCAAGGATATACCCCGATAGATGTTACAGTAGCTTGTGCTACCTGTGTCAACCCTACAGCAACATATTCGGTTAGGAGTGATTGTGCCATTGGCGCACAATTTTACGTTGATGTTGACATCACCAGTATCGGTTCTGCCACTACTTTGACACTTACCGATAATCAAGGAGGCTCACCTCAATCCGTAACAACTACAGGAATGGTTTCTTTTGGTCCTTATCCAACTGCAACCAATGTTCAAATTACTGTTTCAAACGATGATGACCCCAACTGCCAGATAAGCAGCAATATGTTAACATTGCCATTTTGCCAAGATTTTACAGTAGATTGTGCCGTTGGTCCGGTATCTCTTGAGTATTGTTATGACAGTGGCGGCGCTACAAACCCTGTAATATTTACGTTTACAAGTACAGATGGAACCCCATTAAATTTAACGTTCAATGCCGGACAGGTTGAAAACAACTGGGACGAATTGGTCATTGTAGATACAGATGGGAGCTATATTGTGGCTCCAACAGATAATTTTTATGGTAATTCGGGAAACCTCTCTGGTCTAACTTACCAATCTTCGGGGGACACCATATCGTTCTATATCAATTCTGATGGTAGTGTAAGTTGCCAAAGTCAAGGATATACCCCGATAGATGTTACAGTAGCTTGTGCTACCTGTGTCAACCCTGTCGCAACATATTCGGTTAGGAGTGATTGTGCCGTTGGCTCACAATTTTACGTTGATGTTGATATCACCAATATCGGTTCTGCCACTACTTTGACACTTACCGATAATCAAGGAAGCTCACCTCAATCTGTAACAAGTACAGGAATGGTTTCTTTTGGTCCTTATCCAACTGCAACCGATGTTCAAATTACTGTTTCAAACGATGATGACCTCAACTGTCAGATATTAAGCAATATGTTGACACTGCCATTTTGCCAAGATTTTATCGTAGATTGTGCCGTTGGTCCGGCATCTCTTGAGTATTGTTATGACAGTGGCGGTGCTACAAACCCTGTAATATTTACGTTTACAAGTACAGACGGAACCCCCTTAAATTTAACGTTCAATGCCGGACAGGTTGAAAACAACTGGGACGAATTGGTCATTATAGACACAGACGGGAGCTATATTGTGGCTCCAACAGATAATTTTTATGGCAACAATGGCGACTTGACAGGCCTGACTTACCAATCTACGGGGGACACCATATCGTTCTATATCAATTCTGATGGCATTGTAAGTTGCCAACAAACAGGAACTTACACACCTATAGATGTAACAGTGGCATGTGCTACTTGTATCAACCCTGCCGCAACTTATGCCGTTATTGATGATTGTGAAAATGGCGAACAGTTCTTGATTGAAGTCAACATCACAAGTATTGGTGATGCGCAAAGCGTTACAGTTACTGATAACCAAGCCTCGCCCGGTCAGCAAGTCACTGAAACAGGAGTTGTGCAGATGGGGCCATATCCATTTGCCACACCTATTGTAATTACAATATCTAACGATCAGGATGTAAACTGTTCCATCTCTAGCCCATCAATACAGGTTGCTGCTTGTCCGCCAACCAATGACAATCCTTGCGGTGCTACGGTGGCAATAGTCAATAATAGTACGATGTGCGACCAGACAACCTCGGGTACTATTCTGGCTGCAACGCCTTCTGGCGTACCTAACGGTTCCTGTGTAGGCAATCCGGATGACGATGTTTGGTTCCAATTTACAGCACTCGACGAAACACAAGTGATTTCCTTATTGAATATCACAGGTGGAACAACCAATTTGGACCATGCACTTTACAGTGGTAGTTGCGGTACGCTTACAGAGATGTATTGTTCTGGTGATAGCTCTGCCGTGACACCAATTTTGACAGTTGGGGACACTTACTTTATTAGGGTCTTTTCTGCAGGTTCAACACCAGAAACCAGTAATTTTGAATTGTGTATCCAATCTGCACCCAATAATGTAGCCTGTGAAGATGCTGCCAACTTTTGCAGCGATGGTTCCGGAAGCAACATAGTTGGGTTTCCAGACAACACACAGGTGGCTTGTTTGGGAAGTATTCCTAACCCTGCATGGAACATCATCCAAATAGGAGATCCCGGGCTCATTCAAATAGAAATCAGTCAGTATAGCAATACTGGACAAGGATTGGATGTTGATTTTGTACTCTGGGGTCCTTTCGACATCAATTTTGATTATTGTAGCCTGGATTTGTTGGTGGACTGTCCTTCATGTCCCAATAATACTTGGAATCCAGATTTTTACCCATTTGGAAATATTGTGGATTGTAGCTATGACCCCGCATATATTGAACATTTGACCATTCATAATGCACAATCCGGAGAAATCTATCTGTTGCTTGTTACGAATTATTCCAACAGTCCGGGAACAATTACCATAACCCAAACCAATCAAGGACAGACTGGTGCAGGTTCTACCGTGGCCGAAATACAGGTAGATTTGGGCGGTGACCAGCAATTATGCGGTTATACTTCATACGAAATTACCGCAAACTCACCTTTTGCCGATGCTTATGAGTGGTATCAAGATGGGTTTATAATTGATAACGCTACAAGTTCAACATTGACCGTAACAGAAAGCGGAGTTTATTCCGTGTTTGTGTATGACCAGCAATGTGGTTCTACCGCAACAGATGAAGTCACCATAACTCTGGTGCCCGAACCGGTAGCCAATGCAGTCAGTGACATTGTTACCTGTGATGACGCTTCAGGTGATGGTGTTGGCGAGTTTAATCTTGATGCGCAGACACCACTAGTGTTAGGCGGGCAAGATCCTTCCCTGTTCAACGTTAGTTACCACTTGACCCAAATCGATGCCAATACAGACAGCAACCCATTGGCATCACCTTATACAAATATCTCAAATCCTCAAACGATCTATGTGAGGGTTGAGGCGGTTGGCGGCGAATTCTGTATTGCCACAACCAATTTCCAATTGGTCATTTCAGGACCTACACCCACCGTCACGCATGTTGATTACAGTGTTTGTGATGAAAGTATCAGTGGAGGTACTGCTTCTTTTGATCTGGAAAGCCAAACCGAATTAGTTATTGGAACACAGGATCCAGAGGAATTTACTGTTACTTATCACTTGACCGAAGAAGAAGCCAATTCCGGTACCGGTATGCTGGCATCACCTTATACCAACACATCTAACCCACAGACCATTTGGGTAAGGATCGAAAGCAACGTTTCATCTACTTGTTTTGGCGTAGGCAATATTACATTGAACGTAGGAGAATTGCCCGTTACGACACTTACGTCAGGAACAGGACGGTTTGAAATATGCAACAATGCCACCAGGCCTTTGACAATTACCGCCTCCGGTAACTATACCTCCTCTGATGTATCGGTCGTATGGTACCATGATGGAGGAGTGATGAACGGAGAAAACGGCTTGTCAATATCTGTACTCGATGGTGGTCTTTATGAAGTAGAAGTGACTTTTAACGAAACAGGATGTACCAGTACTGTTGGTCAGCAAGTTGTTGTTTTGGAAAATTGCATCATACCACAGGGTATTTCGCCCAATGGCGACGGCAAGAACGACACCTTTGATTTGAGCGGTTTTAACGTAACCAAAATCGAGATATACAACAGATACGGAACTTTGGTTTACTCTAAAGACAATTACACAGATGAATGGCACGGACAATCCAATAATGGCGATGAATTACCGGTAGGGACTTATTTCTATACCATTGTTTACGAAGGCGGTGCTAAGACCAAGAGTGCTTGGGTGTATCTAAATAAATAAAACGACTGACACAACATAAATAGACATGAAAAAACTGATCACTATTTTAATCCTGCTCATAGCCATACAAATGCAGGGACAACAAGATCCACAATATACGCAGTACATGTACAACATGAGTGTGATGAACCCTGCGTATGCCGGTTCAAAAGAAAACCCATCGTTCGGGTTACTGTATCGTACACAATGGACCGGTCTGGATGGTGCCCCCAAAACAGGGACATTCTTTGGCCACATGCCTGTAAGCGACAAGATGGGTGTTGGCCTGTCCATCATTTCGGATCAAATAGGACCCGTCAATGAAACCAATGCTTATGCAGATGTGTCCTATACGCTGCACTTGGCCGGAGAACATAAATTGGCATTTGGAATCAAGGCAGGTGCCACCTTCCACGACTTGAGCTTGGGAAATTTGGCTCTCATTGATCCGGACGATCCATATTTCAGGGATGCAAGTGGCGTTACACCAAATATTGGAGCCGGGGTGTTTTACTATACCGACAAATACTATTTGGCATTTTCGGTGCCAAATCTTTTGAGTTCGGTAAAATTGGATGCCCAAGGCACCAAGTATGGAACAGAAACAAGCCACTATTTCCTAACGGGTGGATATGTGTTTCAGCTGTCGCCAAACACCAAATTGAAGCCATCGTTCTTGGTAAAATCGGCCTTTACGGCACCAACATCTTTTGACGTAAACCTGAACGCCCTGTTCTATGAGAAGTTTGAGATTGGGGCTTCTTATCGTCTTGACGATTCGTTTTCAGGATTGATCAATTTTGCCATCACACCGAGTATAAGGATAGGCTATGCATACGACCACGTGTCTTCAGACATCAAGAAGTATGCACCAGCATCACACGAATTCTTACTCCTATTTGATTTGAATTTCGCGAAAAAAATCTCGCGTTCACCACGATATTTCTAATAAGTTAAGCTAAACGGACATGAAAAAAATTAACATCATAACAACCCTTGCAGTATTGAGTGGTTTAGTCTTGACTGCACAGAACAAAGACACAAGATCAGCGGACAAACACTTTAACCAATTAGAATTTGTCGAAGCAGCAAAAGCCTATGAGAAGCTGGTTGAAAAAGGACTGGCTGACACCTATGTCTATGGGCAACTGGCAGAATCCTATTACAATGTTTTTAACACACAAAAGGCCGAGATCTACTATTACAAGGCTTTGGAAAACAATCCAAGCCCCGATTCCGAAATGGTATATAAATATGCGCAAATGCTGAAAGCAAACGGCAAATATGAGCTTTCCAATGTGTCGATGGCCAGATTTGCCAGTATGCGACCCAGCGACCATAGGGCCATGGCCTTCAACGAAAACCCAAATTACATACCAAAGATTTTGGAACGAGGGAAAAAGTTCAGAGTTGAAAATGTATCGTTCAATTCGGAATATTCGGATTTTGGTGGCACGCTCCTCGGCGATAAGTTGTATTTTACTTCAGCAAGGAACTTAACCAGAGCAAATTATGGATGGAACGAAGAGCCATTTCTTGACATTTATACCGTAACCAAAAATAGCGAAGGTGGCTATAATGAGCCGGTTGCCATGAACAAAGAGATTAATACGCAATACCACGAAGGGCTAGTTTCGTTTAGTCCAGACGGGAAAACAATGTATTTCTCAAGGGAAAGCTTTTTTGAAAAGGAATTCGTAAAAGATTCGTTGAGCAAGAACAAACTTGGTACCATTCACCTTTACAAAGCCACACAGTTGGGTAACAAATGGGATAATGTTGAAGCACTTAATATCAGCAAAAGCTATTCGGTTAAAAATCCTTCGGTTAGCAAGGATGGCAAGACACTGTATTTTGCTTCTGACATCCCCGGTGGTTACGGAATGTTTGATATTTACAAAGCGGAAATCCATGAAGATGGAACAATTGGCAGCCCTGAAAACCTCGGCCCAAAAATCAATACCGAAGGACAGGAAATGTTCCCGTTCATGGGGGATGATGGTACTTTGTATTTCTCTTCCAACGGACATTTGGGACTTGGAGGTCTTGACGTATTTTTTACCAAAGAAATCGATGGCCGTTGGGCTAACGTCCGTAATGTTGGACTTCCCGTAAACAGCAACGCCGATGATTTTGCATTCAGAATTGATGACAGCAAAGGCGAAGGTTTTGTATCGTCCAACCGTAAGGGCGGTGTGGGCAGTGACGACATATACAGAATCATAAAATTGGAACCATTGTGCGATGTACTTGTCACTTCCACAGTGATGGACATCAATACCGGCCTGCCGATAAGCGGGGCAACAGTGAGTCTGTTCGATGATCAGGGCAACAAAATCGTTACCAAAGAAACTAACGAAGAAGGCATTGCCGAGTTTATCGTTGAATGTGACAAGGATACCGAACTCGAAGTAGTTAGTGACGGGTATGAAAGCAAGATAATTACCCTAAAAGGCACTCATGAAAAAGAACTTAATGTAGCAATTTCGCTCGATCCTATTGATACAATCATTGCCGCTGGTAAAGTAGAGCTCAACCCTATCTATTTTGATTTTGACAAATCGAACATCACATCCCAAGCGGCCTTTGAGCTTGACAAACTTGTACAGATCATGAACAAATATCCTGAAATGGTCATTGATGTTACCGCTCATACTGACAGCAGAGGCTCTGACGCATATAACTTGGGATTGTCCGACAGGCGTGCCAAAACCACTGTTCAGTACGTAATATCAAAAGGTATCAGCAGCAACAGGATCTCGGGTGCCGGTAAAGGAGAAGCCGAACCCAAAGTCAATTGTGGCAACAACTGTACCGAAGCTGAACACCAACAGAACAGAAGATCTGATTTTGTCATTGTTTCCGGAGGCCCCGGCACCAATTAAATATCTCGTTATTTCACTATAAAAAAACCGCTGGTGCTAACATCAGCGGTTTTTTTTTGGTTATATTAAAATCGCTAATTTTTCTAAAGAACCAAACCTTTGAAAAGATGTTGAGATATTTGCTATTGGTAGAAAAACGGTATTTATAAAATTAGCACCACTTTTCGTTATCCATTCCCGGTTTTTGCTAACAAATAAAGACCCTTTAGTGTAACCTTTGGTCACCTTAAATTAAGAATGGGTCCTGACTTCCACTGTCATGCCTATATTGCGAGGCTTCGGCTCACAGCACTATCCGGGAAGATGTCATTATCAAAAAATGCAATATAGCAGGTATAAATCGTACATATACATTGAGAACACGATACTTCTAATGGAAAAATCAGATGGATGTATTGCAACTTGCCCTGTTAAATTATTCTTCAGACCATCAACAATAGGAAAGTAAATTGCCAATGTAGATCGGTCATGGACAATCAATATTATTGGGTATAAGCAAAAAAAGGAGGCTGTTGGTTCAGCCTCCTTTTTAGATATAAGAGCAAATTTTAATGTCCTTTTATGGTTACATTATCAATATGGTACCTTGTGGTAGCACTAGGGTCTGAACCTTCGTAATGGAATGCAATACGCACATCGCCATCAAAACATGAAATGTTAATGTCGTTATAGCTGTTAAACCCTCCAAAAGCATTTGTAGGGGTGTTTGGTATATCTACAGAAAGAGGTGTCCACTCTGTAGTTGTAACATCACCCGTGTAGTTGTTCGTAATTAAAATGGAAAGGATAACACCAGTTGAGTATGCAACCTCCATATCAAACGAAAGTGATTCACCGGTAGTACTGTCCAAATTGATTGCAGGCGTTACCAACCAAGCATCTATCACTGACTGACCAGAGCCATATCCAGAGATTTGAGCATATTTGTTGTTGTTGAAACTCCCTAAAATATATCTTAATGTTCCGCCGCTAACGTTAACGTTTGTCCAACCAGCACTCTCTGCACCCGAAATGTTTGAGTAGCTTTCAAATGTTTCACTGAAAATCGTAGAACCACCACTGGCAGTACCTGTACATGCAGCAACAGGATCGCATCTTTCTCCATCAAAGTTTATGTCATCAGTATCTCTTATGAACAATTGATAATCGCTGTTGTATTTACTGAATACAGATACGATAGAACCCATTCCGGTAGGGAAAAGTTCGCCTTTAAAATCAGCATAGCCACTGTTCCTGATAATGGTCAACGAATTGTCATCGCAATTTTTGAGCATTCTGTTTACAGTATAGGTGTCTCCTGCATTGGCATAGGGTTGACCAACTTCGGCAAGGTTCAATTGCATGTTGTCGATCTGTACAAGGATGTTGATCAAACTGTCGTCGAATTCGGCAGGTGTTATGACCCTTGGCACCAAAGTTGTCATTTCTGCAGACCTGAAGATGTAATCTTGGTAATTAGACAAAGACATTCTCTCAACAGTGTTTCCATTGATGCGCCCTATGTGCAAAACGTTGTTAAGGGAAGTCATCCCCAAAGAAGGAAGACCTTGAGGGTTCAGCTTCACATAAACTTTTCTGCCTGGTTTGTACAAGTCGAACAATGTGGCGTCATCAATATCTAATTGGATGGCGGCAGTAGGATTTTCTGGCTTGTCTTGAAGGATCAGAACTTTGTAAAAGTTTCCGGCTTCGTCGTTTGATACGACATATCCTTCCATAATCAATTCGCCACCGTTACTGGCATCAGAAAAATTGACCAAAGCGCCAGTGTACATATCTTTCACGATTTGGATGGTCGTGTTTGCTGTAATGTTTGGTTCTACGATTTCCATTTCTGGAATCTTGTAGTCATCATCCTGGACGCATGATGTAAAGACCGCCAAGGATAGGACCGAAATAAGACTTAAAATTTTTGTTTTCATAATGTTTGATATTATATTTTTCACAGTTGTTTTTTTTTTAGAATCTAAGATACACATTTAGGAAGTAAGTTGCGCCCCTTCCGTACCAGTATTTTGAACCAAACACAGGTGTTTCGAGCTGTTTGTCATCGCGTAGCTGACGGTAATTGGCATTTCTTCCTTGTTCGAATCCTCCTGATTTATAAACTTCATCCAAAAGATTGTTGACACTGGCAAAAAAGCCTACGTATTTATTCTTTATTTTCCAAGATTTACCTCCCACAAGGTTTACAACCATGTAGTTGTCAAATTTTTCTTGCTTGAGGAGCTTACGGGCAAGTTCAGGGTCATAATCGTTGAAAGGGAGACCGTCGGAATCAAGGTAAAAGTTCTTGGTGCGGGTCAACGGACTGATATCGACATAGGTGTTGTCAAAAAAGTTAACGGTTGCGCCTACCCACCAAAAATCCGGATCGCGGTATTCAAAACCAATGGAATAAGCTGTCTGCGGACCGCTGGCAACTTTATAGTCCTTAAGGTATGAAGTGCCGTTGAACCCAATGTTGTTTCCAGAACCTTCTGTATCGGTATCTGTTGACAAATTTCCAAAGTTGATAGATGTCAAATAAAGGTTAGGGTTGTTGTCATAGACCGATTGTCCAATGGAAGCAACACCTTTCAATTTAATGGTTGGCGTTACTTGGGCTTCAATACCTAATTCTCCGCCATAATTCCGTTTGTTAACGCCCTGTAATACTTCTTGTACAAACGCATTATTGTCGCCGCCTATACCATCGGCATAGTAGAACGAAATCTCATTGGCGTCCTCCATTTTCACATAATAGCCTGTCAGTTTTGCTTTAACAATGGACGATCTGAAAATGTAGCTTGCATCAACAGTGGTTATTTTTTCTTCGGTAATACCGATTCCGGTATTATCACCTACTACAGAATGGTTTTCTCTGGCGTTGCTGTACGTGTTTCTTAATGTAGGTGCCTTGGTAATGTAGGCAGCATTCATATTGAGCAAGTGTTTTCCGGTCAGTTTATAGGTAAGACCGCCTTTGGCTCCTATTCCGGTAAAGTTCAATTCTCTGCCTTTGCCAAAAGAGTTGTTAGGAAACGCACCGTGCTGGTAGAGTCCTTCTCTTTGATATTTAGTGTTGGTCAAGCTACCGCCAACAAAGAAATCGATTTTACGATATTTAAATTGTGCTTGCGCAAAGCCCGATAGCACATTGGAATAGAGGTTGTAGTTGTAACGGAATCTATCACCTTCCCCTACAATCCTGTTGGGGTTTTGCATATCGAACTGGAACTTGTCGAACGAGTCTACATTGAGATAGCCGTTGCCACCGAGCAAATCCAACACTTCGGCAAAATTTTCCGATTTCAATCGGCTATAATTGACCGAGCCGTTGATGGTGATATTATCGGTAATATCGGAAACGATGATTGAGTTTGCAGTGAAGAGTTTGTCGTCAGATCGGTCTTCATAAAGGATATATGTAGAATAGTTTCCTATGTTTTCCATATTGGTTTGGTACAGGCTGTACCAGTCTATCTGGCCGTTATTCAAAAACTCCTGCTGGTTCAGATATGCTTGCGCATAGTCCGGGCCATTGGGATTGGCCAGGGCATAACTTGGGAGTTTTTGATAATAGGCAGGGCTTGGGTTTAGTCCGCCACCAATTGGAATACCGTCAGCATTCAATCTTTGCCCGTTGTTGTCCAAGCGGCTGTTGCCTATTTCACCAAATTGGTAACCGATGTTGGTGTTCAATGTGGTTTTTGGGCTAATGTCCCAATAGTGGTTCAACATCAGGATAGGCTCATCGATCCTTTTGACGCGTGAATTGCGCTTTTCGCCTTCGTACCAACCCCAATATTCATTATAGTCAATACCTTTAAGGTCATAGACTTCTTGGGTGTTAGGTGACGATTTGCCCCGTCTGTTGGGCGTATATATCGAAGTAAAGTTTAGGCTGTGCTTATCACTGATTTTCTTTTCTATAGAAATGAAGAAAGAATTGGCATCATAGAAGGTTGCCTCCTGAAATCCTTCTTCGCCCCAGCGTCTTCCTATGGCTGCTGCTACTGACCATCCGCCATCCATCATCCCTGTGGCGTAGCTAAGGATGACCCTGTCCGTATAGCTTCGGTCCGATGAAGAGTAGGTAAACCTACCTCCTTTACGGTACATCGATGCCCTTGTGCTGATGTTGGTCGTTCCAAGAACACCTCCAAAAGCATAGTTGGATGGTGAAAGACCGGCTGATAGCTCTTGGTTTCTTACAACATCGTTGAGGCCGCCCCAGTTGCTCCATTGTGGCCTGCCGTCAAATTGTTTGTTCATTTCGATACCGTTGATCAACATGGTTCCGTTTTCGGAATTGAGACCTTTGATGTTGAAAAACGAAGAACTGAACTCAAAGGCGGCCGTGTTTTGGAACACGTCCTGAGAGGACTGCAACAAACCGGAAATGTTATCGGCACCACCGGTGTCATCATTTAGCTCGTCGTCGGTGAGCGTTACAGCAAAAAGGTCAACGGTGCTTGAAACATCAAAATCGAGCATCATACCGCTTATGTCAACGGTTTTGCCTTCATTTACAACAATTGGGTAGCGTTTGGATACGTACCCATATTTTTCCACTAACAGCATTTGCTCGCCGAGCGGTACCCCGGTAGTAAAACTGAACTCACCATTAGTGTCTGTAAGTGTTGTTAGATCGGTGTTCTCAATGGTAATCGATACGCCCGGTATCGGTTCATCAGAAGTGCCGTCGAGCACACTACCTTTTACAATGGTCTGTGCCAGAACCGTGGCCATTGAAAAAAAACCGAACAATAGGATCAATAAACTTTTTTTCATGCTTTGATTTATGATTAATAACTTTTATTTGCATTAAATAATAATTATTTAAAGCCTGCAAATTTACATTATTTATAATAAATACATACTTTTGGCAAACAATATTGTAAACATCGTAACAAAAACATAACATCGGTATATGAATTACTCAAGGTTTTTAATTGTATTTGTTGGTATTCTCCTAAATTTAAATGCCTTTTCACAAGAAAAGGAGGCAAAACGCTACAAGATTAGGACAGTAGCTTTTTATAACCTCGAAAACTTGTTTGACACCATCAACGATGTCAATAAATTTGACGAAGCTTCCCCAATTATGGAAATGAAGACAGGAAGGCACGAAGCTTACTGGAAAAAAGTGCACAACATGGCAAGGGTCATTGCCGACATCGGGGTCGATGAGGCGCACGATATGCCCGCGGTTCTTGGTGTCTCGGAAGTTGAAAACCGTGATGTCCTTGTAGATTTGGTCAACGACCCATTATTATTGGCTAAAGATTACGGCATAGTCCACTATGAATCTCCAGATGCCAGAGGTATCGATGTGGCACTGTTGTACCAAAAATCGTTGTTTGTACCCATCAGCACCAGTTCACATGAGCTGAAGATTTATGACGACATTACACGCAAACAGGTATATACCCGGGACCAGTTGTTGGTTACGGGCAAACTCGATGGCGAGATTATCCACGTGATTGTTAACCACTGGCCGTCACGAAGCGGTGGTGAGGCTCGAAGCCGCTCTAAACGTGTAGCTGCGGCAAAACTCAACAAACACATCATCGACTCACTGCAAGTCATTGATCCATACGCCAAAATCTTTACTATGGGTGACCTCAACGATGACCCGACCAATGCCAGTGTCAAAGAGGCGTTGAATGCAAAAGCCAACAAGGAAGATGTGCCCGTCAAAGGGATTTACAACCCGTTCGAGAATTTTTATAAAAAAGGACTTGGCACAACCGCTTACAGGGATGCCTGGAGTTTGTTTGACCAGATTTTGATGACCAAACCTTTGATAGAAAAAGACTACTCGGGTTATCAGTTTTACAAAGCTGGTATCTACAACAAGTATTATCTGACCACCAAGCGGGGCCGTTGGAAAGGCTATCCTTTCAGGAGTTGGAGTGACGGCGGGTTTACCGGAGGGTTCAGTGACCACTTTCCAGTTTATGTCTATCTGGTAAAGGAGATAAAAGAATAAAAAAAGAAGCAGTCTCAAAAGTACACTTTAAGACTGCTTCTTTTTTTTAGATAAAACCTATCAAGCGGCTGGCCAGACAGTCCAGGGAATTCTGGAAAGAACAAGCACCAGTGCAATGGTGTAAAAAATGGCAATTACCTTAAATTTTGGCTTGGAGATCAGTTTCTTTTTGTGTTTTGAATAACCGATGGTAATCAATGTCACCGCCACAAGCCCCATCAACGGATGCTCAACGGCGAGAAGTCTTGAAAACGAGTTGCCCATGGTATCTGCATTGATGTTATTCAAACCCAACGGAGACACGAAATATAGGATTAGCCCTAAAATCAACTGGATATGCGATACGATAAGGGCAAACAAAGAAATCCTGAAGTCTTTGGCGTGAAATTCTTTGTTGGCAAAGTATTTGACCAAAGCATTTAAAGCCGCCAGGGCCAAAATCAAAATTACCAAATAAGCCCAGTAAGAATGTAATATTTTAATTGTGCTATACATAATATTCGATATTTAAAAGGTTGATTGAATATTTTTGGTTGTAAATATACATAATTAAATGTAAGCCTATTCAGAAATAACAATCCAGTGTTTTGCTTCATTGCCCATTTGATCAACAACCGTAATGAGATGTTTGCCATGTTGTGGCAATACGGCCATTTCGTGAATGTTTTTCGTAATGCCGATAAATGTATTGTTCAAATACCAATATACCAACGTTTCGGGCTTGGAATGGGCAATTTTCAATACCAGTTCGTTTGTCCTGCCGTCAAAATTTTTTGGAAGAAAAATCACATTGCTGTCGTTGGGATAAATGAACTGGATGCTGATGGCCTCATTGCCCGTGCAATCGCTCCTGAAACGTGGCAAAGACTTGTGAAACGGATTTTTGGACTTATAATAGTATTCCATTAGTGGTGGCAGCACAAACCATTGTTTGCGTACCATGTTTTCGGAGTCTTCGCACGATGAATTTACCTGAAACTGTTCGTTTTTGTCCAGATGCACCAACTGATGGTATGGGCAAGGCGGCGTTTTAAGGCCACTTACTTGAATGAATCTTTGAGCGACCGAGTCACAGTTTGGTGATGCACGGTAGCCACTCTTTGTGCAGATTTCCACTTCCTGCATTTCGTCAAATGGTTTTGAAAACCACTCGCTGTCCGGCAAAAGGTCAAAGATGTCAAACAAAATTGGGGCAGCGGTCTGAACCCCAACCAGGCCGGGACGTCCCTCGCCGTCGGCATTGCCCACCCAAACGCCAACCACATAATCTTTGGTCGTGCCGATGGCCCACGCATCCCTAAATCCAAAACTGGTACCTGTTTTCCAGGCGATTTGTTTGGAACTGTCATAAAACTCCCAGTTGTCATCGCTCTCGGGACGGTTGACCTCCTTTAGACTTTCATAAGTAAGGTAAATCGAAGCGGCATCAAACAGGTTTTTTTCTGAACTTTTTTTGCCAAAATCCACTGTTTCATCGGCCAAAAAACTTGGCTGGATAAATTCATTTGAATAATATTCGCTGGACGTTTCGTTAAAATGGTTCAATGTCGATGACAGTGCCGCATAACTTTTGCACAAATCCCAAAGATTGCTCTCGGCACCGCCAAGGATAAGCGATAAGCCGTAACGGTCGGCAGTAGTGTTTAAATCCTTAAGGTGCATGGCTTTCAGATAGTGGTGGAAGCGTTCCGTGCCAAACTCATGCAACATCCGTACGGCAGGCACGTTCAATGAGCGCGATAGGGCGCGACCGGCGGGAACAGCACCATCATAGCTCTGGTCATAATTTTCCGGCTGGTAACTACCGTATTGGGTTGGTATGTCGGCCACCAGGGTGTTGGGCAGTATGTCGCCCGCATCGAGCATGGCCGCATACAGAAATGGTTTGAGGATGCTGCCCGTGCTCCGTGGTTTGTCGATGACATCCACATCTTTTTGATGCTCGGCATCTGTGGGCGAATTGCCGATGTATGCCAATACTTTTCGGGTCTGGACGTCTATCACTAAAACCGCTATGTTGTGTATTTCGTTTTGTTTCAAAATATTATAGTGATTGAAAACAATGCGGTTTGCTTGTGCCTGCAATGGTTTTTTGATGCTTGTGGTTACACGTTTGCCGGGTTTGGTTTGCCACACTTTCTGCAATAGGTGCGGTGCTATTTGAGGAAGTGGGTAGGGCTTTTGTGGCAATGGCTCGGCTATGGACAGGTTGTAGGTCAATGTATCGATATTACCGTTTTGGAGCAGTTTTTGGAGCAATCGGTTGCGTTTGCCCAATAGGGTTTCTTGGTTTTTTCCTGGATAAATCAAACTTGGGGCATTGGGGAGCACGGCCAGTGTAGCACTTTCAGCCCAAGACAGGTCGTCGGCATCACGGTTGAAATAACGCCATGAAGCGGCATCCAGCCCGATGACATTGCCTCCAAAAGGGGCGTTGCTGCTGTAATAGGACAGTATTTTGTCTTTGGACGCCCGAAATTCAAGGCGTGTGGCAAGGATGGCTTCCTTGATTTTTTCCAGATAAGTTCGTGATTGGTTTTTTCTGGAAAGTCGGATTACCTGTTGCGTCAGGGTGCTTCCACCGCGTTTGATGGCATTGGATTTCATGTTTTCACGAATGGCCTTAACGATGGAAATGGGATTAAAGCCCGGGTGTTTGTAAAAATAAGCATCCTCAAACGCTATGATGCAGGTCCTGAATTTTTCGGGCACGCTGTCGTTGTGCGGAAAACGCCATTGACCGTCACTGGCAATCATAGCCCCGAGCAATTCATTGCTATCGCTCGTGATGACCGTAGCCGTTGGGTCTGAAAACAATTGGCGCGGTAAGCAAAAATAGTATGCTGCCAACAGTACGATTACTATGGCAGATTTGATTTTATGGGTTTTTATATAGTTGACGAGGTTTTTCAAATTGAAAACTCGTATTCGCGTTCCACCTTGCAGATACGTACTTTATACCAGCTATACCAATGGTTCCTGCCACTTTTCTGGGCAACCAAATGTTCGGTTTGTGTTTTCCATTTTCTAATGGCATCAAGGTCTTTCCAATAGCTTACGGTAATGCCGATGCCGTTTCTGGCACTTTCCATGCCCAAAAAGCCCGCTTGTTGTTTGGCCAAAGCTTCCATGGCAGTTGCCATTTCGGCATAACCGTCCAGATTTTCGGTTTTTGTTGAGGTAAAAACCACGGCATAGTAAGGTTCAAAATCTCGGTTCATGTTCTGTGTTTTCGTTTGTCCCAGGTCAGGACTTTTACACCTTGGGAATAATGCCTTCGGTCGGGTCTGTCATTGATAAGGTGGTTCCATTTTGGGTAGTCCAATTTGAGTTGTTTGATATCGATTTCTTCCAATGGCCATTCCAGATGGTGGACATCGTATTCAATCAATTTGCCATTGCGTTCGTTAAAAACAGTATAGCGCTCGGTCAGCCATAAATCGATGTTGTCCTTATGGCAGGACGTCGCTTTGTTTCGGTAGATTATTTGCAATGTATTATTTTCCGATATATTATGTGAATCATAGCTAAAATCGGTTCGGGTCATTTTTGAGTGTTTATACGGAAATTTAGAGATGGCTTTTAAGACCTTGCAAGAAGCACGTTTGCTGCCCTCCATACTCAAGAAATACACGCCCGGCTTATCGTTGTAAGTAACATAAGTTCGAATGTTAATCTCTTGAAAGTCTGAAATGTGAGGTAATTTTGGCAAAGCCCGGACACCTATATGGTTCATGTCAAAAGCTACCAAGCTAATCCATGCCTGGCCGTCAATGGTATCGAGCGACAGGCTTTTGGGAAGCAACGGATGGAGGGTTTCCGGGTCGGTTTTCCAATGCAAAAAGACAGCTTTGTTCCACTCTTGATAAAACTTCCAAGGGCGTTTTGGACAATCAAAACTGCGATGGTGGGTAATGTTTAGAATTTCTGATGCTCTCATTATTGCAGCTGTTTTGATGGAACCGAACGGTCCGAAAACGATTGCGTTCGCCCAATTTGTTAATCTTTCAACTAATATAGCACATTATGTGCTTTTTTTTACATGTTTATGGTATTTTTAAAACATGAAATTGCTATTTAAATCCATAAAGGCCCTTGTTTTGGTCATTGGGCTTAACACTCCCGTTTTTGCACAATTGGGGTTCTGTACAGGGAATTCTGGCGACCCCATTTTCCATGAAACCTTTGGTACCGGCACCACAAACGGACCGGCTTTACCAGCGGGAACTACCACCTATCAATTTATTGGAAACGGAACGCCCGAAGATGGCCAATATACCATATCGAGCACCAGTGTTCACTATGATTGGCACAATACGACGGACCATACTCCAAATGACACCAATGGCAAGATGTTAATCGTCAATGCCGATTATACCGCCGGAGAATTTTTTCGAAGGGAAATCAACGGGCTTTGCGAGAACACATCCTACGAATTTTCAGCTTGGCTCATTAACCTGTTGCCCGCAAGCGGTTGCGGTGGTGCAGGTATCCCCATCAATGTCAAATTCCAGATTTGGGACATAACAGACACCACTTTGCTCGCAACAGGAGATACAGGAAACATTCCCGGAACCAGCGCACCAATTTGGCGACAGTATGGACTTACATTTCAGACCCTACCAGCACAAACGGCGGTTATCCTGAAGATGTTAAACAATGGCAATGGTGGCTGTGGCAACGATTTGGCCATTGATGATATCATTTTTAAAACCTGTGGCGACAATATTGTCATAGAAGATATTCATGCCAATAACCAAATTTTGGTTTGTGGGCAAGATACACCTATCCAAACACAACTTGCCGCCATACCCGATTATTCGATTTATGCCACCCATTCCTATCAATGGCAAGAAAGCACGGACGGAGTGGTTTGGGCAGACATTCCCGGGGAAACCAATCAGACATACACTACCCCGGCTGTGAACACCACTACCTATTACCGTGTAAAAGTTGCCGAAGACCCCATCAATTTGGCCAGCCCATTGTGCAGCAGTGTTTCGGATGTTTTTGAAATCAGGGTTGTTACGCAGCCCGATGCACCCATTGGTTATGGCGAAGTTCGAAATTGTGGCGGTCAGGTTGAAATGATTTCTGTTTCGGTTCCTACGGATGTTGTGGTCAATTGGTACGATGCACCCACTGGTGGCAACTTGTTGTTGAGCAATAGCAATACATATGAAACCGATGTGGCGGGAACATACTATGCCGAGGCTGTTTCTGCCGTTGGTGATTGCGTTTCCAATGTCCGCACGGCCGTGAACGTCGTTTTTCTCCCTGCTCCTGTGGTTGAGGATGAAACCCAGTTTATCTGCGAAGGCGAAACGGTAACACTGTATGCCAATGCCCCAAACAATACGTATCTGTGGAGTACGGGCGATACAGTTTCACAAACGACCGTGAGCGCACCCGGGATTTACACGGTAATAGTGACCAATGGTAGCGGCTGTTCTGTGACAAAGACCATTATGGTCACACAGATAGATCGACCAGTTATCGATACGATTGACTCTAATGGTAATGATTTGATTATAAGCGTTCAAAATCCCGGAGCGTTTGAATATTCCATAGATGGAACCAGCTACCAATTGAGCAATGTATTTGTTAACCTTGAGGGTGGTTTGTACACTGTTTACGTAAGAGAAAGCAGCGGTTGTGGTATTGCAACGCTTGAGTTCCTTCATTTTGTGATACCGAAATTTTTTACACCCAATGATGATGGCGACCACGACCTTTTTGTACTAAAAGGTATTGAACATTATGCACATTCGGAAGTTTATATCTTTGACCGCTATGGAAAGTTGCTGCTGTCAGCCAAGAACCAGCCTTTTTATTGGGACGGCACCTTTAAGGGCAAGCGAATGCCCACCGGCGACTATTGGTACGCCATAGTGATCAACGGACATGTGGCCAAAGGGCATTTTACGTTGAAGCGGTAAGAAATTACTCTGTGGTGCTCAAGAAATTGGGAGTCGGTGTGCGCTCCGTGAGCTTTGGATTAATGTGCCGGGATTCAAAACGGCATCCTCTGTTTTTTTAATTTCCCGTACCTCCAAATATGGCTTGTCCATTTTTCTGCAGCACGTAACCTTTCCAAGCGATGAGTTTATAGTCGCCATTGCGCCAATTGCCTTCTTTGGTTTTGTTCATCACTATGCCTTTGTTGGTACTGGGCAAAAAGAGTTCTGCATTTGTATTGGTATCATCAAATAAAATGTAAGCCAATTGTCCATTGGTTTGAACGCCATTTTCCAATGGTTTTAATTGAATGTTTAGGGTAGCCAATTCTAAACAGGTTTGTTTTAACTCGGAATAAGATTTTCCGTTAACAAACAAACACTTATCGGCTCTTCATTTATCACATTCAATCTTTGTCAATGGCATTGTAGAGGTAAATTTTATGGTACTGATGTCTTTAAACTTTGTGCCGTCATCATTTAATTCGCCATAACCTTCAATAAGCTGGTTGTCCTTAACCAAAAATGCCATTTCCCTTGAGCTTTCTGTTCCTTCAGCATAAAATGTGTATGTGCCAAAAAGTTTGTCCCCATCCAAGCTTCCAACGAATTTTCCTTGATAGGTGTCTTTCCCGTCGTAGGCAATGTTTAGGTTTCCGGTTACTTCTGCATTTACCTGGTCAATTTCCATTTTAACATGATTGCCGTTGTTGTTGAATTCATAACAACCTGTTTCCAAAATTGGTATTTCGGAAGACTTTTTAACCGGGTTTTCTTCTTGTGCGGTTGATTGTTCTTGTGTGTTTGTGTTGTTTTTACAGGCTATTATGCCAATACATACGAGCGTTAGTATAGCTAATTTTTTCATGTGTTTTTGGTTTTAAAATCAATCTATTTTTTTTAGTGTTGCAACATTCGCTGTTGGGCTGGAAAGCCAAAGGCGATTGTTTTCTATTTTGTAAGCAGTAGCACTTTTCAAAGCCTTTAAGAACTCATTTTCAAGATTGTCATGGCAGGCCATTTTTGTAGTCAAAATGTCCTTGAATCGTAAAACGCCCATTTCAAAAAACAATGTACCGTTCATTCGGTTACATCCTGAATAACCTGTAAACCTATTGGATGCCGAATTGATTTCCATTAAAGGCAATTCATTTTTACGGTTTTCATTTGTGACCATGTTTCCGTTCAAGGTTTCCAATACCCATATATCGTGCAAGCGATAATCTGTTATGTACTTTCCACAGCCCTCGAGTTTTGCAGGTGCTGTTTTATTATCTGTTTTGAATTCGATGGTGACAATATATGGGGAGGCCATTCCCGACATTGCATTAATGCATTCGGATTGTTTGATTTGAATGTTTAACATTCCTTTTTCCGAATGCAATGCATAGCGTATAAAATTTGTGTCTTGTGCCCGTTCGGGGTTTGAGTGGGGCATTGTTATTGAGTCGCCGATGGTTTTGAGCTGGATCGTATTTTTGGAAATTGACAAACCCCAGAACGGCTCTGTGCCATTGGCCATAAAGTAAACGTCTGGCGAAGCTTTATCTATCATTAAATGATGTTCAATTGTTGTTGAATCTGCAGTATTATTGTTGGTAATTACAAAATTGTTTTCCTTTATGCTTTTTGTGTTTCCACAAGAAGTAAAAAACATTCCAACAGCTAATATTGAAATTAAAAATGCTTTCATTTTTACCTGATTTTGCGGAAACGCATCATTGGTATGTCATCAAGCATCAGGTTTAATTTTCCTTCAGAATCAAAACTGTATTTGTTTATTTTTTTCATCATATTCAAAAAAACCACTTCGCCATCGCCACAGTACATCATTGTTGTTGGGCCGGGTTCACCAAAGGATATTGAATTTCGGTCCAAAGTATAATTTGCCGAATAGCCATTGCAACTGTTGTTGCCTTGAGCCCGCATGGTTTCCTTATTGAAGGTTATTTGGGGTTTTTTGTCGGGGTATAGCCCATCAAATGCAATACGTGGTCCCGAGATGTATTCAAGTTCCCAAGTAGCATTATACAATCTGTCATTTTTTGTAGTTGCACAAGACGCAAGTACAAGGCTAAAAATGGCCACTAATAAAATTTGTATTGTTTTCATTATCATACTTTGTTTTTTGTTTTTTTAAATAATTAAAATTTGTTCATACCGGATATGGCTATACCAATAATAATGCCAGCATTACAAATTTTTGACAATACCCGTATGGGTAGTGTTTGGAAATGGTCAAGGGCAAAAGTTTGACAATAAGCCCTTGATTATTATAAAAGTAGTTAAAAATCTGTGATGTTGCAACTATTGCATCGCTTTTTTTTGGAAACAACCGTTCCAATAACAATCTACTTCTGCTTGGTCTTTACAATTAATGACGAACGAAACAGATTCATTTAATTTAAAAAATGGGCCTGATGCAAAACACTTAATTCCATGTCTGTGATTTCTAATAATGGCAGCTTCAAAGTCTCCCCATCTGCCTCTGGTGGATTTTGATGCTTGTGTTGCTCTTTTGTTTGCCAGCATTAAATAGTGATAAATACTTGTCAAGTTGGTTAAAACGGGTTTCCCATACTGTTCGGAATTGCTCTAACCATGTGTCGATTTCTTTCATTTTGTCAACTTTGAGTTGGTAATAGATTTCCCTGCCCGCTTTTTGCTGTTCCAGGAGTTCACATTCATTGAAGATTTTGATGTGCTTGGAAACCGCCTGGCGTGTCATGTCAAATTCATCTGCCAAGGCATTGGGTGTCGCTGCAATCAGTACAAGTATTGCCCAGCGTGTAGGGTTGGCTATTGCTTGAAATATGTCCCGTTTATAGCTGTATCAAAACATGCCGATATCTTTTGAGCGGTTATCTTGGCAGCAATTTTACCATCCGCCGCCTCCGCCACCGCCTCCGCCACCGCCAGAGAACCCGCCACCTCCCGAGCCACTACTGCTCGGGGCAACGGTCGAAGTGGCAATGGAGTTTGAAAACCCTTGGCCAAAGGAACTGGAAATATTGGAAGTAAAGCCATGCATCCCACCAGAGTACCAACTGTTATTATAGTCTTGCTTGTTGGTGTTAAGGTAGCCTTCAAACTTTTCGCCCCATATCTGGTCAACATCCAAGACCATGGCGTACGGTAACATTTTCTCAAAATGTTCAGGGGTCATTTCTGGCGGATTGTGGAATTTTATGAGTTGGCTTTCGGTTGTTGCCAAGTACATTTTGAAGCCTTCGATCAATGATTTTTGTTTAAGGTATTCCTTGTCGGGCTGTTCGATGAGGTATTTAAAAAAACTCAAAATGGCCATGCTCAAAAGAAAGAACATAAAGGTGATGTTAAACGGTTCCAACTGGTTGTCCATATATTTCCAATACAGTCCGAAAAGGCCTACCGGCAACAAAGGTACTATCCAAAAAAACAAAGATTTGAACCGCAGCGTGGGCGTTGCAAAAATTAGGGTATAAAAGAAAGATCCAATAAAAAACATCATGATTCCAAAAATCAATTTATTGATGTTCAAAGAGTTGTAATACGACAAAAAAATCATTACCCAATATATAACAGAAACTAAAATGAACGGAAAAACAACTTTCCTGCGATTGTTTCCTTTGTGTATCAGGCTTTTGTTTTGGGTTTTTACGTTCTTTTTGAAATCGTTGACCATTAACGCAATATCGGTATTGTACTTTCCGTCTATGTTTAGGTTGTTGCCCATATCATGAAAGAGTTCTTGTTCTTCAAATGCAACATCGCCGAGGCTTTGTTGTTTTTTTTCTACCTGATAGGTTGTTGATTTTGAAAGCCCCAAAAGGTTTGATTTATTGATTTCCGAAATTTTGAGGTAGCCTTTAACGGCAAGGTTCACAAAAGAGGCCGTTATCAGGTTATTGGTATATCTCCCGTTCTGCAGATAGCCCATAGAGGCGGGAGAAAGATTCCCGGGGGGTTCAAAGATCGGGATGACCGTAGGTTTTTTGGGGTCAATCCCAAAACGGTACCATTGATATCCCAAAAACGATAGGAATAAAATCAAAAATCCACCGAGAATTTTCAGCAAATTGTGTGTTTTTAGATATACCGGTGTTTGTGGCTCGATGACAATACCTTTTGAAAACCCAACAGCAACGGTCAGTCCTTGCCGGATCCTTAATTTTCCTGTTTTCCACACTATGGTCCGTGGAGTAACGATGGTGCTTTGGCATTCGGTATCTACACTGCTATAATCTCCGGTGTAGCAAGCATTTTGCAATATGTCGGCGCCAGGAGGTAAATGAATGGCGGCACTGGCTTCTTCAATGGAAAAATTCCAATAATTCCCCGTGACATTCCAGTACAGTTCATCAAAATCCGTAAAAAACCCGATCTGTCTATTGGTTTCATAGGTAATTTCGTATTGGTACACGCCACTTTGGAGATAAGTGTTTTTGTCCCCAATGTAAATGACATAATTATTGCCTTCAAACTGGGTGTGGTACGGTTCTTTTTTGCCGTCCTTTTTTACGGAAACCACATCGTAATTAACATAAAACGATTGGTCCCGGATATGTCGTTTTATGGGCAGCGTCCGATAAATTCCCCGTTGGATCTCAATACCCTTGGCGAGTACTTTAATCGTTTCTGTAACGGTAATCTTAGAGCTCGTATCAATTGCGATATCCGAATGAAAATTTAAAATCCGTTCGTTTTGGCCACTGTAATCCTGTGCCAACACACCATTGAAATTAACCAAAAAAATGGAAATCAGGGCAAATATGGAACGAAGCAAAGGATCCACGATCAGAATTTTACGCTTGGGTTTTCTCTTTGGGTGCTGTTTTCTATTTCGAAGAAAGGGAATTTTTCAAAATTAAATGAATTTGCCACAATATTGCTTGGAAAAGTTTCTGTGACGATATTGTAATCTCGGGCAGTTCCGTTATAATATCTACGCGATTTTTCAATTTCGCTTTCCATTTTGGCAAGGTCATCTTGAAGCTGTTGGAAATTGGTATTCGCCTTCAGGTCGGGGTAGTTTTCGGCAAGGGCCAAAACTTTGACCAGTGCATTGCTGAAACTTTGTTCGGCGGCTTGTTTTCCTTCAACAGAGGTGGCCCCCATAGCTTTTGAGCGTGCTTCCGTAACATTTTCAAAAGTCTCTTTTTCGTGAGACGCATAGCCTTTTACGGTTTCTACCAGATTTGGGATTAGGTCGTAGCGTTTTTTGAGAAAAACATCGATACCGCTCCAAGCTTCTTGTACCAGATTGCGGAGTTTTATTAGTTTGTTGTAAACCGATATAAAATATAAGATGACACCTATTACTACTACGGCAAGTATAAAGACTACAGACATTTGATAAGATTTTAAGTTTTAACGAATGTATGAAAAGTATTTGTTTTTTGGGCAATTTTTGTTGGGTTTTGGTTTGTATGTGCGTTGTAATCAGGAGTGTTTGCTTGGCAATATCGCTTTGGGAGCAACCCGATGGAGCACTGTTTTTATCAAGTTACAACCCGTAGTGCATTATGTTTGTAGCCACAAATGCACAGATTTTAATTAAATGATAAAAGATCAAATATTATACAGATTTAATTGAACGCAAAGCAATCAAAATATCCGAGAGCTCAGAATATTGTCTATAAAAAATTGATCTGTATGTCTATTGGCAAACATAATTATGATCAATAATTTGTGGTTTAATGGATAATGCGCTACGGGTAAATAATAGATGGTTTTGGAACTGTTGTGTTGCAAAAGCCAAGTTCCATAGTTTATTTTGCAGTGAAGTTTCCCGACCCGACCAAGATCAGGGATTAAATATTGCTTACTTCAAATAAAAAGAAGTTGCCTCAAACCCCAATCTTTTGACAAGTTCGGATATTTTGAGACAACTGCTTTACTTCTTAAGAAGCGCACACCATTTTAAAGGTCAAATTTGATGCCTTGCGCCAAGGGTAAGTTGGTTGTATAGTTGATAGTGTTCGTTTGCCGACGCATATATACCTTCCAAGCATCAGAGCCCGACTCACGTCCGCCGCCAGTTTCTTTTTCGCCCCCAAATGCACCGCCTATTTCTGCCCCTGACGTACCGATATTGACATTGGCAATGCCGCAATCGGAACCTTCGGCAGACAAAAAGCGTTCGGCCTCACGAAGGTTGTTGGTCATGATGGCCGATGATAGGCCCTGCGCCACTCCGTTTTGGATGGCGATGGCGTTTTCAACACCACCGGAATATTTTAAAAGATATAGTACCGGTGCAAAAGTTTCGTGTTGAACTATTTTATACTCGGGTTTGGCTTCTGCAATGGCGGGTCTTACATAGCAACCACTTTCATAGCCTTCGCCTGACAGTACGCCGCCATCCACGATGAGGGTGCCACCTTCGGCAACGACTTTTTCAAGAGCTTCCCTATACATCCGTACCGCATCTTTATCAATCAATGGCCCCACATGGTTGTTTTCATCAAGCGGGTTGCCTATTTTCAACTGTTTGTAAGCAGCCACGATGGCATCCCTTACTTTGTCATAAATGCTTTCGTGGATAATCAATCTTCGGGTTGAGGTACATCGCTGGCCGGCAGTGCCAACAGCGCCAAACACTGCACCGATAACGGTCATTTTCACATCGGCGTCTGGTGTTACGATGATGGCATTATTGCCACCGAGTTCCAATAAGGATTTTCCCAATCGGCCGGCAACTTCTTGTGCTACGATCTTGCCCATTCTTGTAGAACCTGTTGCAGAAACCAAAGGTACCCTGTTGTCTTTTGTCATAAGTTCGCCCACGCGATAATCGCCGTTGATAAGGCAAGAAATACCTTCTGGCAAGTTGTTTGCCTTTAAAACTTCGGCAAGGATGTTTTGGCAAGCCACGCCGCACAACGGTGTTTTTTCGCTGGGTTTCCACACGCACACATCGCCACAGACCATAGCCAGAGCGGTGTTCCAAGACCAAACGGCCACAGGGAAGTTAAAAGCGGAGATGATGCCCACTACGCCCAGAGGATGGTACTGTTCGTACATCCGGTGGCCCGGACGTTCGGAGTGCATTGTGAGACCGTGCAATTGACGTGACAATCCAACGGCAAAATCGCAGATGTCTATCATTTCCTGGACTTCGCCCAAGCCTTCTTGGTACGATTTTCCCATTTCATATGAAACCAATTTTCCGAGGGCTTTTTTATGGGCTCTCAATTTTTCGCCAAACTGACGCACGATTTCGCCGCGTTGCGGTGCCGGAACCAACCTCCAAAACCTGAAAGCTTCTGTGGCGGTTTTCATCACTTTTTCATAATCTTCCTTGGTGGTCGTTCTGACCTTGCCAATCAATTGCCCGTCCACCGGCGAATAGCTTTCCAAAACATCCCCTTCACCATTGCTGTTGGAAGAAAAACTTTCGGCTCCCGTAGATGTGCCTTCGTTGATAGCCTTTATGCCCAATTCTTTCAAGGCTGCTTCAATACCAAAATCAGTTGCGACTGCTTGCATATATACTTTAGTTTTAAGTTTTAAATATGATGGTGCAAAGATACGAATTTATTGTGCTTTGATAAAACGATTGTGGCAATGCTTTTGATTGCAAAAATGCGCTTGGTTGCTATGTTTTTTCATTCTAAAACTTCAAATAGAACCATTGCCATTACGCTAACCTTTGTACATCAGTGCAATACGATAAGATATTCGTTCTTGTGTACTTACTGCCCCGCAGCGAGTGCTATGGCTGTCGGGAAATACGAAAATAATGTGGCATGACTGGCAATTAAATTTTTTTGGAAAACGTTATATCCATACCTTTAGGGACCATTTGTTTCAACCATACCGTTATGTATCCAAAACCACTCCTTGCATTGTTTTTATTGATTTTTTGTGCCGTTTCCTGCAAAAACGATAAAACCGAAAACCAAGAAACAGACAACCTATTCAAGTTTCGGGACTATATCAGCTATACGACTGCAGGGCGGGTTTCTGTTGCCGACCCTATCGTCATCAATCTCACAAGAGATGTTGAAGGATGGGAAACCGAAAAAACACTCAAGGATAAGATTGTTTTGGTATCCCCACATGTACAAGGAACCCTCATGGTTGCCAATGCACACACTTTGACCTTTGTTCCCGATGAAAACTTAAAACCCGATACGAAATATACGGTCTCCGTTAAGTTGGACAAAATATATAAAAACCAGCCCAAAGGGTACGAAACCTATACCTTTGAGTTCATGACCATAGAACCCAATTTCAACATAGTCACCAACGCGCTGCAATCGTACGGCAGGGAGTGGCAATATGTGGAGGCGGTATTGCGGTCTTCAGATGTCATCGGGCTCAATGATGCCAAGCAACTTGTTGAGGCTTGGCAAGGCAACAAAAAACTGAAATTGCAATGGAACGAAGTCGATATGGTTTCCAGGCAATTCCACTTCAAGATCGATAGCATCAACCGAAAATCCGAGGATTCCGAAATTTTGGTAAAGTGGGACGGCAAGCACATCAAAGCGCAACAGAAAGGCGAGAACACTTTGGCAATTCCCGGCAAGGACAACTTTACCATTGTAGATGCCAATGTTGCTCAAACGCCCGAACAATGCCTTTCCATCAATTTTTCTGACCCATTAAAAAAACAGCAAAATTTTGATGGTTTGGTAGCCATACAGAACGCTACCGGTGCCAAATTTGTGGTTGAAGGCAATGTGCTCAAAGTATATCCCAGCAGCAAATTGGTAGGCCTCTTGCAGGTCGATGTTTTTCAGGGCATTACCAGTACTGACGGTTACAAGCTTAAAAAGCCTTTTTCTGAAATTATTTCGTTTGAAGCACCAAAGCCGCAAGTGCGACTCATAAGTAACGGCACGATATTGCCCAATTCAGAAAAATTGCAATTCAATTTTGAAGCGGTCAACCTAAAAGCAGTTGACGTACGAATCATCAAGATTTTTGAAGATAATGTATTGCAATTTCTTCAGGACAATGATTTACAATCCAATAATCACTATGAGCTTCGCCGAGTGGGCCGTCGTATTGCCAAGCAAACCATCACCCTGCAGAACGATGTATCGCTGAACGATGGTAGCTGGAAAGCTTACAGCATTGACCTTTCAAAATTCTTCAAGGCCAGTCCCGGAGCAATGTACCGTGTGGAATTGAGTTTCAAAAAGGATTACTCAATGTTTGATTGCGATAATTATCAAACCATCACCAACAGTGAGGATGACTATTATGACCCCTATTACGAAGACGATTATTACTACGAAAGTTACGGTGAAGCATCCGAAGAAGATGAAGATTTAAAGGAAGAAGCCTATTGGGACAACCGTATTTATAACTACCGGAATTACAATTACAACTGGCGCGAGCGTGACAATCCATGCCATGAAGCCTACTACAACGAAAACCGTATCGTATCACAAAACCTATTGGCATCCAATCTTGGTGTCATCGCCAAACAGGGTGTCAACAACCAATACTATTTTGCCGTAACGGATATTCTGACCGCCCAACCGATAAAAAGTGCAAGTGTACGCCTGTACAATTTTCAGCAACAGGAAATAGGACGTGCCGATACCGATGCCGATGGATTGGCACAAATCAAATCCAATAAATTCGCCAGTTTTGCCATTGCCTATCACGGCAAAAACACAACGTACATAAAAATGGCCGATGGCAATTCGCTGTCATTGAGCAAATTTGATGTGTCCGGAAGCACTTTGCAACGTGGGCTCAAGGGTTACATCTATGGCGAACGAGGTGTATGGCGCCCCGGCGATTCGTTGTTTTTGACATTTATGCTCAACGATGCCGATAACAAGTTGCCAACAGGCCATCCCGTAAAAATGGAAATCACCGATCCCAGCGGCAAATTGATTTACAAAAACATTACCAGCAACCACGTCAACAATTTCTATCGATTTACCGTCCCAACAGATTCCGAAGGAAAGACCGGAAGTTACAATGCAAAAGTGTCTGTGGGCGGTGCACAATTTTACAAGAGCCTGCGTGTTGAAACCGTAAAGCCCAATCGACTAAAAATCAATGTAAATTTTGAAGATGAAATCCTGCAAAGCAATGCGCCTCTAAAAGGGATGCTGGATGTAGCGTGGCTTCATGGTGCTCCGGCAAAAAATCTAAAAGCCGAAATCAAAGCAAAATTCAGTACTTCTTATCGGGGCTTCAAAAACTATAAAGACTATGATTTTATAGACCCAACCCGTACTTTTTCGACAGAAGACACCAATGTGTTTGAAGGCAAATTGGACCAAAACGGCAATGCCAAGATCAACAACGTCCTCAATGTGGGAAAAAACGCTCCGGGATTGTTGAACGTACAGTTTTTGGTTCGCGCATTTGAAAACGGCGGCGATTACTCTTTGGACGCATTCACAAAAACCTATGCGCCTTATGAATCGTTTGTAGGGCTCAAATCGCCCGAGAGCAATAGTTACGGCGCATTCTTTACCGACGAAAACCAAACCTTTGACGTGGTCGTTGTAGATCCGCAGGGCAAACCCATACAGCGCAATAACTTGGAGGTCAAGGTATATAAAATTGAATGGCAATGGTGGTGGAATTCGTCATACGACAATCTATCCAGCTATGTATCGAGCAATTACCACCGTCCATTTTTGGATCAAAAAGTCACCACCGATGCCAATGGCAAAGGAAAATTTACCCTAAAAATTCCCGAAAACGACCGTGGCCGCTACCTAATCCGAGTCCTGGACCCAACCAGTGGCCATGCTGCAGGACGCACAGCATATTTCTACAAGAATTGGAGCAATATTTCCCCATCAACCGATAAAGAAGCCGCAAAAATGCTGGTCTTTTCAGCAGACAAGGAACAGTACAACGTGGGGCAGACGGCCAAAATCAAATTTCCTTCCGGTAATGAAGGCCGAGCCCTGATAAGTATCGAAAACGGTTCTGACGTGCTGTCATACAAGTGGGTAAAAACCACTCAGGGCGAAACCACCGTTGACATTCCCATTACCAAGGATATGGCACCCAATGTATTTGTCAACATATCACTGTTACAGCCACATGCGGTTACCGGAAATGATTTGCCCATCCGTTTGTATGGTGTTATCCCGGTAATGGTCGAAGATCCGGACACCAAATTACAGCCCGAGATACAGATGCCGAATGCTCTAAAACCAGAGCAGGAGTTTAAGGTTACCGTTTCAGAAAAAAACAAAAAACCCATGACCTATACCATTGCTATGGTCGAAGAAGGCCTATTGGATTTGACCCGCTTCAAAACGCCAAATGCTTGGGAAGAATTTTATGCACGTGAAGCTCTTGGCGTTAAAACCTGGGATATTTTTGATGATGTCATTGGAGCCTATTCCGGTAGCATTGACCAAGTGTTCGCCATTGGCGGTGACGGCAGTGCGGCAGCAGCCAAAAACCAAAAAGCCAACCGTTTTAAGCCTGTGGTCAAATATTTGGGGCCTTTTAGCCTTGAAGCAGGCGCAAAGGCTAACCACACCATCAAAATGCCAAACTATATAGGTGCGGTCCGGATGATGGTCGTCTCCGGAAATGCTAAAACCGAAGCTTATGGCAGCACAGAAAAATCGGTTCAGGTAAAAAAACCGTTGATGGTGCTGTCGTCTTTGCCGCGAAAATTGAGCCCGGGCGAGAAAGTAACGTTACCGGTAACGGTTTTTGCCATGGAGCCAAACGTAAAAAATGTAAATATAAGCCTAAAATTGAGCAACGGCATTGAAGTGGTAGGCGACAAAACCAAATCGCTTTCCTTTGCCAGACCCGACGAACAAATGGCCTATTTTGAACTGGATGTGAGCAGGGCAAAAGGTTTTGGGACGATAGAGGTCGTTGCAACCGGCAATGGAGAAACTGCCACCCACAAAGTAGAAATTGATGTTTACAATCCCAATCCCATTACTTCAAAAGTCCTGGATGTGACTTTAGAGCCCAATGGCACTTCGTCCCTTGATTTTTCGACCTTTGGGATATCGGGAACCAATTCGGCAACCATTGAATTTTCTACCTTGCCGCCGATGGATTTTTCACGGCGCCTGCAATTTTTGGTACAATATCCACACGGTTGTTTGGAGCAAACCACCTCGGCAGTGTTCCCGCAATTGTTTTTGAGCGATATTTTTGATCTGCCATACCACAAGAAACAGGAAATCAAATCAAACATTGAAAACGGCATCAAACGTCTCGGCTTGTTCCAGCAACCCAACGGTGGAATGAGCTACTGGATGGGCGAAAGCACAACCAACGATTGGAGCACAAGTTATGCGGGCCACTTTATGCTCGAGGCCGAAAAGAAAGGCTACGTATTGCCCTTGACCTTTAAGAGCAACTGGCTAAAATACCAAAAACAGGCTGCCGGCGAATGGCGCCCAAGTTATCGTTCTTACAATTCTGATTTGGCGCAGGCATACCGGCTCTATACATTGGCATTGGCCGGTAGCCCCGATCTGGCAGCCATGAACCGCTTGCGAGAGTTTAGCGAAATATCCAACGAAGCCAAGTGGCGATTAGCGGCAGCTTATGCATTGGCAGGACAAAAAGAAGCAAGCGCCAAGATTTCGAGCACTGCAAACATCAACTTTGAACCGTTGCGCAACAACTATTATACCTATGGTTCTGTGGATAGAAACCGAGCAATGGCCCTGGAAACCATGGTCTTGACCAAGGATCCAAAACAATGGGAACTGTCTCGAACAATTGCCAAGGACTTGTCCGGCAACCAATGGATGAGTACACAAACCACCGCTTATTGCTTGCTGGCCATGGCAAAAATGGTAGAGACCAATGGTGGAAAAGCACTCAAGCTGCAATATACTTTTAATGACAAAACCGAAAACGTGGACACCAAAAGCGCCATTGCACAACGGGAACTCGCCGTAAATGAGGGTTTCAACGCAATCCGCTTTAAGAACAATGCGGATAATGTGGTGTATGTACGTATCCTGAATTCCGGCAAGCCACCTTTGGGGCAAGAAATTGTAGAACAACGCGGATTGAGCGTTTCGGTGGAATACAAAGATCTTAAAGGCAACAAAATAGATATTGGCTCCTTAACACAAGGCCAGGATTTTGTGGCTTCGGTAACAGTGATGAACCTTAAGAATGAATCGATAAACGACGTTGCCCTGACGCAGGTTTTCCCATCGGGTTGGGAAATCGTCAATACCCGTTTTACCGATTTTGGCAATACCACAGTGAACAATGCCCGCTATACCGATATCCGAGACGACCGTGTGAATTTTTATTTTGATCTGAGCAGCAGTAGTAACAACGGGAGCAATACTTTCAATGTCATGTTGAATGCTGCCTATCTTGGAACGTATTATTTACCCGGTGTACAGGCAGAAGCCATGTATGACAATAGCTTTTTGACACGTACCAAAGGTCGTTGGGTTGATGTTGTGAAGTGATACGTTTGACGCACTTTCCCATGTTTAACATAGAATCCTCCATTCATCTGGAATGACCTGTTTATCGGAGCTTTCAGTTTTGAACAAAATATTTCAAAAGGGTTGTGTTTAATGGGCCAAATAAATTTGGAATTACAAGCAATGTTTCGGGGTATTTTTTATCAATGGAGCTGCAAAACCCTTGTTTACATCAAAATAACCACAGGGGATATGTAGCAAAAAACTGCGCAAAGCCAACCATATTAAGGATATTTGCGTAATTTGGTGGCGTGTATAAACACGTTATGCACAAGCAAAACAGAACACTGTAATAAAAAACGAAAAAGATAAAATTGATGGAAGCAGGAAAGCGAACAATTAGAGACATTTTTAATAGAGGTAGAAATTTAGAAATACCTTTTTTCCAAAGAGCTTATGTTTGGGATACTGAACAATGGCAAAGGTTTTTAGAGGATATGCGAATGGTTTCAATAACCAAAAAACCCTACTTTTTAGGCTCGGTTATTCTAAAACAACAAGAAACTGCTTCTAATAAAGATTCTATACTAACTGTAATTGATGGACAACAGAGGCTTACAACATTAAACATTTTTCTAAAAGTTCTGTGTCTAAAAAACAACTCTGATACTGATTTTATCGAAACTTTTAAAAAGCAACGTGATAAGTCAATCATATTGCTTCATAATCATAATGACCAAGATTCATTTAATAAAGTCGTAAATCTTGAATCACTTCAAGTTTTCAAAGATGTTTCGGAAAACGATAACATTCTTGCTGCTTATAACTTTTTCAATGAAAATATAACTGATGATGATTTGTCAAACTCATTAGACTTCTTCAATATTTTAGATAATATTCTGTTTGTTGGAATTGACCTTGGCTATGAAGAAGATGAGCAACAAATATTTGATACAATAAACTCACTTGGTGTCCGACTTACAACCGCTGAGTTACTAAAAAATTATTTCTTCAAACGTGATGAAATAGAAAATTACGAAAAATATTGGAAAAAAATATTTGAAAAAGATGACGATACAAAAATTTATTGGGATAGAGAAATCACAACAGGACGTTTAAAAAGGACTTTCATTGACCTTTTCTTCTATTCATATCTTCAAATCAAAATCCAAGAATCGGAACTTAAAGTAAAAACGGACGACAAAATCGAATTTTCAAAAGTTGAAAATCTTTTTGAATCATATAAACGTTTTATAAGAGATTATAATTTGGATAAAACTAAAATCCTTGACGAGATTAGAGAATATGCTATATTATTTAAAGACAACTTCGACTATGACATTGTGAACAACGAATTAACTGCTGAAAGTGGAATAGAACGTATAAACGCAATAATCTTTGGGCTTGACACTTCAACTCTTATTCCTTACACTCTTTACATTCTTAAAAACGTAAGTGACAAAAATCAACGAAACGAATTATTTGCGTTTATAGAAAGTTATATAATGCGAAGAATGGTTGTAAAGGCTACAACAAAAAATTACAATCAACTATTCACTGATAGACTTATATCAAATGAAATTCTTTCAAAAGAACAGTTTATTAAATTCCTTGAAACGAGAAATGATAAAGTAAATTATTTGCCAAACGATATAGAACTAAAACAAGGCTTTGAAAATTCTATATTAATCAACAAACAAACAGCAGGAATTATTTATCTCATAGAATCTAAAATCAGAAATAGACATAAACAAGCAACACAACTTTTAGGAATTAACAAATACAGTTTAGAACATTTAATGCCTAAAAAGTGGGAGAATAAATGGAATAGCGTTTCATCAAAAGAAGCTAAAGACTATCGGAATTTTAAATTAAAAACTTTGGGTAATTTAGCTATAATTACACAATCCCTAAATGCTTCAATTAGAGATGCGAATTGGCCAACAAAGAAAAAAGGAAGTGGTAATAAGGAAGGCTTAAGCCATTATTCTGGAGGAATTGAAACACTTGCACCGTATCTTGAGTTAGGCGAATGGAATGAATCTGAAATTGAAAAAAGAGCTGATTTTCTACTAAGTAAAGCTAAAGAAATATGGAAAGCTGAAGAAATTGAGATTGCCAGTGCATAACAGCCAGTTTGCCTCAATGGCGGGTAAACAGCTTCGATTGAACATTTTCGATAAATTGAAAGTTCGTTCTTCGATTGAAGTTTATCGCTAAAAATCCGCCACTGCGGCAAGCTGGTCAGACGTTATAAACCATTTAACGGAAAACGGTGGCAGTCAATCAAAGAAAATTATGTATCGTAGGAGCAGGAGGCTTCGGACGAGAAGTTTTAAGTAGTTTTAAAGATAGTTTTTTACTACAAGAGAAACGAATAGAAAATGAAGTTGTTTTTTTGGACGATAATCCGAAATTACAAAACGGAAAAGTGATGGGAATTCCCGTTATTCAGACACAGGACTTTAATCCTTTGGAATATGAAGTCGTAATAGCGGTTGGCGACCCAAATACAAGAAAAAAAATTGTAGAAAGTTTACCACAAAAAACTAATTACACAACGTTAATTCATCCGACTGCAATCGTATTAGATGATTGTGAAATTGGAGAAGGAAGTATTATAACCGCAGGTTGCATTGTAACTTGTAACATTAAAATCGGGAAACATACACACTTAAACTTAAATACAACCGTAGGACACGATTGCGTAATTGGAGATTTTTTCACAACTGCACCAGGAACCCACATAAGCGGAGAATGTGTGTTTGGAAATTGTGTTTACTTTGGGACAAATACTTCTGTCCGACAAGGTGTTGAAATTTGTGATGATGTAACAATTGGAATGGGTGGTGTTGTAGTAAAAGATATAAAAGAAAAAGGAGTTTATATAGGAAATCCTCTCAAAAAACTTGAAAGATAAACGGTTTATAACAAGGGTTTTGCAAAATGGCGGGATTTCGTCTAAGTTGAAAGTTTTCGTTTCATAATCCGCAAAAGCCAATTTTATTGGCTTTTTTTGTAATTTAGCAAATAGAAATTGGCTTTTGCTACGTGTCGTCTAAATCGAAACTTTCCGCTTCGATTTTCCGCCACTTCGCAAAGCCCCAAAACGTTATATGCCACTTTAGGA
>JRYL01001377.1_pt1 | contig 50046 bp, 48 predicted proteins | sample 235391 | NCBI WGS metagenome assembly JRYL01 (sample SAMN03074223, study PRJNA261481) | activated sludge metagenome | biome: Wastewater Treatment Plant; feature: Wastewater; material: Activated sludge; isolation source: activated biomass of a wastewater treatment plant treating wastewater from... ...
CTTCATCCACTTCATCCGCATTGAGTTTGTCTGTCAAAAAAAGCAGATGTTTTTGGATTTGATTTTCATCGACTGTGAGATAACCGCGTCTCTGCCACCAGACGGTTTCAACAATTGCTTCAAGCCACATAAGGATGGTGATGATCCAAAAGATTTCGCCCCAGAGCAATGCAAAATACCAAAAGACAAGAGAAGGCAGGAATCTGATCAGGAAAAGNNGGGACTCGAACCCGCGACCCCGACCTTGGCAAGGTCGTGCTCTACCAGCTGAGCTATTCTCGCAATTGGGACGCAAATATAATCAATCCCTTTTATTGAACAAATAATTTTTACTTTTTTGTCCTTGATTTTTCTGCAACTTTTTCAGCCGGTTTTTCGGCATCTGCATACATCATCATCTCAATTGCCTCAGTCAGTTGGTTTTTCAGAATTTTTCGATGGATAATCATATCTACAAATCCTTTTTCCAAAAGAAATTCTGAAGTCTGAAAACCTTCGGGCAAATCTTTCCCGATGGTCTCTTTGATTACTCTTGGTCCTGCAAAACCGATCAGTGCGCCCGGTTCTGCCACCACCAAATCTCCAACCGAAGCAAAAGAAGCGGTCACACCTCCGTAAGTCGGATTGGTCAGCAGAGAAATATACGGAAGTCCAGCCTCAGACAATTCGACCAGTTTGGCCTCAACCTTTGCCATCTGCATAAGCGAAATCGCAGCTTCCATCATCCTTGCACCGCCCGACTGTGAAATCAGTATAAATGCGGTTTTGTTTTTAACTGCATGGTCAATGGCACGAACCAGCTTCTCACCCATCGCAGATCCGAGTGAACCTCCGATGAATTTGAAATCCATAGCGCCGATGACCACCTCGATACCGTTCATCTTGCCGTAAGCAGTCCTCACAGCTTCACTGAGTCCGGTGGATTTCTTCACTTCTTTGACCCTGTCTTTGTACTTTTTTGTATCCTCCCAATTCAGCGGATCCTTGCTGACCACTTTGACATCCAGCTCTTTGAATTTTGCATCATCAAAAAGGATTTCAAAATACTCCTGACTGCCGATCTGTACGTGAAAATCGTCCTCGGGACTTACATACAGATTTGCTTTGAGTTCGTCTGTTTCAACAATTTTTCCGCTTGGCGATTTGTACCAGAGTCCTTTTGGAACATCTTTTTTGTGTTCCGTAGTAATATTTTTCTTCGTTCTTTTAAACCAAGCCATTTTTTCTAAATCTTCGTTCGTTATTTGTTCCGAATTACCCCAATCGTCCGACATTGTTCAAGTTTTCAAATGCTTCAATCAACCTTTTCTTGAAAGATATTTCACCTTCTCTGAGCCAGACGCGCGGATCGTATTTCTTCTTGTTGGGCGAATGATCACCTTCAGGATTACCGATCTGAGACTGCAGATAGTCTTTGTTGGCATCAAAATATTTTCTGACGCCTTCCATAAATGCAAACTGCAAATCTGTGTCGATGTTCATTTTAATCACTCCATAGCTGATCGCTTCTCTGATTTCTTCGTGCGAAGAACCCGAACCGCCGTGGAATACAAAATCAACCGGATTCTTGCCGGTATTGAATTTCTGTTCAATGTATTTTTGTGAATTGTCCAAAATCTTTGGTGTCAGTACCACATTACCGGGTTTGTACACACCGTGTACATTTCCGAATGCTGCAGCTACCCAAAAATTATCGCTCACACTTTTCAGCTGTTCATACACATACGCAACTTCTTCGGGCTGTGTATAGAGCAGTTTGTTGTCCACATTTGTATTGTCAACTCCGTCTTCCTCACCGCCCGTGATACCGAGTTCGATCTCAAGCGTGATTCCGATTTTTGACATTCTTTCGAGATATCTTTTCGAAATCTCCATATTTTCTTTCAGCGGTTCTTCTGACAGATCGAGCATGTGCGAACTGTAGAGCGCTTTTCCTGTCTTTTTGAAATAAGCTTCATTTGCATCCATCATTCCGTCCATCCAGGGCAGCAGTTTTTTTGCACAGTGGTCGGTATGCAGTATGATGGTCGCACCGTATGCTTCCGCCAGTTCGTGGATGTGAAGCGCACCTGCAACCGCACCTTTGACGGCAGAAAACTGATTTTCACCTTTCAGACCTTTGCCGGCATTAAAGGCAGCACCGCCGTTTGAAAACTGTATGATCAGCGGCGAATTGACTTCGACAGCTGCTTCCATCGCCGCATTGACCGTATCTGAACCGATTACGTTGCAGGCTGGAAGCGCGTATTGATTTTCTTTTGCATCTCTGATAATCTCCTGAATCAAAGAACCGGAAGCTACACCGGCCGGAAATTTTCTACCCATAGTATAATTTTTTTAATGCCTGTTGAATATACAAATATAGAGAACTTATGATTAAAACGGATAATTTATACCAAACGCAAGTCTTGGTTTGAACAAATTAAAATCCCGAAAACGCCATCTGTTTCCCTGCAGATAACTGGGATCATGCATTTTATAGGCAAGATCGAGTCTGAGCAGAAAATAAGTGAAATCGAATCTGAAACCATNNATCCCCCATATATTTCCGGCATCAACAAACAATGCACCGTTGATCCTGCCGGAAACATTGAACCGGTACTCGGCATTCATCAGTATCTTGAGCTGATCGATTGCAAATACATCATCACCTCCTTCATATCTAGGAATCCCGGCAGGACCCAAAGTTGCAGGCGCCCATGCCCTGATGTCGTTTGCACCGCCAGCCGTATAACTTCTCACAAACGGAATGAAATCAGTGTTTCCGTATGGCAGAACCGCGCCGACAAACAGCCTTCCGGCTATGGTCGATTTGGGGCCGACACTCAGATATTTTCTCAAATCCACATCGAGTTTTACAAACTGTGAATAAGGAATACTGAATACGGTTCCCATTTCTTCGCCAGTCGAGCTTTTCACTTTTTCAAACCCGAAAGCATGATCGAGTATGCTGAGCAGATTTCCTGCAAGTTCTATCCTTCCTCTGAAAAACCAGGGATTCTTCAGCCAGCTTTTTTCGCTCTGATTCAGTGTGTACTGATAAATCAATGAAGAGATCAGTACGTTTTGGGTGATTGTCTGTTTTCTGAAATTCATGTTTTCAAATACAGACAGCGACTCCAGACCCTGACCGTCCAAAGATTGCAGGAATTGCTGATCGTTGAGCGCCATTTCGATTACTTCATCATCCGACAGAGCACCGTTGAAATGCTGAATCGCCGCAGTCGGATTGTATATAAAATAATAATTGTCAAAGAAATTGTTCTTGATGTTGTTATCACCGTCAAATACGGTGAAATAATTGTCTTTCTGAAGATTGCTCACAAATTCGGTATTGAAAATACTGAACATATGCGAATGGGTGTCACGCAGCGACAGATTATAATCAAAACCTGTTGAATAGGTCACCCGGCCGAGACCGATGTTTCGCTGAAGAGACGATCCGACCCTTAAATCAGTCTGTTTGTAAAACCGTTTTGGAAAAACTTTGCCGGTTTTGAGCGGAAACATCAGATAAGGAAAAGTCAGTTTTGACTGAAACGACATTTCAAATGCATTGAAAAAACCGTGTGCATCTGAAAATCTCCGGTTTACATTTCCCAAAGTTCCTCTGAGCGTGGTTTCCAGATTTTCACCTCCTTTGAATAGATTTCTGGCAACCAGAGAAACCCTTGGCGAAACACCGAAATTCATAAATTCGGACCAGGAAAGCTCGGCACCATAGAAGAAATCATATTTCTTTTTGGGTCTGAAATACATCTCATGATACAACACACTGTCGCCCTGAATCACTCTCGTAGAATCTCTGGATTCATCAAATACGGTCATGGTAACACCTTCACGTTTTGAAATATTTCTTCGGGTCTGGGTATTCTGATTGATCTGATACAGATCTCCTTCTTTGAAAACAATGCCGTCTGTAAAAAATCTGGGTCTGTATTTCATTTTCGGATTGACATAATGCAGATGGTAACCGTCATAAATGGTATCATAATATTCAGGTCTCGTCTGACCTTTTTTTACCGGATCCGAATCCGGATAAATATGAATTTCACCGTATCTGTATTTTGCAAATTTCTGTTTGACAAATACGCTATCCTTTTCGACCGGAATCAGCAGTGTGATATCGAGTGATTTGTCGGTTTGAGTAGTGTCTGCGGTAAATTCTATCGCCTGACCGTCGTCATTAAACCTCCAGTAACCTCTGTTTTTCAGATAATTGACGATACGGTCTCTTTCGGCTACGAAATTATCCATATCATACCTCTGTCCCACTTTGATGTTGGGTGCCCAGCTCAGCATTCGCTCATAATCTTTTTGAAGAACAGAATCTTTGATCTGATAATTGTATGAATTAATGATCGACATTTCGCCGGTTTCAACGGTGTATTTGACTTTTGCCTTCTTATCCAGACTGTCGGTTTTTGAAGATGATTTGACTACTGCATCAAAATAACCGCGGTCAAAGAAATAATTTTCAAGATTTTCCGCCGAGAAATCTGACATTGAAGAATCCAGCAGTACCGGCGGTTCACCCTGATTGAAAATAAATCTTTTCAGCCAGAGGCTTCTTCCTTTGTATTCCTCCAAACCGTTTTTGACCAGAAGACTGTCAAGCGCTCTCCGGTTTTTTCTGAGTTTGCTCAGATCGTTGTATTCGATAAAGGTGGTATCAAATTTTGGATTGACAGAATTGTACAGCATCAGTTTCAGCGGAAGAAAGCCGAGTAAACTCGCATTCGGTTTTTGCTTCACATAATCCGGAAGATTTGAGCTGAACGGTTTTTCCTTTCCTTTGTATTCAAATTCGTTTTTGGTCAGCAGATATTCGCCATCAGGAACTTTTTTCACCGCGCTGCAACCGATGATGAACATCAGGATTAAAAGGGATAATATTATCTTTGCGGTACGAAATCTCATTTCTAATGTTAACCAATAACGAAGTCAAGCTAATCAATTCACTTGTCAAAAAAAAATTTAGGCAAAAATACAACAAGTTTATTGTTGAAGGAATTAAAATTACGGACGAAGTTCTGAAAAGCAAAATCAAAGTTCACAAAGTTTATGCAACCGAATTGATTTTTGAAGGATTTGAATCTGTGACTGAACTGATTACAGAATCAGAATTGAAAAAAATAAGTCAGTCGGTTCATCCGAATACTGCTTTGGCAATGTGTGAGATTCCCGAGCCAACAGAGATCAAAACCGACGGATTTATCATTGCATTGGACGATGTTCGGGATCCGGGCAATCTGGGCACCATCGTCCGTATGGCAGACTGGTTTGGAATTGATCAGATTATCTGTTCAAACGAAACCGTCGATCTGTACAATCCGAAAGTGCTTCAGTCAAGCATGGCTTCTTTCCTCAGAGTGAATGTAAATTATACCGATCTGGATCAGTTTCTTTCAAATTATCCGCATCCGGTGATGGGAACTTTTATGGAAGGTGAAAATATTTACAAATCCAAATTTCCCGAAAACGGACTGATGATCATGGGAAATGAAGCAAACGGAATTTCCGAAAAGCTGTTTCCGTACATTACTCAAAAGATCACAATTCCAAGACAGGGCAGCATTCAGCAGACCGAAAGTCTGAATGTGGCTATGGCACTGAGTATCATACTCGGCGAAAGAGCTTCCGGATTTTATTAAAACTTTAACCTTTCGGTATTAGGTCAGCCAATCGGATTCTTGCTAATTTAGACCGCGAAATCATTATCGGTCAAAATGAAATTGGGTGTTTGGGTTTATTTTTTAATTTTAATTTTTATCATTCCGGCCTGCAAAAGTTCTGAAAATGAAATTGTCAGACAGACTCAGCTGGCTGAAAGTTCAGTTCCGGCTTATGATTCGATTGACTGGTCAAAAGAAACTCATTTTGAAAAATTAACGCCTGCCGAAAAAAGAGAAAAGTTTGAACAGATCAGCAGTTTTTTTAATCAGGAATGGATTCCGACCAATGCAAGCGGCGGACTGATCGTCGCCTGGAAAGGTCAGATCATCTTTGAAGGTTATACCGGCTATTCGGATTGGGAAAAGAAAATCCCGATCGATGCCAATACACCGATCCATATCGCATCTGTCTCAAAAGTGCTGACCGCGCTGGCAGTGCTCAAACTGATTCAGTTTCACAAATTGGACCCTGAAGCAGAAGTCAGCAGTTATCTGAAAGGCTTTCCGTACGAAAATGTCAAAGTAGTCGATCTGCTCACCCACCGCAGCGGACTGCCCAATTATCTGAGCCTGTCTGATGACAAACAGTATTGGGACAATTCAAAGATGATGTCAAATCAGGATGTACTCGATTTGCTGATTACCAAAAAGCCGCCGATCAGTTTTTTGGCCGGATCAAAGTTTACCTACAACAATACAAATTATCTGCTGCTGGCGATGATCATTGAAAAGGTGACCGGTCTGACTTATCCGAAAGCGATGAAACAAATGGTTTTTGATCCGCTCGGAATGACCCATACTTTTGTGATGGAATTTGACAAAGATGCAAACCGGGTTTCAAAATCATATTACAGAAACGGCAGGGAATGGGGTTATGACCATTTGGACAAAACCTATGGCGACAAAAACATCTATTCCACACCGAGAGATTTATTAAAAATGGATATCGCAATGTATTCTCCCAATTTTCTGCCAAAGGAAATAAAGGAAATCGCGTGGAAAGGATACAGTTACGAGAAAAAAGGAATCAAAAATTACGGTTTCGGAATCCGTATGCTCGAATGGGATAACGGAGATAAATTACTCTATCACAAAGGGTTGTGGCACGGCAACCGATCGACCTATGTCAGAGATTACAAAGATGAGGTCTGTGTGATTGCGCTTGGCAACCGGCTGAACAAATCGGTTTATGAAAGCATGGGGCTGGTCAGCCTGTTTCATCAGTATTCATTTCCGGCTCCGATACCCGAATCAAAAGAAGATTCGCTGAAACTGGCTCAGCCGGATGATGAAGTTTTGGATTCAGATCCGCTGTCAAAAAATGATTCAAAAACCGAAAATCCCGTTTCTTCAGAAGGCGGAAATAATGAATCAGAAAACGGCGGTACAGACTGAAATTACACTTTCAGTACGTTTGATTTATCCTTCAGAAAATACAAAAACAGCAGAAACCAGCCGACGATCATCAGCAGTCCGCCAAGCGGTGTGACAGGTCCGAGAAATTTGAGGTTCACGCCCCAAAATTCTGCAAAGGACAAAAAATAAATACTGACCGAAAACAGAAATCCGCCAACGATCAGACAGCCTGCCGCATTCTTTTCATAAGCAGTTTCAAATTTCAAAAACAGTCCCAAAACCAAGAGCACGATTGCATTGTACATCTGGTATCTGACACCGGTTTCAAATCCGATCAGCTTTTCGGGCGCAAGAAACTGTTTGAACAAATGCGCACCGAATGCGCCCAAAATCACAGCGGTCATCCCATAGACCGAAGCTGTCAGCAAAACTGTCTTTTTCATTTTTGATTGGATTAATTCCCGATTACAAACATAAAACTAATTCATCAAAAAAGACCTGTGTGATATCATCCATCTGACAGGTCTTTTGTTTTGATTCGGATTTTAAACGGTTTTAATCTTCAACCAGCACCCACTCGCCGTTTTCAATCAGCGGTTGAGCCTGTTTGAATTTCATTTCCTGTTTTTCACCCGTATTGATATTTCGGATGGCAACCTTTTCGTTTCTTCCGATTTTCACTACAGCTCTCGGCGCAGTGATTTCGGGTCTGCTCTGAGGTGCACCGCCGCCTGTGGATGAGGAAGAATTGTTGAAATAATTGTGTCCTCCGCCACTGCCCTGACTGTCAGATTCTCTCTGATCCTGATTGGTCTGAACTTTTTCCTGTTTCTGCTGTCTTGCCTGCTGGATCTGACTCGGATCAGGTGTAGGAAGCTCTCCTTTGAACAGGAATGAAACAATCTCTTTGTTCACACGGTCAATCATTCGCTGGAAGATAAAGAATGATTCCTGTTTGTAAATCACAAGCGGATCTTTCTGCTCATAAGACGCGGTCTGAACCGATCTTCTCAGATCGTCCACATCTCTCAGGTGTTCTTTCCAGTATTCGTCGATCAGACTCAAAACGATTCCCTTTTCAAAATCCTTGAGCAGCTTCTTGCCCTGGGTTTCGTATGATTCTTTCAAATCGGTAATCACCATCAGCGTACGTTTTCCGTCGGTAAACGGAACCTGAATTCTGGTGANNTCGCAATGATCGGGTAGGCCTTTTCTGCCTGCATCTGCAGATGATTGTGATAATCTTCCATTGCAGCCTTATAAACTTTCACGGTCAGATCGGCAACCGAAGTGGTTTTGAAACCGCTTTCGTCAACCGGCGAATCCATTGTGAAATATTTGATCAGATCGAGTTCGAACTGTTTGAAATTTTCGTTGTTTTTTGCTTCCGAAGTGATTGAAAACGAAGTGTCGTAGATCATGTTTGCAATGTCCAGATCCAGACGTTCGCCAAACAATGCATTCTTTCTTCTTCTGTAAATTACTTCTCTCTGCTTGTTCATCACGTCGTCATACTCAAGCAGTCTTTTTCTGATTCCAAAGTTGTTTTCTTCAACTTTTCTTTGTGCTCTTTCAATTGACTTTGAAAGCATTGAATGCTGGATCATCTCACCTTCTTTGTGACCCATTTTGTCCATCCATTTCGCCATTTTCTCAGAACCGAAAATACGCATCAGATTGTCTTCGAGCGACACATAGAACTGTGAACTTCCCGGATCACCCTGACGTCCCGAACGACCTCTCAACTGTCTGTCCACACGACGCGAATCGTGTCTTTCTGTTCCGACAATCGCAAGACCGCCAGCCTCTTTGACTTCTGGCGTAATCTTGATGTCGGTACCACGACCCGCCATATTGGTTGCGATGGTTACGACGCCCGCACGTCCGGCTTCGGTTACAATGTCCGCCTCTTTTTTGTGCAGTTTTGCGTTCAGTACATTGTGCTCGACCTTTCTCAGCTGCAGCGCACGGCTCAACAGTTCTGAGTTCTCAACATTGGTCGTACCTACCAGTACCGGTCGTTTTTGATTTTGTGACAAATCAACGATTTCATCAATGACCGCATTGAATTTCTCACGATTGGTCTTGTATATTTTGTCGTTCAAATCTTTTCTGATCACCGGACGGTTGGTCGGAATCACCACCACATCCAGTTTGTAGATTTCCCAGAATTCACCCGCTTCGGTTTCGGCTGTACCGGTCATACCCGCGAGTTTGTTGTACATTCTGAAATAATTCTGAAGCGTAATGGTGGCAAAAGTCTGGGTGGCAGCTTCCACTTTCACGCTTTCTTTTGCTTCAATCGCCTGGTGAAGTCCGTCCGAATAACGACGTCCGTCCATGATACGGCCGGTCTGCTCGTCNNTGCTTCAATTTCAGCCAGCACATTTCCGACTTCGGGCAATACAAAGAAATTCGGGTCTTCCATACCCTGTGACAGATATTCGATTCCTCTGTCGGTAAGCTCCACCTGATTGTTTTTCTCGTCGATCACAAAATAAAGATGCTGATCCACTTCGGGCATCTCACGGTTGTTGTCGGCAATATAGTGTGCTTCTGTTTTTTGCATCTGCGCTCTGATCCCTTCCTGGCTCAGAAATTTAATCAGCGGTTTGTATTTCGGTAAACCTCTGAAAACCTGATACAGATTGAATCCTCCGTCTTTTCTGTTGCCTTCTTCAAAAAGCTTTTTGGCTTTGTTCAGCGTTTTACCGAGTTCTTCACGCTGTATGTTGTAAATTTTTTCAACTTTTGGTTTGAGTGCATCATATTCCTGACGGTCACCCTGAGGCACCGGACCTGAAATGATCAAAGGCGTTCTCGCATCATCGATCAATACAGAGTCCACCTCATCCACGATTGCATAGTTCAATTCTCTCTGAACCAGTCCGTCGGGCGAAGCTGCCATATTGTCTCTCAGATAGTCAAAACCAAATTCGTTGTTGGTTCCGTAAACGATATCCGCCATATAGGCTTTCTTTCTTCCTTCAGAATTGGGCTGGTGATTGTCGATACAGTCAATCCGCATTCCGTGGAATTCAAAGATCGGCCCCATCCAAGCAGAGTCACGTTTTGCCAGATAGTCGTTCACAGTCACCAGATGCACACCTCGTCCGGTCAGTGCGTTCAGATAAACCGGAAGTGTTGCAACCAGGGTTTTACCTTCACCGGTTTGCATCTCTGCAATTTTCCCCTGATGAAGTGCAGAACCGCCGATCAGCTGTACATCGTAATGGACCATGTCCCATACCACTTCTTTTCCGGCAGCATCCCAATGGTTTTTCCAAATCGCTTTGTCCTCACCGACCAGTTCCACATAGGTCCTCGAACCGGACAGTTCGCGGTCATAAGCAGATGCGGTAACTTCAATTTCGGGATTGGCGGCAAATCTTCTTGCAGTTTCTCTGACCACCGCAAAACCTTCCGGCAGGATTTCTGCCAATATGCTTTCTTCGATTTCGTATGCTTCTCGGTTGACTTTGTCGATCTGTTCGTAGATCAGTTCCTTTTGGTCAAAATCTTCCATCGCTTCCGCCTCGAGTTTGAGTTTTTCAATTTCTTCTTTTTGAGGCTGAACTGCTTCCTTTAGTCTGATTTTAAATTCTTCGGTTTTGGCTCTCAGTTCGTCATTTGACAAGCCCGAGATTACCTTTTCGGCTTCGTGAACTTTCTCCACATACTTCTGCAGCTCTTTGACGTCTTTCTTGTTCTTGTCGCCTAAAAAACCTTTTAATACTTTTTCTACAATGCTCATATATTTTATTTTTTCGGCATCACGGTGCCGGCAGGTGTTTGATCACAAATTTACGATCTTGTCAGACGTTTGTGAAATTTTTAGAAATAAAAAAGCCCGCTCAGGGCTTTGGTTTAATACTCGTTAATACTCGTCTTCATTCCACAGAAAATCCTCATTTGTCGGATAATCTGACCAGATTTCTTCAATGCTTTCATAAGAATCTCCTTCGTCTTCGATCGATTGAAGATTTTCGACTACCTCAAGTGGTGCTCCGGTACGGATTGCATAGTCAATCAATTCGTCTTTTGTTGCGGGCCAAGGTGCATCACTCAGATAAGATGCCAGTTCTAGAGTCCAATACATACTAAAAAACTTTATTAAGTTACAGGTTATTCAATTATTTATTCAATGGCTGCCTACTGATTCAGCCGCTTCGGTCCAATCAAAAAATCTGCCAAAAAAATTATGTCAGTCTTTGATTTTAATTTTTATAATTTTGGGCAAATGTATCGAAAAAATGACAAATAAAATAACCGAATTATTAAAAGTGCAATATCCTGTAATTCAGGGAGGTATGATTTGGAACAGCGGTTGGCGGCTTGCATCGGCAGTCAGCAATTCGGGCGGACTGGGTCTGATCGGCTCGGGAAGCATGTATCCGGATGTACACGAAGAAAACGTGAAAAAATGTCAGCAGGCAACTGACAAACCCTTTGGTGTCAACCTGCCGATGCTGTATCCCGACATTGACAAACACATAGAAACCATCATCAAATATAAGGTGCCGGTCGTTTTTACTTCTGCCGGAAATCCAAAAACCTGGACCGAAATTCTGAAAAAAGAAGGAATCACAGTTGTGCATGTGGTGAGCAGTGTGAAATTTGCGCTCAAAGCGCAGGAAGCAGGTGTTGACGCGGTTGTGGCCGAAGGTTTTGAGGCCGGCGGTCATAATGGCAGAGAGGAAACCACCACCTTTTGTCTGATTCCGAATGTGAAACGGCATATCGATGTTCCGCTGATTGCAGCCGGCGGTATTGCAACCGGCAGTCAGATTGCGGCGGCGATGGTTCTCGGTGCTGACGGCGTACAGCTGGGTTCGAGATTTGCTGCGACCCATGAATCGTCTTCACATCTGAATTACAAAAACCGGATCGTACAGGCCGGCGAAGGCGATACCATACTTACTTTGAAAGAACTCGGACCGGTCAGAATGATGAAAACCGAATTTTACAATCAGGTGGTTGAAGCTTATCAAAACTGTGCGACCAAGGAAGAACTGGCAGAACTGCTCGGCAGGGCAAGACCCAAAAAAGGAATGTTTGAAGGCGATCTGACAGTCGGCGAACTTCAGTCTGGCCAGTCATCTGCTTTGATTGATGAAATCAAAAGCGTTCAACAGGTTTTTGATGATCTGATCGATGAAATCAGAAGTCTGAAATTTGATTTTTTAAAGGTTTTTGAAAATTAAACCAAATCAAATACGAATATAAAACCCGGTCATCCCGGGTTTTCGTTATTCTGTTACAATAAATCCGCAGCTGTATTATTCTTTTACGAATATAAATTCACCTCCGCCCTGCTGAAGTGTGAATGATTTCAAATCGGGATTGAACAGGATTACGATTCCGGCAAGGTCAAATCTGAATTCTGTATCGCTGATTTTCTCGAGCGGAAAAGCAGACTGTCCGCTCGCCTGAGCAAAATATTTTCCGTCGTTTTCGGTGATTTCAATCGTCATTCCGATCTGACCGTTTGAAAAACTTCCGGTATAACCGGGTATGACTTCGCCTTCTGATTTTTTGATCACAGGCAGTTTGATTTCATTCCCGAATGCAAGATTCAGCATTGCAATCGAAATATCGTTTTCGTTGAAATCACTTCCGTTTGAAACCATTGAAAATGCAATTTTTTCGTTTGGAAAATAAACCAGACTCGAACTGAAATTGTCAATTCCGCCATTGTGGCCAAAAGCTGTTTTGTCATAAAAAGGCATTTTAAACAATCCGAAACCGTAGCCGTCTTTCATTGTTTCCATTTTTTCAAGACTTTCTTTTGACACGATTTTTCCTCCAAACAGCGCTTCTGCAAACAAAATCAGATCGGTCGGGGTTGAAGAGATTCCGCCCGCACCCAGCGGAATCGACATATCGGTAACTGGTGATTTGATCCAGTTGCCATTGTATTTGTACGAAAAAGCTTCATTTTTTGAACCGTCAATTTTGTCTTTAAAAAAGGTATGTTTCAGATTCAGCGGTTTTATAATCAGCTCCTCCAGAATTTTTGAATAAGGTTTTTTATAAATTTTTTCAAGCACAAAAGACAATAAAATATAATTTGAATTGCTGTACTTAAACTCGGTGCCGGGTTCAAAATTACTGTCGTAGTCCGAAATCATTTTGACCAGCTCTTTTTCGGTTTTTGGTTCAGTGTTCCAAGTCAGGTAAGTTGGGTCAGCAGTTATGTTGAAAATTCCGCTTCTGTGGCTGAGCAGCATTTCGACTGTGATTTTATCCGCATTTTTTACGGTCGGAAAATATTTGTCTATGGTCTGATTCAGATTGATTTTTTCTTCTTCAACCGCTTTCATAATCATCGTTGCAGTGAAAGTTTTTGAAATCGAACCGATTCTGAAAGCGGTTTCGGAGTCATTCTTTTTCCGGTTTTCAAAATCAGAATAACCGATTGCCCGTCTGTAAATGATTTTTCCGTCTTTTGCAATTGCAACGCTTCCGCTGAATTTGTCGTTTTGTTCGAGTACATCAAAATAGGCATCCGCAAAGTCATCATCAAATTGAGCGGACAATCCGTTAAAAATAAAAACAAGAATTAAAAAGAAGCTGATTTTCATTGATCGATAATTTCTGTAAAATTAATTAAAATTCGGTGCGTTGAGAATCCAAATCAAATGACAATCAAAATTTCTGCCGGTAAAAATTCAAAATAAATCTTATTTTTATAACTGATAAGTTTGACAGGTAATGAATTTAATAAAGAAATATTTCAAACTTTCCAACTGGAAAAAGGTTCCGGGTATTTCGTGGCGTGCCGCAATGAATTTTATAGACGACCATTGTTTCAAAATGAGCGCCGCACTCGCCTATTACACCATTTTTTCGATCGGTCCGCTGCTGCTGATTGTGATTTGGACACTCGGCTTCTTTTACGGCGAACATCTCGAAGGCAGCTCTGCCAAAGAGGAAGTGATGCAGGAAATGAGCGAAATGTTTGGCAGCCAGATCAGCGGTCTGATTCAGACTGCGCTTGAAAACTTGAGTCTGGCAACCGATTCAAAAGTCGGAATCATAATCGGTTTGGGCACATTGGTTTTTACATCCACAACCGTTTTTGTTGAAATTCAGGATTCGATCAACATCATTTGGGGCATCAAACCAAAGCCAAAAAAGAACTGGCTGAAATTTATACTCAACCGGCTGACTTCGCTGTCGATGATCCTCGGTTTGGGTTTTCTGCTGATTGCTTCACTGCTGATCAATTCAATCATTTTGGTGCTGATGAATTATTTCAACCAGATCATTCCCGGCATTTCAAACCAAATGCTTGACAACATCAATTCGGGGCTGACCTTTGTGATCATCACACTGATATTCGGATTTATTTTCAAATTTCTGCCCGATGCAAAAGTCAGAAAAAGAGACATCATCGGCGGTGCTCTGTTTACATCAATACTGTTTATGATCGGCCGTTACGGAATTTCAATCTATCTGCAGCAAAATGCAACTGCCAGTGCGTTTGGTGCTGCCGGTGCAATCATACTGCTGCTTCTTTGGGTTTATTATTCGGCTGCGATTCTTTATTACGGTGCGGAATTCACAAAGGAACATTCAAAGGTTTTTGGCAACGGAATCATACCGACCAGTTATGCGGTCAAAATCAATCTTTCGGAAATTGCGACTCAGGAAGATTCAAACAAAAAAGCCGAAGATTGAACTCCGGCTTTTGAATATTAAATCTAATTTTTTACAAAAATTTATCTGCAACTTCCTGTGAAATCCCGGTGGTTGAATAACCGCCATCGTGGAACAGATTCTGCATGGTCACCTTTCTGGTCAGATCAGAGAACATGGTCACCACATAGCTCGCGCATTCATCTGCAGTAGCATTGCCAAGCGGCGACATTTCATCTGCAAATCTCAAAAAGCCCGAAAAACCTTTGACACCCTGACCGGCTGTAGTCGGCGTAGGCGATTGCGAAATCGTGTTGACTCTCACATTTTTTTCTTTTCCCCAGAAATAACCGAAATTTCGGGTGATTGATTCCAGATATGCTTTGTTGTCTGCCATATCCGAATAATCGGGAAATACTCTTTGTGCAGCGATATAGGTCAGCGCAACGATGCTGCCCCATTCGTTCATCGCGTCTTTGTCCCAGGCGGTTTTCATCACTTTGTGAAATGAAACCGAAGAGATATCCCAACCTTTTTCAAGATAACCGTAATCCAAATCGGTATAATGTCTGCCTTTTCTCACATTGATGCTCATTCCGATCGAATGCAGTACAAAGTCGAGCTTTCCAAATTTTTCCAATGCACGGTCAAACAGATTTGAAAGATCCTCCATTGAAGTTGCATCGGCACCGATGATTTCAGAACCGGTTTCTTCTGCCAATTGGTTCAAAGTTCCCATTCTCAGGGCAACAGGCGCATTTGACAAAATGAATTCACCGCCTTCTTCATGACATTTCTTTGCGGTTTTCCAGGCGATCGAATGTTCGTCGAGCGCACCGAAAATAATACCCTTCTTTCCTTTCAATAATCCGTATGACATAGTATTTCGATTTTAATTAATTATCAAAATTAAACTATTTTGGCGGATGTTGCCAATTGAAAATCTCAAGTTTTTAACAAATGTCTGAAAGAAAGCGGATTATTTTTTTGATTTCAATTTTGAATTCAGCAGATTTTCCAATTCCAAAGGATCCGAATCAAGAAGCGAACACCAGATGATCAGCGGTGTGCCGTAAAGATTCAGGTTCTGTTCGGCGACTTTGAGAAAGACCGGGCTTNNGACTGATCGGTTTCAATCAGAATTAAATTTGAATTTGTGACCAATATCCTTTTGAATCCTTTGATGTCCTGCCATTCGATCAGACCAAAACGATATGCGTTTGAGCTGTCGGTCAGACCTTCATCGTCAATCAGCAGACCCAGATTTTTATTGGTCAGTTTTCTGTAGGAATAAGTCAGTGCCAATCCGAAGAAAAGCAGCCCCAAAATTCCAAAAGCCAAAATCACGATTTTACTGCTGATGATCTTTGACAAAAACAGATTGGGCAGAGTTACAAACAAAAGACTCAGTATAAAAAAGATAAGACTGATGACCACAAGCCGTATGAATTTTCGTTTTTTAAGTCTGATCAGGGTCGGTTGCATATTTTAATGTTTATGAATGATATCTTCCAATTCGGGATGATTGAACAAATGCGAATAAATCTCCATTTTTTCGGATTGAAACAGACAGAGTCCGTTGACAAAAAGCTGGGTAAAATGTTTGCTTTTCAGATCGAGGATTCCAAAAATACCGGATTCAGGATTTTTTGAAATCACTCCTTTTCGCATTTGTGCTTCTGCGTTCAGCCTGTAATTGACCAGATCATTTTCATAAACATCGCGATGAAATTTATCCTGAAAACCGACATAAAGATCGACTTTGTCATAATTCGGCTTTCCTCTCATCCACCACAAACCTTCCCTTCCTCTGAACAGCAGTCCGTCTTCGGTTTCCTCAGCATAACCGATAATCCTTCGGTTCAGTCTCAATCTGTATTTATTCATCTGCACCATCTTTCACCAATATATAAATTCTAAAATGCACAAAACGACTTCCGCCGGTTTCAGCCATCTGTATCCAGTACCAGTCATTTTCTTTTGAAATGATTTCGTAATGATACTGATCCCCTTCTCTACTGTACGCTTTTTTCTCCAAATTATTGCTTTCGACAAATGTTAAAGTGAATTTATTGCGGTCATCCCACTGCATCAGATTTTTTGAATAAGTTCTGTCTTCAAAAAACTCAAACCACAAACCGTTGTCGATAATCAGATAAGTGGGTTCATTATTAAATAGATAATAAAAATACTTTTCGTCTTTAAACTCCTGCAATTCTTTGTCAGAAATCACGCTTTTCTGAAGTTTGTCAAAAAACCTGATTTCCTCTGAGTCCATAGGGTTAATGCGGTCTAACAATTGTTTGAATTCAGGGCATTCTTTCTGCATTCTGATTGAAATCGAATAACCGACAGAATCCCGTTTTTCTTCCGGCCATTTGTCCAAATAAGGCATGACCACCTTTTCATAGGCCTCCTGAAGCACGATGGTATCTGCCTTTTCTGTTTTTTGTTTGAATTCATTGCAGAGATCTTTGTACATCTTTTCTTCCAACGGATTATTTTGTCCAAAGGTGAAAAATGACAGCAAAACAGCAGAAATTAAAACAATCGTCTTCATCCCATGATTTTGGGTAAATATATAGCAACCGAGCTTTTCAGACAAAAGACAATTATCTTTTTATGAATTTTTTGGAAATTACTTTTTTGCCTGAATTGATTTTAACAAGATAAGTACCCGGATTCAGATGGCTCACATTGATCAGGTTGCCGGCTTTGTTCTGATTCATCACCAGCTGACCCGAATGATTAAAAATCTGAACCGATTCAATTTTGCTGTTGAAATTGTGAATGGTCAAAATATCTTTAACAGGATTCGGGCTCAGAATAAAATCTTCGGTTTCTGTATCGGCGGTTGACATATCAGGCACTTCAGTACACAGAAAACCGATTTCTTCTTCTGTGATTTCTCTGTCCCAATAATAAAAATCATCAAGAGAACCTTTGAAATATTTTAAGCCTTCGTTTGTATTTCTTCGTCCTTTTCCCAAAAGTCCGGGCAAATCCGAATACACAAGTTCATTTCCTTCTCCCACATATTCTCCGCCGTAATCTTTGCAGTCCACATAAATCTTCATATCCTGCGGTCCGCTGACAACCAGAGCAATATGATGCCAAACACCTTCAGTCATAATCATATCTGACAAAAGCGTTCTTCTTGTGGAAGGATTAAAAAAGTAAGTGCCGTCACCATAGTTGACACAATATTTTCCGGTGGCCATTTCGGTATTAAAATACACTCCGGCGCTTCTGTCCGGTTCAAATGAAGTGCTCAACAGATAAGTATAATTGCCGTCAAAAACATCATAATTCACCCAAAATGAAAAGGAAACCGGAAGTAAGGGTTTTAATTCCTGAACATTTGGGAAAAGCATATAACTGTCAACTCCGTTAAAATATAAGGCCGAATCCTGTCTGCCAAAACGGTCCTCAACGAATACCGCTCCAAAATTTTCTCCATCAAATCCGTTACCGCTGTTGTCAAGAAAGTTTGAATTAAATTTATAATGAAGAAGAAGATTTTCCTGAGTATCCTGTCCAAAGACCAATGAGCAGAAAAGAATCACGATAATTGCAGAAATATGTTTCATTAGAGTTGTATTTTTGTTCCTTTCAAATTTAGAAATTATAGGCAATCAAAAAAAATATAATGTTGTTATACCGGTGCGCAATGAAGAATTGTATATCGGTCAGATGCTTGATTCGATTATCAATCAAACCCAAATTCCTTCCGGAGTATTTGTTGTTAACGACAATTCAACCGACAAAACCGCAGAGATTATAAATTCATATTCAAAAAAATATCCGTTTATCCATTATGTCGATTCTGGGAGCAAAGCCAATACGCATGAACCCGGCAGCAAGATTATAAATGCATTTTACAAAGGTTTTGAAGCAATGACCGATGATTGGGACATCATCTTTAAATTGGATGGAGATCTGTTACTGCCGTCAAATTATTTTGAAAAAATCATTGCAGCTTTTGAGGTTGATGATAAAGTGGGAATTGCAGGCGGAGTAATTTATATCAAAAAATATGGCGAATGGACTTTTGAAGATGTAAAGAATAAAAATCTGATTCGGGGTGCATTAAAATCATACACCAAAGAATGTTTTGAAAAAATCGGTGGAATCAGACGCACCATCGGTTGGGATACGCTGGATGAAATGATTGCACAATATCATGGTTTTAAAATTAAAGTGCTGCCCGATCTTGTGGTGAAACTTCAAAAACCGACCGGAACCGACTATAAAAAAATTCATGCCCAAAAAACGGGTCAGGGATTCTACAAAATGGACTACGGTCTGCTCATCAGTCTGATTGCGGCGGCAAAAGACAGTTGGAAAAAAAGAAAAATTTCGGTCTTCTTTTCAATCATGAACGGTTACTTCAAATCAGCATTGAATTCTGATTCAAAAGCAGTTACGACAGAAGAAGGCAGATATATTCGAAAGCTGCGCCGGCAGGGAATCCTGGGTCGTCTGAGATTAAAAAAATAATTTCTCAAATCCGCACAATAAACATCGGTACGTTTTCGTTAAGGAAGCAAAGGGAGTTGTTCTCATATTAGTATTTTTAGCTTTTTGGGTGTTGTTCCTGCTTTGGAAGGAGGTTTTCAACAAAGGTCATAGAAGAATGGCAGGCAGGAAGAACACCCGGGAAGCGTCAACCCGCTCCCAAATCCAATTATTAATTCCTTGTTAAACTTTAAGAAATCGAAACCGTTGAATGCGGAATTTGTTTTCTTTGTATTGAAATCAATTAATCCAATCTGAATTGAACAGACTGTTTTTGACCGAAAACAAATTATATCATCCAAATACAGAGATTGACAAAAACGGGTGTGCCATCCTTCAAATTTCACAAAAATGAGGATGCTGTTGTTTTTGATTCTGTCGATCAGTTTCTGGTCGGTTGCGGTTGCGCAGGAAAAACTGATCAACGGCCGGATCATCATCGATATTGAAAATGAATCTGCAGACGGAATCTATATCACCAATTCAAGAACCGGGATCACCGCAGTCACCGATCTGACCGGGAGTTTCACGCTTCATGCACAGGAAGGTGACGAACTGCTGATTCGTTCCTATGTATATGAATCCAGAAAATTTATACTCGGAAAAAATGTGTTCAACAGCAAGCTGGTCACAATTCATCTCAATCTTCAGCCGATTATACTCGATGAAGCCGTCCTTACCCAGAAACTGACCGGCTATCTCGACATTGATGCAAAATATGATCCGTCAAAAGATAAAATTGCAAAACTGTACAAAGATCTGGGCTTTGATCCTGATGCCGGAAAAGTTCGTGATTCCACCGCGATGATGCCCTGGAACCAGTATGAACCTTTCAAACTGAATGTGGAAGGAATCTTTGGTGCAATTACCGGCGACAACCGAAGAAAACGGAATCTGTATGAGTTTGAAGACAAGGAAGAAAGAATTCAAAACATAAAGGATTATTTTGGAGACAATTATTTTACTGAAGATCTGAAAATTCCAAAAGAGAAAATCAGGGATTTTGTGTTTTTCGCGTTTGAAACCACTACTATTCCGGATCATTATGTACGCGGAAATTATCTGAGCATCATGCTTGAGCTGGGCAAAAGCTCAAAGGTGTATCTGAACCGGCTCAATTTTAGAAGACAGTCACCGGCAGCTCAGTCGAAATAATATCTTTTTGAAGTGTTTTTCCAGCCGGCATCACTTTTCCAGTCTGAGAAATAGATAATCACATCCGCATCTGATTTCCATTCTGTAAAATAAATTACTTTTTTGGCGTCCGATTTCCATTCGGTAAAAAACCATACACCCGCATTTTTGTCCGCATCGCTCTTCCATTCGGTTTTGTAAACCACCAGATCTGCATCGCTTTTCCAGTCAGAAACATAGACAACTACATCTGCATCCGATTTCCATTTGGTGGAATAAACCACCTGAGAATTGGCAAAAGCAAAGAAAGTCAGCAGCATAAACAGACTTAAGAATTTTTTCATGGCAGAAATTTTATCAAATTTAACATAAAATGCAGATTGTTAAAAAATTATTCCAAAAAACACTGAAAACAAATGATTTGCAGGATTGGGCATAATTTTTTATTTTTAGTCAAATTATCAGTATTATGTTTGAATTGTATAAAGACAAAGCGGGTGAATTCCGCTTCAGACTGAAAGCAAAAAACGGCCAGAACATTTTGGCAAGTGAAGGTTACACCCAGAAATCAAGCTGTGTAAACGGAATTGAATCGGTGAAAAAGAATGCTCAAAATGAAGCAAATTTTGAACTGAAACAGTCAAACAGCGGAAAGTGGATGTTTAATCTGAAGGCTTCAAACGGTCAGGTAGTCGGCACCAGCCAGATGTATGCCGATCAGTCGGGTGCAAAAAACGGAATCCAGTCTGTGATGACCAATGCGCCGGATGCAGAAATTACAGAGCTGGAGGATTAAATATCTTCCGGCTTTTCTCTGTTTTCCCAGGCTTCGGCTCCTTTGATATCCAATTCTTCAGGATTGAAATACAGTTTTGAACTTTTCCGCTGTCTTTCATAATCCCGCAATGCACGTATTGCAGGTTTCTGAAGCAGAAGGATGGCGATGAAGTTGAGCCATGCCATCAGACCGACACCAATATCTCCCAGATCCCATGCACGCCCCGAAGTATTGAGCGAGCCCAGACAGATAGTGAGCAGCAGCACAATCCTGAGCGCAAGCAGTGCCGCCGGATTGATCTTGTCTTTGAACATATAATTCAAATTGGTCTCAGCCATATAATAATAAGCCATCAAAGTTGTAAACACAAAAAAGAAAAGTGCGATTGCAACAAAAGCTGTCCCTATAGACGGAAAGAAACTGTTGATCGCATATTGTGTGAATTCAGGACCGGAATCAACGCCCGGCAATTTGTTGACCAGAAAACCGTCGTTTCCGTCCCCCACATTGTAAAGTCCGGAGAAAAGAATCATCAGAGCGGTAGCGGTACACACAAACAAAGTGTCGATATAGATTGAAAACGCCTGCACCAGTCCCTGCTGTGCCGGATGATCAACTTCAGCCGCAGCTGCCGCGTGAGGCGCAGTTCCCTGGCCGGCTTCGTTTGAATACAGACCTCGTTTGACACCCATCGCAATGGCAGAACCCAAAATTCCGCCAAAGGTTGAATCAATTCCAAATGCACTGCTGAAAATCAGTTTGAATACCGCAGGGATTTCAGAAATGTTCATCCCGATAATCACCACAGCCATCAGTATATAACCGCCTGCCATAAAGGGAACAATCAGTTCGGCTGCTTTTGCAATCCTGCGGACACCTCCAAAGATGATAACACCAAGCAGTGCGGCAGTTCCGATGCCCGAATAGAGCGGATCAATATTAAAAGCAAGCTTCATCGCGGCAGACGAACTGTTGCTCTGAACACCCGGCAGAAAAAATGCACAGCTGATCATGGTAATGACCGCAAAAAACATTGCATACCATTTGATTCCCAATCCTTTTTCAATATAATAAGCCGGACCGCCGCGATATTCACCTCCTCTCACATCTTTATAAATCTGACCCAAAGTTGCTTCAACATAAGCAGTTGATGCACCGACAAATGCGATCAGCCACATCCAGAAAACAGCGCCCGGTCCGCCGATTGCAATCGCTGTTGCCACACCTGCGATATTTCCGGTTCCGATCCGGCCTGAAATTGCAATCGAAAATGCCTGAAAAGAGCTTACCCCTTTGTCTGAACTCTGTCCTCTGAACAGTTCCTTAACCATTGTTNNAGAGACCGGCTGCAATGCAAAGAATGATCAGCGGAGTGCTCCAAATGACTGACATCAGAAAGTCGATAATTTTGCCCATAAGGATGAGGTATAAAATTTTAAGCGGTTAAAGTATTTATAAATTTCGAAACCAATGTAAAAAAGCTATGATTATTTGAAAACAAATCTGCAGAAAATCGAATCAAAACCGATGAAAAATCAGTTTTTTATTCTGGATTTATGTGAAAAATCCTGTTTTTGTACTTGTTAAAGTCGGATTAATTCATTGGATTCTTAAAATATTAATTATTTTTGCCGACAATTAAAAACCAAAAAAAATCAATTAATTATGAAAAAGATTGCTTTTATCTTTATGATCCTTGCGGGATCACTTGCATTTACAAACTGTTCAAGCGATGACGACAACGGCGGAGCGGATTGTTTCGACTGTAACCTGATCGTAACTGCTACTTATTGCCATAACGAAGGTGATGATTTCTACACAATGACTGTTGCAGGTCAGACAGAAACCATTCCGATGGACGGTGAGTCTTGGGAAGAAATCAAAGCTGCAATGCAGCAGGTTTGCTCAGGTTCAGGTCTGTAAATTTCTGAATCGTATTTTTCGGTCTGATTCAAAAACACCGAACAATATAAATAATAAACCCTTCGGGAGATTTGATACTCCGAAGGGTTTTTTAATTTTTCAATTGTAAAATTCATAAACAAAGCAGCTTTCATCCTGAATCTTCAGACAGTTGATCTGCCGGATGATACGCTAATAATTATTTCAGTCTGACCCGGTTGTCGATTCCCAGAAGACTGTAAATGATCTTCAGGTGATATTTGACCGTATTTTCAGAAATAAATAATTCAGCTGCAATTTCTTTGTTTGATTTGCCTGCCTTGATCAGTTCTATGATTTCAAGCTGTCTTTCGGTCAGATTGTAACGACTCAGATCTTTTTCCGAATAATTGTTCTTTGCGAGTTCGTCAGTCAGTTTTTCAAGCTCGGCTCTGATTCGGTCATTCTCCTGTTCAACCAGTTTTCTGGATTTCCGATTGACTCTGAACAGCTGAAAGAGCACACAAATCAGGATGAACAGTATGATTAAGAGCACTGAGACAAAAATCAGCTTATTTCTGTCGTTCCTCAACTCCAGATCTTTTCTGGCCATCATCAGCTCTTTTTCAACCGAATTCAATTTGCCGCTTCTTGAGGGCGCATCATAAGAACCGATCAGATTTGAACCGATGATAAAAAGATTGTATGCATTTTTGTAATCTTTACGCCCAACATAGAAATGGCTCAGCTGTTTGTACAGATTTACCTTATAAATTCCCATCTTGTATTCGTCAGAAAAATACAATCCCTTTCTGAATGCATCCAATGCGGCTTTTTCATCATTTGTAAATTCAGCCAGTTCTATCAGTTTTATATAAACCGCCGGCAGATGCTGGGGTTCATTTTTCTCAAGCAATCCGATGCCCTGATTCAGTATATCTTCTGCTTTTTTGTAATTTCCTTCCTGCATTTCTGCTGCTGCCAGCATATTGTAATAAAAAGCAAGCGTGGTACCGTCCACCAGTTTTAGCCCGTCCGGATTTATATCGCTGATGATGTCCCGGACATTGTCGTATTTTTGCTGATCAAATTCAACAAACATCTTTTCTATTTTAATCCGGGTCTCAACCTCCTGTTTGTGGTCGGTTTTCATTCCTTCCTGATAGGCAAGATCAAGATTTTTTGAGGTGGACAAATAATCAAAAACACGTTTGTAAGTCTGTGCTTTCAACAAATATGCGTGGTATTTGTCATACGGACTGCTGTTGTCTGAGTTAATTATATTTTCAAGTTTTATAATTGATTCCTCAAACCGGTTTTCACGATTCAAGTCCTGGATTTTGTTATAAATCACCTTTGGATCAATCGATTGTGCAATCAATCTACCGCAGATCAATATCAGGAAAATCAATAATAAATATTTTTTTAACAAATCAATTAATTCAAATTAATAAACTGTTTAACAGCGATCTAACCATTGACAAACGGCGGTTAGACTGTAAATCATCAGGTTACAGAGCCAACAAAAATAAATAAAAAAGTATAAAAATTTGAATAATTCAGCAGGTTCGGGCTTAAAAGATCAAATGATGGCCAAATCAGATTAAATTCATCCAACAAAAGCACTATTGCTCAAAACTTCTTCAGCCCCCAATTCGATTGATTTACAGCTGATTAAACGAGACTACCCTTTGGGTAGTTTGAGAAACTACCCAATGACTACACCAAAATAATATCAGGTAAGCAAAAAAATATTTGAAATTCGCAGTTGAAAGCAACCAAACTAAATTTACCAATTTTAAATTATCCAACCGATTACAAGAAAACCTAAACCCCAAATCTTAAAACCAACCTATCTGAAAAAGAGTTTTTCAATCCGAACAAAAGGATTATAAAAGCTCTTTTTTTTTTCAAAATAAAATAAGTTTAGATTGAATTTAATAATGCAATGATTTCTTCACCATAACGTTCAATTTTCCTTTGTCCGAAACCTTTGAGGCCAAAGAAATCGCTTACATCTTTCGGCTGTTTTTTCGCAATGGTTTCAATGTCCGAATTTGTAATAATCATAAACAGCGGCAGTCTCTCCTTTTCTCCCCTCTGACGTCTCCACTCTTTTAAATGTTCTGTAATTTTCTTTTCGTCCGGAAGTAAATCTGCCGAATTCGGAATGATTCCGGTTTCTGATTTTGACATTTCGTCAATCTGATATTCAACATTCTCAGGCTTTGAATCCGATTCTTTGTAATGAATCAGCAAGGTCCAGAATTTTGATTTTCCGTCAACAAACGAAACCGAAGATTTGACAAAATTGACACTGTCCAAAAATGAATTGATTTTGTTCTGATCGTTAAAAAAGTGATCAGAATCAAGACGAATAACGAATGATCTGATTTTCATGGCATTGAGTTTAAGCTGTTGGGATAAAGATATAAACCTTAATTCTCAAAAAAGCAGGGAAAAAGCGCTAAAAATTCAGCGTGAAAATACCGAAATTTTACAGATCCATTTGGCTTGGAAAATGATTAATCGTTTTCAATTCTTATTTTTATTATCTTTGTTTCATTATGAAAACCATAACATTAGAAGTTCTGAGTGATAGCGCTTTCCACATCTTAAAGGAGTTGGAAAAACTTAATATTATTCGTTTTCGAAAAAAGGAGAAAGAAAAATCAGCAAACAAAACAGTAAGTTTTAGTGCTGTTTCTTTAGATACTCAAAACTTCAGATTTAACAGAGAAGAAGCCAATGAGCGATAGAGTTTTTATTGATACCAATATTATTATTTACTCTTATTCGTCAACAGAACGGCAAAAGCAGTTTATTGCACAAAAGCTCATTACAGAAAGCAATTCATATATCAGCACGCAGGTTTTGACAGAACAAGTAAAAGCTGGGGATAACTTTTTTGTAACACCAACGGCAACACAAATTCAAACATCCCATTCATAGCTATTTGTAATTGCATTGCCGCTGATGAAACTTTATGGTCTCGTTTGGTTAAACCGGGCTACAAGGTTTTCAGCAAATCATAAATTCTTTTGACATCTTCATCTTTGGTGTCGGATTTCCTTTCGGCAAACTTCATCGCATTTTCAATCTTGGTTTTAGCCGGTGATTTTCCGTTTACATAATCTGCTGCATATTGTTTCAGCGCATCGGCCATTAAGGCGATTGAATAATTCTTGGCGATTTCGTTGTTGGTATTTTTTGATTGAGCGCCGCTGTAACGGACATTTTCTTTTGATTCAATTCGTTTTCCGTCTTTCGTGAAATTCAGCCTGCTTGTGATGACAAGATTTTGGGAAGTTCCTTTTTCAACCTCCATCAGAATTACCTGCGTCTGTCCCGAATTCAGATTTTCCAACGGGACGCTAACTATATTGTCCGCCAAAAATTCGGGTTTGAAACCATAGACTTTCCCGATGCTGAAACCTTCGGGAAGTTCAATCGTAATTTCTGCATCCTTTCCCAAATTGTACAACAGATTTTCCACTTCACTGATAAAAACTTTCTGAATATCTTTCTCAGCTTCCCCAATGAAATGATTGGACCCGCGGCCGTAATCGGACAAACTTCTCAGCAAATCAAAATCTATGTACTGCCCAACGCCGATGGTAGAGATTTCAATTCCTTCGTCATTGTACCTTTTGGAATTTTCAAGGATTTTCTCGTGATTGGTTTCACCGGCATTGGTCATTCCGTCGGTCAGTAAAATCAGACGCGAATTCATTCCGGCTTTGTGTGCTTTGATGATTTCTTCATAGCCCAACATCATACCGGCATTGATATTGGTTGAACCTGCGGTATAAATTCCATCGATAATCTGATAAATTTTGGAACGATTGGTCGTCAGTTTCACATTTTTCTGTCGCAACTCGGCATCGCTGCTGAAAACCACAATCGAAACATTTGCGCCATCGGGCAATTCACCAATAAAAGTTTTCATCGCCTGTTTTACATACTCCAACTTTCCACCCGACATGGAGCCGCTGTTGTCTATGACCAAAGAAACATTGACATCCTTTTGGGATTTCGGCAAATTCTCTTTGAATGGCGTCGCAATCCCGATTTGAAGGATAAATCTGTCCGAATCATCCAGCAGAGAATTGTTGTAATCAATGCTCAGCGCAGGTTTCGTGTCCGTTGGAATTTTGATTTGATGTTTGTGATAATTCACAAAATCTTCCACAATAATCATCCGTTCGTTCAACATTCCATGTTCATTGTAGGAACCCAAACCATTGGACTGAAACATCGAATAAGAACCCGAAGAAACGCCCAATTGACCAAAACCGAAAATGCTTATTAATAAAGCGGCAAGAAAAAAATTTGTCTTCATTTTTATTGATTTTTAAATTATGCCACAAGATTAATCCGATACAAAAAAATTGCTGCTGTACAATCACTTTCCTTTTGCTGTAAAGTTTTTCCGTAGTTTTACAGTAGATTTACAGTGAAATATTTGAAGTATCAATTTACTTTTTAACCGGATAAATGAATGAATTGGATAATTTTCAGCAACTGAAAAAGCGGATTTTGGAAACCTACCAAAAGTCCTATCCGTATTTCAGCGGTGACTGGAAGAATTTCAGTTCAAAGGACATCCGTCAGCTCATTGATTTAATTGAAATCCAACTGAAAGAAAAGGTCAGCGAAAAGTGGATTTATACCCATCTGAAACCTGAAAGCAACGATAAACTTCCGAGGAAAGATATGCTGGATATTTTTTCGCGTTTTGTCGGATTTTCTGATTGGAATGAATTTGTGTTTAAAAATCAGCCGAAAGAAATTTCTGTCGAAAACGAAATCCGACCCGAAATTCAAGCTGAAAAACATTTAAACCGAAAATGGTTTTGGCTTTTGCTGCTGCCGGTTTTTGGTCATGGAATCTATTTCGGGCTGAAAAAGGAAACCGAAGTCAGAACAGTTGAAATACAAAATAAGTTTACCAAAGAACCCGTTCCCGACAGGGATGTAGAAGCTTATAAAGTTTCGGAAAATGAAAAAATTCCGGTCAAAGTGGAAAATTCAAAAATCGAAATCGGTGAAAAAGATGAAAAAATTGTGATTGAAAGTCCGTATTTTGAGAAAAAGGAAATCGATGTTTCAAAATCAAACGAAACCATTTTTCTGGAACCCGAAGATTATTCGATGGTTTTAAAGAATTATATCCATTCAGATTTGAAAGATTGGGAAGACCGAAAAGAAAAATTGGACAAAATTCTTTCCAATGATTTGGAAGTCATCGTTTTGTTGAAAGATAATCTCGGAGCGGAATATTTGAACAAAAAAGAATTTTCGGGAAAATTAATCGTGCCGACTTCCGAAACCAAAAAAATGAAAATCCTGAAAATAGAAATGAATAATCAGAAACAAATAAATTTTATCAGAATCCAACAATTATGAAACGGCTTATCATCATATTGACCTTATTATGTATTTCGGAACTTGTTTTCGGACAGGCAGCCCCCGCTGCTCCACAGGGAATAACTGCAAATTTCTCCGCCAAAAGCATCGCGGCTTATCAGGAAAGCTCACAGAATAAAATCGCATCCTTTTTTGAATACCTGACTTTGTATTCTGCCGAAAAAAACAGCGAACTGAAAAAACAAATCCGTGAAAATATCCTCCTTATTACCGATTCCGATATGGAACTCCCGGATTTCACTGCATCAACTTCTGCCGAAATTGAATTGGAAACCTTCCTGTCAAAAATCGAAAACCAATCCATTCAATTCAAAATCAAATCTGCCCAAAACTCGGGTGAAACCGGCATAAATAGCTGGATAAATTCTTATATTTTATCAGTAACTCAATCCGGCAAAACTTCGGATTTTAAACTGAATCAAACCATTTATTTCACATCCGAAGAAAAACAATTCGGTTCAAAAACCAAGTCGGTTTGGGAAATTAAGTTAGGGGATATTGAAATGAGATAATTTTTTGTTTCAGGTTTCTGTTTGCCTTCGGCGTTTCACGTTTCAGGTTTCAGGTTACAAGGCTAATTACTAATCACTAAATTACTTATTACTAATCACTCTTCACTAATTATTTGATTTCAAGCTATCTCACACAAGGCCAATTACCTGTCATTCTTCACTAATCACTTTTGAACATTACCAAATCTACAATTTTGACTTCTAACCTCTTACTAAAAAAAACAATTTAAAATCAGAAATCTAAAATTTAAAATCTAAAATCTAAAATTCACTTAATCTCCACTCTAATCCCCTCAGAATGCGCACTCAGCTCCGGTGCATACATATTCTGAAGATTAGTGATTCCGTTTGAGAAATTTCCGGCATTGTTGGCCCTCAGATCGTATTCAAAAACATAAGTTCCTTTTGGCATGCGGTCGATAAAGAAATTGGTCGCGGCATCTCGGGTGCTTTCATAATAACCCATTCCCTGCTGCCATTTGTAGGTCGAGAACACATTGACCGGTTCAAAACCGCTGGCCCTCATGTCTTTGATGTGTACAAATTCCATATCGCGATCGCTCTGAATTTCAAGACGTACGGTGACCAGATCTCCAATTTGAATCGGCGTGTTTTCCGTAATTCGGGTCAGTACCGGACCTTTGTCTGAATTCTTTTTCAGGAACAGTTCTTTTTTGAATTTCACACCGGTTTCAGCCGAAGTAATCTTGTCCAAATCTTCAAAATACTGCCAGTACATCGCACCCCAGGCAACACCCGGTGAAGTTTTCTGAACTTCCACTTCGCCCATTTCGGGTTTGATTTCTGATTTGCTCCAGCTTGTTTTGATATAACCGGTTCCGCTTTGAGGTGCATTTTCCAGAGTTTTTAAATCGAGATTTTGATTTCCGATCTTCACCGAAATTCCTTCTTCCGAATTTGTCCAGTCTTTGCCTGTAGTCATCAGCACATAAACTGCTTCAGTGGTGGCTTTGGTGGAAGACCAGCGATTTGTCTGACGATTTTTGAGCAGCCAGACTTTCATACTTTCAACACTTTCCACATCTTTCAAAACTTCGTCAAATGCTTCAATCAGCATAGACTGAGTTTCTATCGGTGCCTGATACCAGTACCAGCCGGCTTTGTTCGCCTTCCAATACATACCGAATTCATCGCTTTCGACCGAACTGTCTTTGACCGAAATCAGGATTTCTTTTGCTCTGTCCGCTTTTCCGTAACGGTTAAAAATCAGACTCAGCATCGCCTGTGTCTGCAACGGCTGATCAAATTTATCCTTGTTCAATTCTCTCAGAAAATAATCTCTGATGCTTTTTCCTTTTGCGCTCAGCGGATATTTTTCCAAAAAGAAACTTCTGGCATACAAATACTGGATTCCGGTGTAAACCGATGGCGCATAATCCTTGTTTTTCTGATATTTATCCCAGTCTTTTTCAATTTCCGAATCGATAAACCGGATTGCATTTTTCAGCATTTTGTCCAAATCTCCATTCAGTTTTGAATCCAGATCAATGCCCATTTTCTGAAGATGACCAAAACCTGAAACGATATGGGTGGTGATGTATCTGCTTTCATTTCCGCCTTCAAACCAGGGGAAACCGCCATTTGAAGACTGTTTGTTTTGTAATTTTCCAAATGTATTTTCAAACTCATTCTGCATCTGATTCAGATCAAACAGAACCGCAATCCGTTTCATCTGTTCTTCCTCATTTTCAGACTGACGAACCCAGGGCGTTTCTTCCAATAAAATTGATTTCAGTTCCTGATTCTGCTCTAATTTTGATTTCAGTTCGCCTTTTCGGTTCCAGTCATCAAAAACTGCTTTGATTTTCGGATTTGAATTGATGATTTTTTCTGAAAGCAGATTACCGTACAGTCTTGCAAAAACCTGTTCAGAACATTCATAAGGATATTCCCTCAGATAAGGCAGTGAGAAAATCGCGTACCAGATCGGGTTGGGTGTCATTTCAAAAGTCAGTTTGAAATTATCCAAAGTCGATGAAGTATTGTTTTTTAATTTGTCAAAACTGAAATTTTTGGTCTGACCCTCGCGCACATGAATCGGCATGGTTTCGGTCACCATCATCCGATTGGTCAATATCGGCAACGCGGACTCTTCGCCATCTGAAAAATCTCCGGCGCTTGCCACTACCCGATAAACCACAGCACCGATGTTTTTTGGAATTTGCAAAGTCCACGAAACATTGTCGCTGTTTCCTTTTTTCACCGTGATGTTTCTGACCGGATTCAGATTTCCGAATTCCCGGTCCAGCGGCTGCATGCTGAAAGCATCAAACAGCATCAGTTTTGCCTGACCTTTCAGCTCCTGATCGGAAAGATTGGTCACTTTGGACGAAAACACGATTTGATCTCCTTCTCTCAGGAATCTCGGTGGATTTGGAACCACCATCAAATCTTTTTGGGTTCTGACGGTCGTTTCAAAATNNATCGGGTGTATGTGCCATCGCCATAAATTTCCATGAAGTCAGACTTTCAGGCGTAGTGAATTGAATTTTCACATTGCCGTCCTGGTCGGTTTTCAGATTCGGATAGAAGAAGGCGGTTTACTGCAAGGCACGACGGGCAGAAATATTGTCAAGATTAATATTCTCATTTTCGGGTTCAGGAACATCCGAAAGCTCAATCGCTGCAAAATCAGGCTCTTCACCGGCATCAATCATATCATAATAATATTGAACAGTATCAACTTTATTACTTCTGCTTATCATTTCCATTTCAGGTGCAGGCGCTGCCATTACAGCATACTCCATATATCCGTCAGCATTTATATCTCTCCTTTTTGTCGATTTCAATCCACCAACACTTCCTCTAAAATAATACCCAAAATTAAATCCAAACCAATTGATCCGGTCAAAGCTCAAATAATAAGAAGGCGAATATTCTTTGTAACGATAGGAAGCAATTGAGTTAAAATTACTTGCCGAAAAACTCTGATTGTATGACCATGAATTGAATCTTGAATAATTTGAATACTGAAACATAGGAAAACTGATGCTGTTGCTTCTGAACTGATCAAGCGATGCATCATACATCGTTGTCAGCATTTCCGCCAGGAATTTGTCTTTGTCCTTTCCGCTGACGGTCAGTTCCCAAACTTCTTTGTCGCCGGGCTGCAATTTATCGCGCATGGTTCCGGCTGTGATTTTGAGCGAACGGTCTTCATACGGCACGGTTACAGTAAGCGTACCCGATTTTGCAGTATTGAATTTCCCAAAATAATAATGAACAAATACATTTCCTCGATCACTTTCGACTATCGGAAATTCAAATGTTTTCACATCATTATTCAGTTTGATTTTCTGTGTCTTTACAATCTCACCTGCTTTTTCCAGTTGAACCAAAACTTCTGCATCCTGAGCAGCGGAAGAAATCTGAACCACAGCATTTTCTCCGGGTTTGTAGGTGTTTTTGTTAAGATTGATTGCAAAAAGTTCATTGTCGGCCGGTGTTTTCTTTTTGTTTCTGTACAGATAAACCGGCTGTTCATAAGGTATGCTGTCATTTCCGTCGATGATAAGAGCTTTCAGCACATAATAACCTTCTTTCCAGTTTTTTGGCTCAATTTTGACTGTTTTTGATTGATTGGTATCAAAATCCTGATTCAAAACCGGTGATTCCATTGACCAGTTTTCCATCTTATTTTCATCGCCGTAGGCATCATGCGGAAAATAATTGATGAATTCATTTTTTGAATACAGCTGATAATCTGTTTCTCCCAATGATGAATCTCTCAGCACACGATTGGGCGGATTGATTTTGGTCAGTGTGATTTTTCCTTTGGCGGGCATAAATTCACCGTTCAGATTGTTGGTAATGATCTGAATCGAATCCAAAACATCCATATCGGTTTTGTCCGAAATCGGAATCTGAAGCCTGTATCTCAAATCCCCGACGGTGATCGACTGTTCCGACGAACGGGTTTCTCCGTTGATGTCGGTCACATCAGCAACCACTCTGTAAGTGAAGGTTCTCTTATTTTTATCTGATGATTTCAGATCTGAATTTGCAGCCGGTTTTGCATTGAATTTGATTTCAAATTTTCCATCCGAATCGGTTTGGGTTTCGCCCTGAATGATTTCTTCCGAAGGTGAACTGTCCGCAAAATCCCATCTCATCCACCACGGGCGATACGGATAAACCGCCTGTCTGTAAACCCGATAAACCACTTTTGCATTGTCGATATTCGCGCCCGAATAAGCGGTTGCTTTTCCTTTTGCAGTGATTTCTTCATCGAGTTTGAAGGTATCGGTTACTTTGTCAAATTCAACTTCAAACTTCGGACGTTTGTATTCTTCAACACTGAAACTGTAGGATGAATGATTCTTTGAAAAATCATCTGCGAGTGAAAAATATCCTGTCAAACCGGAAGCAGGCAATACAAATTCACCCGACACCGAACCAAATTCATTGCTGACCGCTGAAACAGATGTGATTTTTTTACCGTTTGGATCTTTTAATGTGATTTCAACCTTTTCAGAAGCTGCAATCTTATTGTCATTTTTTCCATCACTGTGATATAAAATTGCTTTGAAATAAACGGTCTGACCGGGTCGGTAAATCGCTCTGTCGGTGAAAAATTTAATATTTGCCTCCTTCTTATTTTCTCTGTCTTCATATTGAGGATAAACATAATACTGGTAATCGCCCTGCTCGCCCTGAATCCTGAAAGTATAATAACGATAATTGGAATCGGGTAATTTGAATTTTGCAAGTCCCAGCTCATTTGTAGCCACAGTTTCTGTCAATTTTGAATCGCTGCCTTTTCTTTCATAAACTTCAACTGTTTTTCCGGCGACCGGTTTGCCGCTTTCCCTGTCGGTGAGCAGCAGCATATCGTTCCTGAATGCGATTACAAAATCGGTTACATTCAAAATCTGATACTGCATTTCAGATATATCGGTTTCATATTTAAAATCCTGACGGTTTGAAGTCATGATCAGATAAATCCCCGATTTGAGCGGGTCAATTTTCGCAATCGTGGAATGCAGCTGATAATCATCAAAAGAATTCAAATCAATTTCAAATTCAGACTGTTGCGGAAAGGCCGAGAAAATACGATTCAGATTTTTTTGTTTGTCCTTATCGGCGGCATATCTGAAATCGCTCAATAACTGGTTTTTTAACGGATCGAATTTGAGAATTCTGAAATATATTTTGTCCAGATTTCTGTGACTGATTCTAATTGGAATGTACTGATCAGACGAAACAAAATCTTCTGTCCTCAGTGAATAATCAGCAGAAAGCAAAGATTTTTTGGTCAGTCCTGCAGCATCTGCAACTGCTGATTTTGGAAAATCATTCAGTATCCGGTCCAGAAAAGAAATCGATTTTTCGGTCAGCTCTTTTTTTGTTTTGAAATCTTCAAGTTCTGTTCGACTCACCTCATTTTTATAAAATTTCGCAACTTCCAATAATAAATAAGGTGTAAACGAATTGTGACCGTACTGTTCCGAAAGTCCGATCAATTGATTTTTATAATCTTCATCGGTCAGCGAGCTTTTTGTGAAATTTAAAAGTTCAAGACTGTTGTAAGCTGCTGCAGCCGGATTTTTTGACTGATGGGTTAAAATCAGATCTTTGAGAATCAGTTTGATGTTTTCCTTTTTCTTCTGTTCGGTTTCTTCGTCATAATTCGAACCGTAGAAATATTGTTTTTCGGTTTGAAAGAAATCAATCGCACGATGTGCCAGCAGATCATAAAGTGTCGGTCTGAAATCCCGGGTCTCTTTATCTTTTTCCAAAAGATAATCCCAATTTGAAATCGGCTGATCTTTCAGGATTTTTGAATTTTCAATCGAACTCAGATACAGCTCAGTGATTTTTTGCTTGAAAATATTTTCAGTCCAGAATCTGAAATCAGCACCCGAAACTTCTTCAGTATTGGTTCTGTCGTTGACATTCCACTGATTTTCAATATAGTAATCAGAAAGCATTTCTGCCAGTATCGACTGCAAAATCGCTTTTTCAACTCCTTTTGAATCATTGATTTCTTTTTCAAATTTCCTGACGATTTCAAGTTCAATGTCATCATCATCTGAAGTTTCCATTGAAATCCTGGACTGATAAAACAGCGCACGAATCAGCTGCTGAGCATTTTTATCCTTTTTTGACTGCAGATAGATTTCATCCACTGAAGTCAGCAGACTTTTTGACAATTCTTTCTTTTCCTGTTTTTCGATTTCATTCCACTTGGAATCATAATCATATTTTTTTTGAGCCATGGCCAAAATAAAACTTAAGGTTAGTATAAGCGTAATCAGTTTTTTCATAAAATTGATTTCATCAACTAAAGTGCCAATTTACAGAAAAGGTTTTTAACTGCAGTATGATTTTGAATATGAATCTTTTGTATTTTTGAATTCATACACTCAAATTAAAACCAACCCGATATGAAAACAATCAGACCGCTCATCGTCTGGCTGAGTCTGCTAATTTTCAGCAGCTCTTTTGGCCAGAGCATCATGCAACTCGGACCCAATTATTACACTGCCGGCATACCGTCGGATGAATTTGAATTTTATGCAGCCACCGAACAGCAGGGCCGTCAGCGTCAATCCAACTGGTGCTTGGCTTTCTGTGTGCAGATGGTACTCAATTATCACGGACTGTACATTACACAGGAAGAAATTGTCCAGAAAATTTACGGTCAGCTGATCGATCAGCCCGCCGGACCTCAGCAGCTGATGTATGCTTTGAGCGGATGGGCACCCAATTCAATGGGCGGTTTTTCACAAATTTATTGTGAAGGAAATCTGACCGGAATCAATGACATCACCTTAAATCTTGCTTACAAATGGCCTTTGATCGTCGGATTGGGAAATCCTGAAGGCGGTACCGGTCATGCTTATGTACTGACTGCAATTTATTATACAACCGATTATTACAACAATACGGTTCCCGAAAAAGTGGTTCTCAGAGATCCCTGGCCGGAAAATCCGTCAAGACAGGAAATGAGCTGGAATGAATTTTCAAACCGACTTCAGATGGCATTCAAAGTCTGGGTATCCAGATAGATCAGGCTGTCTTTTGCTTTGGGTTTTTGCTCAAAACCACATAACCCAAAACCGCTGCAAGCACAGAAGCCGCAAAGATTCCGATTTTCGCCTGCATGGTGTATTCTTCATGAGTAAATGCCAATGAAGTTACAAAAAGTGACATTGTAAAACCGATACCTGCAAGCAGACCGATTCCAAAAAGATTTCTGTAAGTCATTCCTTCCATTGGCGGTGCCAGTTTCAGTTTGACCATCAGCAGTGTCGAGCCCATTACGCCGATTACTTTTCCGACCAGCAGCCCCAAACCTACGCCCAGCGCAACATTGGTACTGAACAGATGATCGAGTTCAAAATCGAGCGCAACACCTGCATTTGCCAATGCAAAAATCGGAAGCACCAGAAAAGTCACCAAGGGATGAAGCGCATGTTCCAAACGCTGAAGCGGCGGAATTGCCTGATCTGTGTCTTTCTTGATTTCTTCCATGATTAGCAGCTGCTCTTCGGTCAGATTCGGAATATCGTCTTTGGGATCAATTTTGATAAATTCATTCAGATAATTTTTAATCCGTTTTACATAAGCNNCTGACATCGGCAGGAATCATAAACGCAGCAATCACAGCCGCAATGGTCGCATGTACTCCCGAAAGCAGGAAAGCAAGCCAGACACCGCCGATACCGAGAATTGCATAAAAAATAACGCTCCTCACTCCTGCCCTTGACGCAATAAACATGGTCAGCGCAAAACCGAGACCGATCGCCAGATTCATAATCGAAATATCAGAAGAATAGAAAAATGCAATCACCATTACCGCGCCCAAATCATCGACGATCGCCAATGCAGTCAAAAATACCTTTAATGAAAGCGGAACCTTGTCACCCAATGCATACAGAATCGCCAGTGCGAAAGCAATATCGGTCGCCATTGGGATTCCCCAGCCGTGATGAACTTCACCGCTCGGATTGAATGCAAGATAGATCGCAGCCGGCACCAGCATACCACCGATAGCAGCAACAATCGGCAGCATCGCCTTTCTCGGATTTTTGAGTTCACCGCCGACAAATTCGCGTTTGAGTTCCAAACCGACCACAAAAAAGAATATCGCCATCAGCGCATCATTGATCCAATGCAGCAGATCGAGATTCAGATAAGTTTCGTTTCTGAAAGTAAAACCAAGTTTATATTCAAGGATTTCAAAATATTCGGATGCCCAGGCAGAATTTGCCCAAATCAATGCGACAATCACACTGATGATCAGCACCAGACCGCCGGATCTGCCGCCATGAATAAATTTTTGAATCGGATAGGTAAAACGGTCAATCGGATATTTTTTTATTTGATTGTCGGACATTTTCGGCTTTTTTAAAAATCTGTGCAAAGGTAGTCAAACCGCATCAAACAGAAAGAATAGCCGAACAGAATTATCGGGAGTATTTGAACATCAGCCGATTATTTGACGTCACGTTTGAAGGTCTTTCTCCTCTTGTGAAGAACCGGATTGTAATCTGCCCACAAAGCCTGAACACTCTGATTTTCGATCAGTTCGGGATTGGTTTCCAGATATTTGATATTGTTTCTTCTGAAAGTTTCAAAAGCTTCCTTAAAAATAATTGAAGTGATTCCTTTTCGCTGATAAGAAGGAAGAACACCGATCAGAATAAATTCACAGGTGTCATTTTTCTTTTGTGACTGAAGCAGATGATACCAGCCGCAGGGAAAAAGTTTTCCGTTTGCTTTCTGAAGCGCCTTTGCAAAAGTCGGAAGCGTGATTGCGAATGCACACAGTTTTTCATCAGCGTCTTTGATAAATGTGATGTATTCCGGATTCAGAATTTTGGTGTATTTTTTTGCATAAAACTCTTTCTGTTCCTTTGAAATCGGCACATAGGTATCGAGCACCTCATGAGATTCGTCAATCAGATCAAAAAGCGGTTTGATGTATGGCTGAAGCTCTTTTTTGTTTTTGAAATGAATCAGTTTCAAACCATAACGCTCAGTAACCATTTCTGAAAAACGATAGATTTTTTCATCGATTGATTCGGGAACGATCAGTTTGAATTCCACCCATTCTTTTTCTTTTACAAAACCGAGCTGTTCAAGATGTTTTGGATAATAATCATAATTGTAAAGCGCGATTGCGGTTCCCAACTGATCAAATCCTTCGGTCAGCATACCTGCAGTTTCCAGATTTGAAGCACCCATCGGGCCTTCCATAAATTCAAGTCCGTTTTCTCGTGCAATCTCATCGACTTTTGCAAACAGCGCACGACTGACTTCCAAATCATCGATCACATCAAAATGACCAAATCTGATTTTTTTGATTTTCTGGGTTTCAACTTCAAAATGATTGATGACGACTGCAATTCTGCCAACCGCTTCTCCATTTCTGAAAGCCATAAAATAAAAAGGAGTCACATCTTTCAAAGTCGGATTTTTCTCAACATCCAAATCGTTGACTTCTTCCGAAATCAATGGCGGCACAAAATAAGGATGTCCTTTGTAAAGATCCAACTGGAATTTCACAAAATCCTTTAAACCGTCCCTCGTCTTTATTTCTCTGACCTCTATATTCATACAGCCGGCAAAGATAATGTAACTACTGCTTTAATTCAAAGTCTTTTTCCAAATACATTTCTGTTCCAAATCTTTCGAGTTCGAACGAGTTTTTGAACATTTTTCCGGCATTGAATAGCTCAAATGCCGGTGCAGGTCTTCCGCCGCCCGTGATCTGTGAAATTGCCGCACCGAGGAGCGGATCATACTCGGTTCCCANNATGCAATCTCGTTGACATCGATATCCGGACTGATTCCCATCACCGGTGAGGCCTGGTTTTGAGAATTCTTTGCGTCAAAAACAATCGGCTGCATCGCCCAGGTGTGATTGGGATTGATTCCGTCTGTCGATGTATAATGACTGGACGGTGAATCATAAAGGGTGATCGATCCGACAGTCTTTCCATAAGTTTTTCTTCCGATCGTTTTTACCTGTATATAAGGTCTCAGACTGTTGATCAGCATTTCGCTTGCAGAAGCGGTTCCCGAAAGTGTGAGCACATAAACTTTGTTTAAATTCAAATGATTGATTCCAAAAGTTCCGTTTTGGTTCATATCGTTGTCATAAGAAGTTCCCTGATTTTCGAATTTAAAAATTGAATTGAAATCAGATCTTTTTGAATTAAACGTCAGACGGGTATAATCCTGTCCTTCAAACTGGCCTGTGATCATACTGCCCAAATAAGCACTGGTCTGAACCGCTCCGCCTCCGTTGTATCTGAGATCGACCACAAGATCGGTGATGCCCTGAGATTTTAGCTGTGCAATTGCGTTGTTCAGTTCGACATTGAAATTTGACCGAAAAGCATTGTACATCAGATAACCGATTTTGTGACCGTTTTTTTCGATGACCGTATTGATGAAAACCGGGTTTTCAAGCACGTCGACCTTGTTCAGAAAAACCTGAAGTGCGCTGTCGAAAAGCTGACCGTTTTGGATATAACCCATTCCAAAAGTGGCCGAAGACGCACCCAACAGTTCAGCATAATTTGAATCGTTGAGCTGAACACCGTCGATCCGTGTAAAGATATCTCCCCGTTTCAAACCGGCATCTGATGCAGGAGTTCCGGGCAATACATACTGAACATAACCAAAAATCTGATTTGAATTCTGACTGACATACACCAGACCGTATTTCATCCCGAAACTGAATTTCTGATTTGACAGCTGATCCTGAAGCTGATGATAATCACTGACAATCCACGAGAAACGGTCTGTATTTCCGTAATCATAAAGCAGACTGTAAAACAGATCATCCGGCTGTTTTGAATTCAGGAAATTCTGATATTCGGTATCCGACTGAAAACGCTGATCACCCAGATTCGGCACATCGGTCTGCCAGTAATACCAGTAATTCATCGCCTTCCAGATAAAGTCATTGACCGAAGCGGATGGTGTTGAATTGTCGTCGTCATTGTTGCAGGAAATCAGTCCGGCAAACAGAAATGCAAACATTGGGATCAAAAAAAATTTCCTTGTCATCTTCAAAATATTTGTATTTTTAAAGGTATGAAAAATTTTTGGTTGATCGGTTTGATGATTTTGATGTTGTCTCAAAACTCATGCTCCATTATGGCAAAAGACAGTCTGCCTGAAATTTTGACAGCAGAATATGAATTAAAAAATCTCAACGGAACAGAACAGGGATTTTCGGTTTTTATGGTGATTTCAAAAATTCAAAAAGCCGATAAAATCAAGTCAATCATACTGAAAAACAAAAGATTCGATTCGATCATCACTACCCAAATGACCGAAAATGAAGTATTCATCGATCAGTTTTTTCCGGTGAATTCACAAATGATATCGGAATTTTCACCTCCGACAGCTGACAGCCGTACAGATGGAATAGTTTTTGAAATCAACGGACAGGAATTTTATAAAGAAATTAATTTTAAACTAAAAACAGAGAAATGATATTCGACCCAATTTACCTGATTGTCATCGGTGTTCCATTTTTATTGAGCCTGTATGTCAGTTCAAAACTGAAGAGCAAATTCAGTCATTATTCAAAAGTTTATCTCGCCAACGGAATGAGCGGAAAAGAAATTGCAGAAAAGATGCTGTCAGACAACGGCATTCATGATGTGAAAGTGGTTTCTGTTCAAGGTCAGCTGACTGACCATTACAATCCGGCCAACAAAACAGTTAATCTGTCAGAAGTGGTTTATCACGAGCGGAATGCGGCTGCAGCTGCGGTTGCGGCACACGAATGCGGTCATGCGGTTCAGCATGCAAAAGCTTACAAATGGCTTGAGATGCGTTCAAAAATGGTTCCGGCAGTCAATATTTCGAGTCATCTGCTCCAGTGGGTGCTGATGGGCGGGATTATCCTTTACTTTTCATCCGGAAATTCGATTGTGCTTTGGGTCGGAATTGCATTGTTTGCGGTAACAACATTGTTTGCATTTGTCACGCTGCCGGTTGAATATGATGCGAGCAATCGCGCGCTTGCCTGGCTGAAGCAGAAAAACATGGTGATGCCCAATGAATATGAAGGTGCACAGGATGCGCTAAAATGGGCAGCAAGAACTTATCTGGTTGCTGCACTCGGTTCGCTTGCTCAATTGCTGTATTTTGTAATGATTGCAATGAGAGGAAGAGACTGACAACGGTCGTACAAAACATAAAAGAAAATCCCGCCAGTGACTGACGGGATTTTTTATTGAATTTTTTTGAAAATAATTCTCTTAGGGTTCAAGCCAGCTTTTCACATAATTTGAATCCTGGATTGCAACTGCCTGTTCGGTCAGTTTCACCGGATGGAAAAAATCAACCATCACAGCCAGTTCCTTGGTTTCCTTCTGACCCACGCTTCTCTCGATTGCGCCCGGATGAGGTCCGTGTGCGATACCTCCGGGATGCAGCGTAAAGTATCCTTTCTCAATATGATTTCTGCTCATAAAATCACCGTCCACATAGTACAGAATTTCTTCGGTGTCAATGTTGCTATGATTGTACGGCGCCGGAATGGCCAGCGGATGATAGTCATAAAGTCTTGGAACAAATGAACAGACCACAAAGTTGGTTGCCTGGAATTGCAGGTGGATAGGGGGCGGCATATGGATTCTTCCGGTGATCGGTTCAAAATCAAAGATTGAAAATGCATAAGGATATAAATATCCGTCCCAGCCGACCACATCAAACGGATGAGTAGCATATGTCACCGGATAAATCTTGCCCTGTTTTTTGACCTTTACCAAAAATTCTCCTTTCTGGTCGATCGGCTCTCTGAATTCGGGCATTCTCAAATCTCTTTCGCAGAATGGCGAATGTTCCAAAAACTGTCCGACATTGTTTCTGTATCGGTCAGGTGTTTTGATCGGCGAAAATGATTCGATATATAAAAGACGGTTGTCTTCATCGTCAAATTCAAACTGATAAATCGTACCCCTCGGCACTACCAGATAGTCTCCGTATTTGAATTTCAAATCACCCAAAAGTGTTTTGAAAGTTCCGCTTCCTTTGTGAACAAAAAACAATTCGTCGCAATGTCCGTTTTTGTAAAAATAATCGGTCATTGATTTTCTGGGTGCGGCAACACCGAGTACTGCATCGTCATTAAAAAAGATCGGTGATTTTGATTCGATAAAATCATCTGCCGGTTTGGCTTCAAAACCTCTTACCAGTCTGGGTGAAATATTTTTTTCGATGGCTGCCTTCGGACTGTCGTCAACCGGATCGCCTATGCTCAGCATCTGGGTTGGCCGATGGATGTGGTACAGCAGTGATGCGATTCCGTCAAAACCTTCGGTACCAAACAATTGTTCGTAAATAAAATTCCCATTATCGTCTTTAAAGACAGTATGTCTTTTGTGCGGGATTTTCCCAAGTTTATAATAGCTCATTCTAAAAATTTTAGTTTTAAATTTTGTGAAATTCAAATTCAAAAAAACCGACCAATGAATTCAAAAACATCACTGTCAGTTTCTAAATTTGTCTAAAATTAGAAATAATTGGGAAATAAGTCAAATAAGTTTCTTAAAAATTGCCGATTTTGACAAGCAGTTTTTGCCAGAAGTTCATTTTGGCTTTTACTCTGTCAAACTCCTGATCGAGCATGATGATAAAATTCTTGTCGAAACTTAATTTCCCGGCAAGTATATAATAACGGCAGGCCTCTGTATATTTACCTCTTGCTTCAGCTATTTTTCCTTTCTGATACATCAAAGTGGCATAATCAGCGCCCTGGATTTTCAATCCTTCTTCGATGATTTTTTCAGCCTCTTCAAAACGTTCAAACCTGATCAGCAGATATGCATAATTCACATAGGCAACCGGATAATCGCCTTTACTGAATTTAATTGCCAGTTCATAATGCCTTTTTGCTTTTTCGAAATCTTCAAGTCTGGTTTCNNCCTCGAGTAGGTCCTTGGCAGAAGCTATGTCGCACCCTTCTATTGCTCTGCCAACCTCCAGAAACAAATTTTCCACATCCTGCATTCTACAAAGCTAATTATTTTTTAATTAAAATTTAGCAATGACTTTTATATTTTTAAAAATTTTAACTTTTTATTTTTCAATATTTTGCAAGACTGAAAATGCCATCATACAATTTGATGAATTCAGGTTTTTTAAATTATTCAACTTTCTCCAAATAAGCCATATAAAATCCGTCGAATCCGGTTTGTGACGGAAACAGCTGTTTTTCTCTGACCAGTTTGAATTCGGTATGTTTTTCCAAAAATGATTTGACCTGAAGACTGTTTTCTGACGGCAAAATCGAACAGGTGGCATAAACCAGCGCTCCTCCTTTTTTGACCATTTTCGAATAATCGTTCAGTATCTTCTGCTGTTCTTTTTTAACCTTTTCAATAAATTCAGGCGAAAGTTTCCACTTCGAATCCGGATTTCGGCTCAAAACACCCAAACCGCTGCAGGGCGCATCAATCAGCAGACGGTCGGCAGAATTTTCAAGCCGTTTGATCACTTTGGTCGAATCGATGACTTTGGTCTGAATATTCTGTGCGCCGTTTCTTTTGGCTCTTTTTTTCAATTCTTTCAATTTCCATTCATGCAAATCCAACGCAAAGATCTGGCCTTTGTTCTGAACCAATGCCGAAAGATGTAGCGTCTTTCCTCCTGCTCCCGCGCACGCATCCACGATCCGCATTCCCGGCCTGACATCAAGAAATGGCGCAATCATTTGTGAACCCGCATCCTGAATTTCAAACAAACCTTCTTTGAAAGCAGCCGTTCTGAAAACATTTGTCTTTTCAGCCAGCTCAAGCGCATCCGGATATTTAGAAAGTATATTGGTTTGAATATTTTCTTCCTTCAGTGCTTTTTGAAGTGATTTTTTATTGGTTTTCAATGTATTCACCCTGATGACAGTCGGAGCGGTCAGATTCATTTTTTCAATTTCGGTTTGCCATCTTTCCTCGCCCAATTCCGCAATGCCCAATTTATTCAGCCAATCGGGAATTGATTCTCTGACTGCAAAATTGCTGTTGGTCGCAGCATGATTTCTTTTCAATACTTCCTTGGTGCTGATTCCCCTGAATTCATCCCAATCCGGAAGTTTTACACCTTCCAGAACAAAACGGGAACCGACGAACTCCCACAGATTTTCGGTGGTCACTGTTTTTCCCATCGAAGCTTCAATCATTCTTTTCCAGCGGACACAGTCATAAACGGTTTCGGCAATAAAAGCACGATCTTTGCTGCCCCATCTCGGATTTGATTTCAGGATTCGCTCGATTTCCCTGTCTGCATATCTGCTGTTGAAAAAAATATTTTCCAAAGCTTCGGTGATGCCGACAAACAGATTTTTGTACGGAAGTATCTTCATTTTGCAAAACTAATGATTTGAAACAATCGTTTGACATGAATCAATATCTTGTTTTAAACTGATACGGCTCATTTTTTAGCCAATTGAATGATCGTATCTTTAATACATATTAAATAACTATAAAATTAATAGAAATGAAATCATTGGAAAACAAAGTTGCAATCATTACAGGCGGTGCTTCCGGAATCGGAAAAGCATGCGCAGAATTGTTTGTTAAAGAAGGTGCAAAGGTTTGTATCACAGACCTGAACGAAGAATTGGGCAACAAAACAGCAGCCGAACTCGGTGAAAATGCAATGTTTCTGAAAGCTGATTCATCCTTGCCTGAAGACAATCAAATGATCGTTCAGAAAACCGTTGAAAAATTCGGTGCGCTCCATATTGCAGTGAACAATGCAGGAATCGGCGGTGAAGCAAATAAAGTTGCCGATCTGTCACTGGAAGGCTGGAAAAAAGTAATCGACATCAATTTGAACGGAGTTTTTTACGGTATGCATTATCAGATTCCGGAAATCAAAAAGAATGGCGGGAGCATCGTCAATATGGCGTCCATCCTCGGTTCAGTCGGTTTTGCAAATTCATCTGCCTATGTGGCTGCAAAACACGGTGTGGTCGGACTGACAAAAACTGCTGCCTGGGAAAACGGTACCGACAATGTACGAATCAATGCGGTCGGGCCNNCGGGCCCGGTTTTATCAAAACACCGTTGGTGGACAGTGCGCTTGATACGGATACCTTAAAGTTTTTGGAAAGTCAGCATGCTTTTCAGCGATTGGGTGAACCGATCGAAGTAGCCGAACTGGTTCTCTGGCTTGCATCCGACAAATCATCTTTTGCAACCGGAACCTATTATCCGATCGACGGAGGTTATCTGGCAAAATAAGTTTGGGCTTAAAATTACAGGACGAGTTCCTCAAAAAGTCTTTCGATTGTTTTTTCGAGATCTGCCGAAAATCCGGGATGTGGTCGTGAAGTCTGTATGCATGAGCTTCTTACAGCGGTCATCCATCTGAATCTTTCGGCAATCTCCATTTTTGCAATCGGTCCGCCATCCGGATCGCCGGCTGCAATTAATTCAAACGATTTGAGATTGAGCTCCACTTCATCAGGATCGAGTTTTGAATGATATGAATCAAATTTCTGCCGGTTGAAATAAGTTTTGACCAGCAGTTTTTTTGCAGGTTTTGAGTAGATCAGAATTCCGGCATTGATGAATTCCTCTCTTTCAACCTTCGGAAAAATCCGGATTACCGCATATTCATATAAGATTCTGTCTTGCATCCAAAGCTTCTTTTACAAAATTTACGGAATGTTCTCTTCTGCTGATGATAAAGTCATGATAAACTTTTCTCAATTCTTCGGGCGTATGGTTCAAATCCCATTTCAGCCATTCGTCGGGGATCAGATCTGTCAAATCACACACAAATTCATCGGTGATCAATGGTTTAAGTTCTTCATCTGCTTTTTCAAGTTCCGAAGCTTCTGAAAGCAGTATGTGATCTTTGATAAATTTAAATTCGCTGACCGACTGTTTTTCCCAATTTTCCCAACTGTGATGAAAATAAAAACTGGAACCGTGATCGATCAGCCACAATTCTTTATGCCACATCAGCATATTTGTGTTTTTAAAAGTCCGGTCAACATTGGTGATAAATGCATCCAGCCAAACAATTTTTGCCGCGGTTTCAGGGTCGATCTTCATCACATTCGGATCATAATTGACTGCACCCGACAGAAAATGCAAACCCAGATTGGTTCCCTGACTCAGTTTGAGCAAATCCTGAATTTCTTCATCGCCTTCTGTTCGGCCAAAAGCTTCGTCGAGATGAAGAAAAATAATTTCAGGAACTTTTAAACCGAGCTTTCTTGCAATCTCACCGCCCAAAAGTTCTGCAATCACAGATTTCTCACGATGACCCGAACCTTTGAATTTGACCACATATTTGAAACCGTCATCTGCCTCGGCCAATGCAGGCAGCGAACCGCCTTCGCGCAGCGGAAGTATGTAACGGGTCAGATTGGCTTGTCTCAGTTTCATCCGATTGAAAATAATTTCAAAATTCATAAAAAAAACTGAGTATGAAAAATTATAAGAGAATTCGACCAAAACCAATTCGGCAAAAGCAGTTTTATCGGTTTTGAAAAGCCTGAAAAAACAGGAATTTTCTATCTTTGAAAAAATCATTGAAAATGAGATTCAAATCCTTTGCGACATTGATTTTGATTTCTGCCTTTTTGAGCGCATGCAAACAGACTGCATTGGGCTATAACGACATGCTGATCGGTTCTCAGGTCAGGATTTCAGAATTGATGGATACTATTTTTAATGAAAATACTTCGGTTGAAAAAATTACTGAATTGAGAAAAGAAATTGTCAATGCTGCAAATTTGGGATTATCAGAAAGTCTGAATTCAGAAGCATTTGACGAAACCAGCGAATTCAAAGATCAGGCGGTTAAATATTATTCTTTTGTCGGAAGTTATTTTTCGGATGAAAGTCTGGACAGCATTTTTTATCTGCTGAATTCAGATCAAAGAATTGAAAAATTGGATTCGGGCCGGTTGTTTATCGTTCAAAAAGACCTGAATACGCTTTCAAAATTTGAAGACGAATTGAAAGAGGCTCAAATTAAATTTTCAGAAACGCACAATCTCAATTTGGCAGAATAAAAGCTTTATTTTTGCAGCATGTTTATCATCATCTTTCCAAAATTATTTACAAAAAACTTCAGAGGACTGACCGTCTTCCCGTTTATTTTTTTGAAAGATAAGGCAACAAAGGAAAATCAAATCGTGATTTTTCATGAACGAATTCATCTGAGACAACAGCTGGAAATGCTTTGGATACCGTTTTTTCTGTGGTATGTAATTGAGTTTCTGATTCGCTGGATCAAATACAAAGATGCACATCTGGCTTATATGAATATCAGTTTTGAAAGAGAAGCTTATTCAAACGAATCGAATTTTGACTATCTAAAAAAAAGGAGTTTCTGGCGGTTTACAAAATATCTATGATCAGTTTTCCGGACATACAATCTGAAGTCCAATTTCTGTTTGAATTAACCGAAATCAAGGTCAGTGTTTTGAGAGAAGATCTAATCCATCCGCTGATTTCGGGCAATAAATTCAGAAAACTGAAATACAATCTGAAAGCTTTTGAAGAAGGAAATTTTGATGCGCTGTTGACTTTTGGAGGTGCTTATTCAAATCATATTTTTGCAACCGCTGCTGCCGGAAAAGAGTTCGGATTCAAAACCATCGGTGTGATTCGGGGTGAAGAAATTCAGTACAAAATCGATGAAAATCCGACTTTGAAATTTGCAAAAGAATGCGGTATGGCATTCAAATTTGTCAGCCGAGAAAATTACAGACAAAAGACAAATCCCGAGTTTTTGGAAGAATTGAAAAAAGAATTTGGACAGATTTATATTTTACAGGAAGGCGGAACCAACAGTTTGGCGATCAAAGGCTGTGAAGAAATTTTGGGAAATCATACCAAAGAATTTGACTGCATCTGTTGTGCGGTCGGAACCGGCGGAACGATTTCGGGAATTATCAATTCTTCGGAAGATCATCAGAAAGTCCTGGGTTTTCCGGCTTTGAAAGATTCGGAATTTCTGAAAGATGAAATAAAAAAATACAGTCGGCGTTCAAATTTTGAACTGATTGATGAATTTCATTTTGGCGGATTTGCAAAAACAAATGATGAACTTATAGATTTCATTAACAGCTTTAAAAGGAATTTCGGTTTAACTTTGGACCCGATTTATACCGCCAAGATGATGTACGGAATCATCGAGCTGATCAAAAGAGGAAATTTTGAAAATGAAAGCAGCATTTTGGTCATACACACAGGCGGTTTGCAGGGGATTGATGCAATGAATCAAAGATTAAAAAGGAAGAACAAAACAGAGATTGAATGATGAAAAAGAATGCGGTTGCGATTTTTTTATTTTTATCGGCAATCATTTTCGCACAGGAGTCAAAAAACATTGATTACATCAGAAGACACGCTCGTCTGGCGGTTGAGGAAATGGAATTGTACAAAATTCCGGCGAGTATCACACTTTCTCAGGGAATTCTTGAAACCGGCGGCGGACAGAGCAGACTGGCGGATATAGCAAACAATCATTTTGGCATCAAATGCAAAACCGAATGGACCGGTCCGGTGATCAGTCATACCGATGATGCGCCCAACGAATGTTTCAGAGCCTACGGTTCGGTTCAGGAAAGCTATCGCGATCATTCAAAATTTCTTGCCGAACGGCCCTATTACAAAGATCTGTTCAAACTCAAAATGACCGATTACAAAGCCTGGGCTAACGGTCTGAAAAAGGCGGGTTATGCGACCAATCCGAAATATCCGCAGCTGTTGATTTCAAGCATTGAAAGATACAGTCTTGACCAGTTTGATCATCTCAGACCCGATCAGGTGGAGAACAAACTGATTGAGTTGTACGGTCCTTCCAATATACTTGCGCTTTCAAATTATACGATCGACGAGCCCGAAGAAACGGTTGCGGTTCATATTCCTTATGAAGAACCCGAAGCTCAGCCAAAAAAGGTTGAAGTTGAAAGCCGTCCGCTGAGTCCGGCACAAAGGGTGAAAAGACATCCGATCGGTGTAAATTATGTGATTGCAGCCGAAGGAGAAACTTTTAAAAGCATCGGAAAACTTTATAATCTGAGACCAAAAAGACTGTCCGAATACAACGAACTTCCGCTGAATGCAAAACTCAGACCGGGTCAGCCTGTGTTTTTTGACAAAAAGAAAAACAAAGGAAAAGTTGCAAATTATCGGGTGCAGGAAGGCGATGATATGTATCTGATTGCTCAGAAAAACGGAATCAAAGTCAACAAGCTTTATACTTTAAACCGAATGAAACCGGGCGAACAGCCAAAACCGGGAACAGTGATGAATCTGAAAAAGAAAAAGAAGAAATAGACTGCAGTTTCGGTCGGAAATATTTTTTCAATTTGGTTAAAATTTCCGAAGTTAATTTCAAATTCTGTAACTTTAAACTGAATTTATTTAGGTTATAAGTCATGAAGAATTTTCTACAGCTTTTTTTTATACTGACATTTTCATTTGTCTTTTCACAGAATCAGACTGAAGGAACTCAGCTGGATACGGATTACAAACCGGTTTATTATCGGTTGGAAATGAATCTGAATCCGAATCAGCAGGCTTTTTCGGGCACAACTACCGTTCATTTCAACACTACTGACGAACTGTCTTTATTCAAAATCAATGCAAGACCGAATCTGAACATACAAACGATCACATATCATCAAAACACCATCAGCAGTTATACCCGAGCGGGCGATGTGCTGAATATCACACTTCCCGAACTGCTTCCTGCGGGAAAACTCGATTCGATTTCGATCAGTTTTTCGGGCAATGCATCCACTTCAACCGGTTTGACGCTGGGTGAGCATGCAGGCGTGCCGATCATAGAAACCATTGCACAGCCATGGCACGCTTCGAGCTGGTGGGTTTGCAAAGACGATCTGATCGACAAGGTGACCAAACTGGATGTTTATGTGACCCATCCCAATGAATTCAAGGCAGCTTCAAACGGTCTGCTCAAATCTGTAACACCGGCCGGAAACGAAATGTCAACTACCCACTGGCAGCACAATTACGCGATTCCGGTTTATCTGATCGGGATTGCAGTGACCAATTATGCCGAATACAACAATTCGGTGGTGATCGGCGGAACAACGATTCCGATCATTAATTATCTGTATCCCGAAACCATGTCCAAC
>JRYL01000252.1_pt1 | contig 49704 bp, 37 predicted proteins | sample 235391 | NCBI WGS metagenome assembly JRYL01 (sample SAMN03074223, study PRJNA261481) | activated sludge metagenome | biome: Wastewater Treatment Plant; feature: Wastewater; material: Activated sludge; isolation source: activated biomass of a wastewater treatment plant treating wastewater from... ...
GGTTGCCCGCAGCGAAGCGGAGGGACACGGCCAGTGGGGTCGCCTTTTTCTTTGGTTACTTTTTTTTGGCAAGACAAAAAGAAAGTGACTGCGCCGCCGGGCGCACATCCCGGCCAGCAGCGCCCCCAACACCCAACAAAATCAAACGTCAATGGCCGTCGCAGACCCCGCCGCCTTGCGCAACTCAAACTTCTGAATCTTCCCCGTCGACGTCTTCGGCAGCTCCCCGAACACGATGTAGCGCGGCACCTTGAACCCCGCCAGGTGCTGCTTGCAATGCGCCACGATGTCTTCCTTGGTCACCTCGGCACCGGGTTTGAGCTCCAGGAAGGCGCAGGGTGTCTCTCCCCACTTGTCGTCCGGCTTGGCCACCACCGCGGCCGCCAGCACGGCAGGGTGACGGTACAGCACATCCTCCACCTCGATCGACGAAATGTTCTCGCCGCCCGAGATGATGATGTCCTTGCTGCGGTCCTTGATCTTGATGTACCCATCGGGGTACTGCACCGCCAGGTCGCCCGTGTGGAACCAGCCGCCCGCAAAGGCTTCTTCGGTCGCCTTCGGGTTCTTCAGATAGCCCTTCATGGCGATGTTGCCGCGGAACATGATCTCGCCCATGGTCTCGCCGTCCATCGGCACCGGCTGCATCGTCATCGGATCCAGCACGCGCGCATCGCGCTGCAGGTGGTAACGCACGCCCTGGCGCGCGTTCAGGCGCGCGCGCTCGCCGATGTCCAACTCGTCCCACGCGGCGTGCTTGGCGCACACCGTGGCCGGGCCGTACACCTCGGTCAGGCCGTACACGTGCGTCAGGTCGAACCCCATCTGCTCCATGCCCTCGATCATCGAGGCCGGCGGCGCGGCGCCCGCCACCATGCACTTCACGCCGGCCGGCACGCCCTTTTTCATTTCATCGGGTGCGTTCACCAGCAGCCCGTGCACGATGGGCGCGCCGCAGTAATGCGTCACGCCGTGGTGGCGGATAGCGTCGAAGATCGCCTTGGCCTCCACGCGCCGCAGGCAGACGTTGACGCCCGCGCGCGCCGCGATGGTCCACGGAAAGCACCAGCCGTTGCAGTGGAACATCGGCAGCGTCCACAGATAGACGGCGTGCTTGGGCAGGTCCCACTCCAGGATGTTGCTGATGGCGTTGGTCGCCGCGCCGCGGTGGTGGTAGACCACGCCCTTGGGGTTGCCCGTGGTGCCCGAGGTGTAGTTGAGCGCAATCGCGTCCCACTCGTCGGCCGGGTACTTCCACGCGAACTTCGCATCGCCCTGCGCCACGAAGGCTTCGTAGGTGACGCTGCCGATCTTGGTGCCCTCGCCATACAGCGCGTCTTCCACGTCGATCACCAGCAGCGGCGCGGTCGATGTACGCAGCGCCAGCGCCTTCTTCACGATGCCCGCGAACTCGGGGTCGACGATGATGGCCTTGGCCTCGCCGTGGTCCAGCATGAAGGCCACGGCCTCGGGGTCAAGCCGCGTGTTCAGCGTGTTCAGCACCGCGCCGGCCATGGGCACGCCGAAGTGCGCCTCCACCATCGGCGGGGTGTTGGGCAGCATGGCGGCCACGGTGTCGTTCTTGCCGATGCCGTGCTTTTGCAGCGCGCTGGCCAGCTGGCGGCAGCGGTCGTAGGTCTGGGCCCAGTTCTGGCGCAGCTCGCCATGCACGATGGCCAGCTTGTCGGGGTAGACCTCGGCCGTGCGCTGGATGAAGGCCAACGGGGTGAAGGGGGCGAAGTTGGCTTCGGTGCGGGGCAGATCGGTGTCGTAGATGCTGGCCATGACGGGTCTCCTTGTGGTTCGGCAAATGATACCCAGCCCCCTCACGGCGGACTGACAGGAGCTGAACGCCCTGGGGTTGATCCATCGCAATATCTCCACCGGGTATGCCGGACACAATCGCTGTTACATGATCTGGATGCTGTCCAGTTCGCACTGGTTCACCAACCGAAGGAGTCCCCATGAAGAAGCTGAAGCCCCTTTCCGCCGCCGCCCTGGCCGCTGCCCTCGCCCTGGCGGTCGGGTTCCAGGCGCAGGCCCAGAAGCCGCGCGACGAGCCGATCCAGCCCATCGAGCCGGCCAAGGTGACCGATCCGGCCAAGGTGCAGCTGGGCAAGAAGCTGTGGTTCGACCCGCGCCTGTCGCGCTCGGGCTTCATCTCGTGCAACTCGTGCCACAACCTCAGCATGGGCGGCTCCGACAACGTGGGTGCCTCGGTGGGTGACCGCTGGCAGAAAGGCGGCATCAACTCGCCCACCGTGCTCAACGCCGTGATGAACATCGCCCAGTTCTGGGACGGCCGCGCCAAGGACCTGGCCGACCAGGCCGGCGGCCCGATCGAGAACCCGATCGAGATGAACTCCACGCACGCCGCCGCCGTGGCCACGCTGCAGTCCATCCCGGGTTATGTGGAAGAGTTCAAGAGCATCTACAAGGTCGACAAGATCGACATCAAGCAGGTCACCGACGCGCTGGCCACCTTCGAATCCACCCTGGTCACCCCCAACTCGCGCTTCGACAAGTGGCTGAAGGGCGACAACAAGGCCATCACCGACGTCGAACTGAAGGGCTACGAGCTGTTCAAGTCCACCGGCTGCGTGGCCTGCCACAACGGCCCCAACGCGGGCGGCAACATGTTCATGAAGATGGGCGTGGTACAGGCCTACAAGACCGACCACCCGGCCGAGGGCCGCTCGGCCGTGACCGGCAACGAGATCGACCGCTTCACCTTCAAGGTGCCGACGCTGCGCAACGTGGAGCTGACCTACCCCTACTTCCACGACGGCGCCGCCAAGACGCTGACCGAGGCCGTCGACATCATGGGCCGCCTGCAGCTGGGCCGCACGTACACGACGGAAGAAAACGCGCAGATCGTCGCCTTCCTGAAGACGCTGACCGGCGACCAGCCGCAGATCACGCTGCCGATCCTGCCGGTGTCGAGCGACAAGACGCCGCGCCCCGACCCGTTCGCGCCCATCGTGGCGCCGATGAAGAAGTAAGATCGACGGCATGAACCGCCGCCCCGCGCCCGACTTGGACCTGGTGCAGCGCCTGCGCAGTGCAGGCCTGCAGCCCACGCGCCAGCGCCTGGCCGTGGCGGCGGTGATGTTTGCGCAGCCCGTGCACCTGACGGCCGAGCAGGTGGTCAAGACCTTGCACGGCGGCGCGCCGACCGTGGCCGATGTGGACGCCACCCCGATCTCGCGCGCCACCGTCTACGCCACGCTGGCGCAGTTTGCCGAGGCCGGCCTGCTGCGCGAGCTGCACAGCGGCACCGGCGCCGTGGTGTACGACAGCAACCCTACGCTGCACCCGCATTGGGTGGACGTGGACACCGGCCAGGTGCACGACCTGCCGCCCGGTGTGCGTCTTCAGGTGTCGGGCATCGACACCCTGCCCGCCGGCCTGAAAGTGCAGGACGTGCAGGTGATGCTGCGTGTGAAGACCAGCGCGGCCTGAGCGGTCGAGCGCCCCCTGCCTCGCCGCCTGCCATGCTGGCGATGCTTTTGTTTTGATAGTGGCCTGCGCCCGTCCAGCAATGGTTTCAAGCGAGAAACACCTGAAATCTTTATCTGGAAAGCGCCAACAGCTATCATTCTTGATTGATCGGCCACAAGCCCCGATGATGCGCGGGCCCTATCCGCCGTGTCGGAGCGGGCTTGCCCGCGATCAGGCGTTGGTGGCGACGCGGCGCCCCATGGCGGGCAAGCCCGTTCCCACAATACTGTTCGAGCCTTGTTGCGAATCAAGCATTCCTGATGGCTTCCTGGCCATCGCCCACCACAGGCCATCGGTCAGAATAGCCGCGTGGCCATCCCCCAGCATTTCATCCAGGAGCTTCTGGCGCGCGCCGACGTGGTCGAGATCGTCGGCCGCTACGTGCAGTTGAAGAAGACCGGGGCCAACTTCTCGGGCCTGTGCCCGTTCCACAGCGAGAAATCGCCCTCGTTCACCGTCAGCCCGTCCAAGCAGTTCTACCACTGCTTCGGCTGCGGCAAGAACGGCAACGCCATCGGCTTCCTGATGGACCACACCGGCGCCGGCTTCGTCGAGGTGGTGCACGAGCTGGCCCAGCAGTACGGCATGCAGGTGCCCGAGGACGATCGCAGCCCCGCCGAGCGCGCCCGCGCCGCGCAGGAAACCGAAAAGCGCCACACCCTCACCGACGTGCTGTCGCGCGCGGGCGAAGCCTACAAGAGGCACCTCAAGGACAGCCCCCGCGCCATCGATTACCTGAAAAAGCGCGGCCTGTCGGGCGCCGTGGCGCGCGACTTCGGCCTGGGCTACGCGCCCGAAGGCTGGCGCACGCTGGCCAGCGTGTTCCCCGACTACACCGATCCGCTACTGGCTGAAAGCGGCCTGGTCATCGTCGGAGAGGACGACGCCGACAAGCGCTACGACCGCTTCCGCGACCGCATCATGTTTCCGATCCGCAGCGTCAAGGGCGAGGTCATCGGCTTCGGCGGCCGCGTGCTGGGCGACGAGAAACCCAAATACCTCAACTCGCCCGAAACCCCGGTGTTCCACAAGGGCCGCGAGCTGTACGGCCTGTTCGAGGCCCGCGCCGCCCTGCGCGAGCACGGCTACGCGCTGGTCACCGAGGGCTACATGGACGTGGTCGCCCTCGCCCAGCTCGGCTTCGGCAACGCCGTAGCCACGCTGGGCACGGCCTGCACGCCCGAGCACGTGCACAAGCTGTTCCGCTTCACCGAGCAGATCGTGTTCAGCTTCGACGGCGACGCCGCCGGCCGCCGCGCCGCGCGCAAGGCGCTGGAGGCCGCCCTGCCCTTGGCCACCGACACGCGCAGCGTCAAGTTCCTGTTCCTGCCGCCCGAGCACGACCCCGACAGCTTCATCCGCGCCGAGGGCAGCGAAGCCTTTGCCGAAGCCGTGAAAGGCGCCGTGCCCCTGTCGCGCTTTCTGCTGGAAGCCGCCACCGAGGACTGCGACATGGAGACGGCGGAGGGCCGCTCGCACTTCGCCGCCAATGCCCGGCCGCTGTGGCAGCTGCTGCCGGCCGGCGCGCTGGCGCAGCAGCTGCTGACCGAGATCGCGGCGCAGGTGCAGATCGGCGTGCATGAGCTGGAGCAGCTGTGGGACATCCGCCGCGCGCCACGCAGAAGCTATGAAAAAAAGAGCTACCCGCGCCCGACTGACGGCCATTACAGCCCCAAAAGGTCTGAAAAACCCGCCCTGCCCCGCCGCCACCTGCGTGGCCAGCCCGCCAGCCGCGCCAGCCGCGCGCTGCAGATCGTGCTGACCGAGGCCAGCGCCTGGGACCGCCTGAGCCAGGACGAACACGTGCTGCTGTGCGACCTGCCGCCGCCGCACGGCCCGCTGTTCACCTGGCTGGCCGGGCAGGCGCTGGACCATGGCCCCCAGCCCTGGAGCGCGCTGCGCGAAGCCTTGCGCGGCCACGAGCACGAGGCCTTCGCCGTGGACGAGGTGGCCAAGCTGCCGCCCGACATCGTGTCGGAGCCCGACGAATTGCACGGCATTCTGGGCACCGAGCGGCGCGAGCAACTCAAGCGCCGCATGGACGACGCCCTGGCGGCGGGCGATCTGCCGCGTTACCAGGCGCTGCTGCGCCAGTTGACGGATGCCGACGCGCCGGGCGCCGGCAACCCTTGAAATCGGCGCTTCACGCTATAATTAAAGGCTTGTCACCGGCAAGAGCGACAGCAGCACCTCCGGCCCGGCCACGCGCACAGCGTCATGCGCGCCCCTTCCCCCAGGGACGGCCAAGATACCGCAAGGACTGCACCCCAAATGTTCGCCCAACCATCTTGCCCCTGACCGTGCGCTGCCGCCAGACTGCCCCATCGGCGCGCCGTTGCCACCTCGCTTTTCTTTTTTTGCCTGACCGAGTGTCCGCCGTGCGACGCCCCATCGCGTTCGTGCGCTGAGCACTCCAACGACCAGAGGTTGATTGATGTCCACCAGCGCCAAACCTGCCGCCAAGACCGCCGCCGCCAAGACCACCCCCGCCAAGAAGGCGCCGGCCAAGAAAGCCGCGCCGGCCCAGGCCGCCGCGGAAGAACTCGAGACCACGCCGGCCAAGACCACCGCGGCCAGGAAGACCGCCGCCAAGACCACCACGGCCGCCGCCCCCGCCAAGAAGGTGGGCCGCCCGGCCAAGGGTGCCGCAGCCGCCGAAAAATCCACACCCGCCAAGCGCGGCCGCCCCGGCAAGACGGCGGCCAAGGACCTGGACGAGGACGCCGACCTGTCTGACATTGAAGCCGACCTGGAAGGCGAGCCCGAGGCGGCGCCCGAGGGTGAGCAGGCCGCGGTCGAAAAGGCCAAGCCCCTGCGCATGAAGATCAGCAAGGCCAAGGAACGCGCCTTGATGAAGGAATTCGGCCTCGACGAGGGCGTGCTCTCCGAAGAGGAGATGAGCACCCGCCGCGCCAACCTCAAGACCCTGCTCAAGCTCGGCAAGACGCGCGGCTACCTGACGCACGGCGAGATCAACGACCACCTGCCCGACAAGCTGGTCGACGTCGAGACGCTGGAGGCCGTGGTCTCCATGCTGAACGACCTGGGCGTGGCCGTGTACGAGCAGACGCCGGACGCGGAGACGCTGCTGCTGACCAACCAGGGCACCAGCACCGCCACCGAGGAAGAGGCCGAGGAAGAGGCCGAGGCGGCGCTGTCCACCGTCGATTCGGAATTCGGCCGCACCACCGACCCGGTGCGCATGTACATGCGCGAGATGGGCACCGTGGAGCTGCTCACGCGCGAGGGCGAGATCGAGATCGCCAAGCGCATCGAAGGCGGCCTGATGGCGATGATGGAAGCCATCAGCGCCAGCCCCACCACGATCGCCGAGATCCTGCAGATGGCCGCCGACATCCGTGAAGGCAAGGTCGTCATCAACACCGTGGTCGACGGCTTTGCCGACCTGGACGAGAACGACGACTACGTGGCCGAGGAAGACTTCGACGAGTACGACGAAGAGGACGACGACGACGGCAAGGGCGGCTCCAAGGCCATGACGCGCCTCTTGGAAAAGCTCAAGAACGATGCGCTGGAGCGCTTCGACGAGATCGCCGCGCTGTTCGACAAGGTGCACAAGGCCTACGACAAGGAAGGCTGGGGCTCGCCCAACTACTTGAAGGCGCAGACCCTGCTGTCCGAGCGGCTGATGACCATCCGCTTCACGGCCAAGACCATCGAGAAGCTGTGCGACATGCTGCGCAGCCAGGTGGACGACGTGCGCCGCTACGAGCGCGAGCTGCGCCGCATCATCGTCGACCGCTGCGGTTACCCGCAGGAGCAGTTCATCGCCGAGTTCTCGGGCCGCGACAAGGCGGGCAACAAGGTGCCTTCGAACCTGCTGAACCTGAAGTGGGTCGAAAAACAGGCCGCCGCCGGCAAGCCCTGGAGCGCCATCATGGAGCGCAACATCCCGCCGATCCAGGACCTGCAGCAGAAGCTGATCGACCTGCAGGCGCAGGTGGTGGTGCCGCTGGATGAGCTGAAGGACATCAACAAGCGCATGAACGAGGGCGAGGCCTCATCGCGCGATGCCAAGAAGGAGATGATCGAGGCCAACCTGCGCCTGGTGATCTCCATCGCCAAGAAGTACACCAACCGCGGCCTGCAGTTCCTCGATCTGATCCAGGAAGGCAACATCGGCCTGATGAAGGCGGTGGACAAGTTCGAGTACCGCCGCGGCTACAAGTTCTCGACCTACGCCACCTGGTGGATTCGCCAGGCCATCACGCGCTCGATCGCCGATCAGGCGCGCACCATCCGCATTCCGGTGCACATGATCGAGACCATCAACAAGATGAACCGCATCTCGCGCCAGCACCTGCAGGAGTTCGGCTTCGAGCCCGACGCCGGCATCCTGGCCGAGAAGATGGAGATGCCCGAGGACAAGATCCGCNNGAGCCGATCTCGATGGAAACCCCCATCGGCGACGACGACGACAGCCACCTGGGCGATTTCATCGAGGACCAGAACAACACCGCGCCGGTTGACGCCGCCATGCAGGCCGGCCTGCGCGACGTGGTGAAGGACATCCTCGACAGCCTGACCCCGCGCGAGGCGAAGGTGCTGCGCATGCGCTTCGGCATCGAGATGAGCACCGACCACACGCTGGAAGAAGTGGGCAAGCAGTTCGACGTCACGCGCGAGCGCATCCGCCAGATCGAGGCCAAGGCGCTGCGCAAGCTCAAGCACCCGAGCCGCTCGGACAAGCTGCGCAGCTTCATCGATTCGCTGTGACGCCCTAGAAACCGAACAGCCGGACGCAGAGCACGCAGAGGTTCCGCAGACGACGCAGAAGAAAACCATTTTGGTCTTCTTCTGCGTCCTCTGCGGGTTTCTGCACCTTCGGCGTCCGGTCAAGTTCCTCCTGACATGAACCCCGACGCCGCCAAACTCTGGACCGCCCCGCGCTGGGCGCTGGCCATTCTGCTGGCAGTGCTGGGCATGCTGGGGCCGTTCTCGATCGACACCTACATCCCGGCTTTCTCGGCCATCGCCCAGTCGCTGAATGCCACGCCGGTGCAGATGCAGCAGACACTGTCGGCCTATCTGTTCGGCTTCGCCTTCATGAACCTGTTCCACGGTGCGCTGTCCGACAGCTTCGGCCGCCGGCCGGTGATCCTGTGGGGGCTGGCGATGTTCACCGTGGCCTCGCTGGGCTGTGCGCTGGCGCAGAACGTGGGGCAGCTCATCTTCTTCCGCGCGCTGCAGGGCCTGTCCACCGGCGCCGGCATCGTGGTCTCGCGCGCCGTCATCCGCGACATGTTCCCGCCCTCCGAGGCGCAGCGCGTGATGAGCCAGGTGACCATCTACTTCGGCGTGGCACCGGCGGTGGCGCCCATCATTGGCGGGGTGATCGCCGAGTACCTGGATTGGCACTCGATCTTCTGGTTTCTGGTCGGCGTGGGCGTGGTGCTGTGGCTGGCCAACTGGCGCCTGCTGCCCGAAACCCTGCACGTGCAGGACCGCCAGCCGTTCCAGGTTCGCAACTTGATGCGTGGCTACTGGCAGCTGCTGACCGACGCGCGCTTTCTGCTGCTGGCGCTGGCCTCGGGCGTGCCGTTCAACGGCCTGTTCCTCTACGTGCTGTCGGCGCCGGCGTTCCTGGGCGACATCCTGCAACTGCGGCCAACGCAGTTCTTCTGGTTCTTCGTGCTGTCCATCGGCGGCATCATGGCCGGCTCGTGGCTGTCGGGGCGCATGGCGGGCAAGGTCAAGCCGAAGAACCAGATCATGCAGGGCTTTCGCATCATGCTCGGCGTGTCGGCCATCAACGTGGTGGCCAACGCCGTGCTGACGCCGAACGCCTGGTGGTCGCTGTGGCCGGTCACGGTGTTCGCCTTCGGCTGGGCGCTGATGGTGCCGGTGGTCACGCTGCTGGTGCTCGATCTGTACCCGGCGCGGCGCGGCATGGCGTCGTCGCTGCAGGCCGTGGTCGGCTCCACGGCCAACGGCATCGTGGCCGGCGTCGTGGCGCCGCTGGTCATGCATTCGGCACTCGGGCTGGCCATCATGTCGACCGCCTTCATGGCCGTGGGGCTGCTGGCCTGGCTGTGGCTGCGCCGGCGCTGGCCGGGCATCGGCGGCTGAGCACCCTGCCCTGACGCGCGACCGCGCGGGCGCCTCAATCGAGCGCCGTGGGGTCGGCCTGCAGCATCAGGCGCGCCAGTTCGGCGGCGCTGCCCACCTCGGCCTTTTCCATCACGTGCTGGCGGTGGATGTGCACGGTCTTTTCGCTGATGTCCAGCTCGCGCGCCACCAGCTTGTTCGGCAGGCCCTGCGCCACCAACCGTGCCACTTCCGCCTCGCGCGGCGACAGGCGCGCCAGGCGGTCGCCGGCCTGCTGCGCGCGCTCGCTGGACACCAGGTCGGCCTCGCGCTGGCGCAGGGCGGCCGACACCACATCCAGCAGGCGCTGGTCCCTGAACGGCTTTTCCAGAAAGTCGAAGGCACCGTGCTTCATGGCCTGCACCGCCAGTTCCACGTCGCCATGGCCAGTGATGAAGACGATGGGCAGGCGGCAGCCGCGCGCAATCAACGCTTGCTGCAGCTCCAGCCCGCTCATGCCTGGCATGCGCACGTCCAGCAGCAGGCACCCGGTCTGCTCGAGCGCAGGCAGGCCGGCGTCGAGGTAGTCGGCTGCCGACGCGTGGGCCTGCACGGGCCAGCCCATGGATTCGAGCAGGAACACCATCGAACGGCGGAACGCGGCGTCGTCGTCGACCAGATGAATCTGCCACTCAGGCGCCACGGGTGGGGTTTCGGTCATCGTCGGGAAGGGTCAGGGTGAATTGCAGGCCGAGACCGTCCTCGGCAGCGCTGGCATCCAGCCGGCCGCCATGGGCTTCGGCGATGCTGCGGCAGATCGACAGGCCCAGGCCCATGCCATCGGCCTTGGTGGTGAAGAAGGGCTCGAACAGGTGCGATTGTTGCCCAGATGAGAGCGGCTCTCCGCGATCGCGCACGGCAATGTGCACGCCACTCGTGTCGCGCCGCAGCGTGACGGTGAGTTGCTGCCGCTCGGCGGGCAGATGGCGCGTGGCGTCCCAGCCGTTCTTCAACAGGTTGAGCAGCACCTGCTGCACCTGCAGCGCATCGACGGTGAGCATGGTGCCCGCCGGCAGTTTGTCCACGACGTCGACCGGCGGCGCGTGCACCTGCATGCCGCGAAACAGGGCCACGGCCTCATGCACCAGCGCCACCGGGTCGACCACCTGCCGCTGCGCCACACGCTTCCTGGCGAAGGCGCGGATGCGGCTGAGCACGCCGGCGGCGCGCTCGGCCTGGCCGGCCATCTCGCTGGCGGCTTCCCGCGCGGCGTCGGGGCTCAGGCGCTGCTGGTCGACGCGGCGGATCAGGCTTTGCGCATAGTTGCCGATGGCCGCCAGCGGCTGGTTCAGCTCGTGCGCCAGCGTACCGGAGAGCTCGCCCAGCACCGACAGCCGCGCCATGTGCTCGGCCTGCTCGCGGCTCTGGCGCAGGCGTGCTTCCAGCTCCTCGCGTTCACGCGCCGCCTGGCGCAGATCGGCGGTGCGCGCCTGCACCTGACGCTCCACGTGCAGGGTGTAGACACCGCCCAGCGCGATCAGGCCCAGCAACCCCGCCAGCCACGGCCAGTAGCGCTGCGCCAGCGCCGTCAGCGTGGGCACGCGCAGGTTGGCATAGGGGCCGATCTTCAGCTCGCGCTGCATCTCGTGCACCGACTGGTAATCGGCCGGCACAGTCCAGGTGATCGGGCTGTCGCCTGCGCGCATTTCCAGCAAGGCGATGGTGACGGCACGTGCCAGCGCCGGGTCGGTGTGGCGCAGCGTGGCGATGGGCCAGTTGGGATAGACGCGGGTGGAGGTGGCGCAGGCAAAGCCCATCTCCGGCCGTGGCGCCACCACGCGAAAGCGCTGGCGCCACTCCGGCCGGCTCTCGACCATGCAGGCTCGCACGAAGCCGGCATCGGCGGCGCCGCTGGCCACGGCCTCCAGGACGCGGTCCATCGGCAAGCCGACCACCAGCAGCTGCCGCAGATCGCTGGCAGGGTCGATGCCCTCCGCCGCCAGCTCGCGCCACACCAGCTGGTAGCCGGAGAACGCCTCCTTGCCGACCACGGCCACGCGCTGCCCGCGCAGATCGGCCAGCCGCTGCACCTGCGGGTTGCCCGCCAGGGTGACCACCGCCGCGCCCACCGCCTGCCACGCCGAGGTCGGCAGCGTGCTGCCCGTTTGCAGCGTCAGGATGCGCGAGGCGCCCAGGCGCGATTCGAGTTCGACATAGTGCCCCGGGTTGGTGATGATGAAGTCGACGCGACGTGCTTGCGCCGCTTCGTTGAGCGCCGCGTGGTCCAGCGAGATCAGCTCGACCGCACGCCCCGGCAAGGCGCGGCGCAACTGGGTGGCCACCGGCGTCCATTCCTCCACCGCGGCGTCGGCACCCAGGTAGGCCAGCACGCCGATCCGCACCGTGGCGCCGCCCTGCGCCCAGGCCAGCGCACCCCAGCAGCACAGCCACGCACCCAGCAACAGCCGGCACAGCGCGCGCGAACAACAGGAACGAGGAAAAACCATCACACCCATTTCAATTCCGAGTAACCCAGTCAGCAATAGGGAAAAGCGTCTAGCCGGCTCATCCATTTACCTGATTGGCGGTGGGGTTATTCCTTCCTATATTGGACAAGCGCTGAAAAGCGTCTTGAAGGGATCTCCACGACATGACCACTCCAACTTCCCCCGCCACCCCGTCGACCAGCAAGCGCGGCCTGCTTCGCGCCTTGCTGGGCTTCGGCGTCACGGCCACCGGCATGGTGGTCGCGGCCGATCCGGCCGAGGCCGCCATCGGCAGTCAGCCCGCGCGCCGCCCCGGCGCCGACGGCAAGCGCTACGGCATGCTGGTGGACATCCGCCGCTGCATCGGCTGCCAGGCCTGCACCGTGAGCTGCTCGATGGAGAACCTGCCGCCGATCGGCCAGTTCCGCACCACGGTGCTGCAGTACGAGGTGGATACCAAGGTGCAAGGCGCACCGCCCGCCATGGTGAGCCTGCCGCGCCTGTGCAACCACTGCGACAACCCGCCCTGCGTGCCGGTGTGCCCGGTGCAGGCCACCTTCCAGCGCACCGACGGCGTGGTGCTGGTGGACAACGAGCGCTGCGTGGGCTGCGGCTACTGCGTGCAGGCCTGTCCCTACGACGCGCGCTTCATCAACCACGAGACCCAGACCGCCGACAAGTGCACCTTCTGCGAGCACCGGCTGGAAGCCGGCCTGCTGCCCGCCTGCGTCGAGAGCTGCGTCGGCGGCGCGCGCAAGGTGGGCGACCTGAACGACCCCAAGAGCGAGATTTCCACACTGCTGCGCGACAACAAGGGCGAGATCAAGGTGCTCAAGCCCGATCTGGGCACACGCCCGCACGTGTTCTACATCGGCCTGCCCGATGAGTTCGTCAACGGCATCGACGGCCAGGCCGGCGTGCGCGTGGTACCCGAGGCTTGATCGACGCAGGAGAACGACATGGACATCATCGAACTGCTCACCCCCGCCTACGAAGCGGCCTGGCTGCCCTGGGCCGTGCAGTACTTCTTCCTGATCGGCATCGCCGCCACCGCGGCGCTGCTGGCCGCCTGGCTGGCCTTCGGCAACGCCGGCTCCGACCGCGCGCGGCTGCTGCCCGCCGTGGTGACCGTGCTGGTGGTCACCGCCATCGCCGCGCCGGTGTCGCTGCTGGCCGACCTGCACCAGCCGGGCCGCTTCTGGCACTTCTACGCGCACCCCACGCCCTGGTCGTGGATGTCGCTCGGCGCCTTCCTACTGCCGGTATTCGTGGTGCTGTCGCTGGCCTTCGCCGGCCTGTGGTGGCTGCGCAAGCCCGGCCTGCTGCGGCTGGTGGCGGTGCTGCTGGCGCTGAGCGCGCTGAGCATCCTGACCTACACCGGCGGCGAAATGATGGTGGTGCGCGCACGGCCGCTGTGGGCCACGGCGTTCCTGCCCATCAACCTGGCGCTCACCGGCATGCTGGGCACGCTGGGCGCCGTGCTGCTGGTGGCACGCTGGCTGCCGGCCAGCCTGGGCGCGGCCCCGCTGGCCCTGGTGCGCCGCGTCGCGCAATGGGTATCGCTGGCGCTGGTGGTGACGGCCTTGGCCTGGGCGCTGTTGGGCGCGATGGGCCAGTCGCCCTCGTTCAGCGAGGCGATCAGCCTGTTCAACGATTTCGGCGCCTGGAAGCTGGCCCTGCTGGGCTCGGTCGCCGGTGGTCTGGTGCTGCTGGCGCTGATCTGGCGACCGCTGCCCGGCGGCATGGGCGCAGGTTATGCGCTGCTGCTGGCCCTGGCCATGCTGGTGGCGGCCTGGGTGTTCCGCTGGATCGTGTTCATGGCCGTGCAGACGGTACCCAAGTTCGGCGCCGGGTTGTACCTGCAAGGCATTTCGTGGGGCGGTGATGGCGTGCTCGGCATGGTCGGCGTGTTCGGCCTGGTGGCCGCGCTGATCGCCATCGTGACCTGGGGACTGTTCCGCTTCCCGCCCCGCGCCGACGCGGCGCTGGCCTGATTCAAGGAGATTGGTGATGAATGACGCAGTGAAAACCCAGAACCCGGCAGGCACGACGCCGCCCGATCTCAGCAAGCGCCAGATGCTCACGCGCGGCGGCGTTGCCGCCGGCGGCCTGGCGGCCTTCGCGGCCGGCTATGGCGAGACCCTGTTCAAGGCCGGCAAGGGCCTGGTCACCGGCAGCGCGGGCGAAGTGCCGGCGCACGCCACGCGCGGCAATTCGCTCACGCCTGAGTTCCGCATCGATGCGGCCACCGGCAAGCTGCAGACCCAGCCGGGCCAGACGGTGAGCATGTCGAGCTGCCTCGGCTGCTGGACGCAGTGCGGCGTGCGCGTGCGGGTGGACACCGAAAGCAACCGCATCCTGCGCGTGGCCGGCAACCCCTACCACCCGCTGACCACCGGCAACCCCGCCGCCATGGAAACCCCGGTGCGCGATGTGTTCGCCCGCCTTGGCGGCGACGGCGGCCTGGGCGACCGCGCCACCACCTGCGCGCGCGGCTCGGCCATGGCCGAGCAGCAGATGAACCCGCACCGCGTGCTGCAGCCGCTCAAGCGCGTCGGCCCGCGCGGCGGCGGCCAGTGGAAGAGCATCTCGTTCGAAGACTTGGTGAAGGAAGTCTGCGAAGGCGGCGACCTGTTCGGTGAAGGCCATGTGGACGGCCTGCGCGCCACCTTCGACACGCAGACGCTGATCGACCCGCAGAACCCCGAGTTCGGCCCCAAGTCGAACCAGTTCATGTTCACCGATGCCACCAACGAGGGGCGCACCGCGCTGATCCGGCGCTTCACCGAGCAATCGTTCGGCAGCACCAACTTCGGCAACCATGGCTCGTACTGCGGGCAGAGCTTCCGCGTCGGCGCCGGTGCGGCGCTGGGCGACATCCGCGGCATGCCGCACGGCAAGCCCGACTGGCCGAGCGCCGAGTTCGGCCTGTTCATCGNNAGCTTCGGCCTGTTCATCGGCACCGCGCCGGCGCAGGCCGGCAACCCGTTCCAGCGCCAGGGTCGCGAACTGGCCGAGGCGCGCTCGCGCAAGGACAACACCTTCCGCTACGTGGTGGTGTCGCCGATCCTGCCCACGTCTTCCAGCCTGGCTGCCGGCAACGGCAACCGCTGGGTGGCGATCAAGCCGGCCACCGACCTGGCGCTGGCGCTGGGCCTGATCCGCTGGATCATCGACAACGACCGCTACGACGCCCAGAACCTGAGCCAGCCGAGCCCGGCCGCGATGACGGCCGCCGGCGAGGCGACCTGGACCAACGCCACGCACCTGCTGGTGGCCGATCCGCAGCACCCGCGCTTCGGCACCTTCCTGCGCGGCGCCGACCTGGGCTGGCCGAAGCCCGAGCCCAAGCCGGTGGAGCCGGCACCTGCCGCAGCGGCAGCGCCTGCGGCCCCGGTTCCTGCCGGGGCCAAGCCCTCGGCCGCAGATGTCGGATCGGGCGCGGCCGCCGCAGCGGCTGCAACGGCGGCCAAGCCGGCAGCAGCAGGCGCCGCCCCGGCCGCGGCCGCGCCGGCAGCCCCTGCTGCCGCCCCCAAGGTCGAGGAAGTGCCCGACGTCTACGTCGTGCAGGCCGCCGATGGCACGCTGGTGGCGCACACCCAGCCGCAGCCGGCCAACCTGAAGGTCGAGATGACGCTGGACGTGCCCGCCTGGGGTGATGAAGGCAAGGGTGTGGCCGTGGCCAGTTCCTTCATGATGCTGCGCCGCTCGGTGCACCAGCACACGCTGGACGAGTACTCGGCCCTGTGCGGCGTGCCGCGTGAGGAGATCGAGAACCTGGCGCGCGAATTCACCAGCCACGGCAAGCGCGCTGTGGCCGACGCCCACGGCGGCACCATGAGCGGTGCGGGCTTCCACACCGCCTACGCCATCGGCATGCTGAACACGCTGGTCGGCAACCTGAACGTCAAGGGCGGCCTGGTGCTGGACGCCGGCCCGTTCGGCCCCTTCGGCCCCGGCCCGCGCTACAACTTCGCCGAATTCGCCGGCCGCGCCAAGCCCAGCGGCCTGGGCCTGGGCCGCGGGCGCATGCCGTACGAGCGCTCCAGCGAGTTCAAGCGCAAAAAGGAAAGCGGCGCCAACCCCTACCCGGCCACGGCGCCGTGGTACCCGGCGGCGGGCAACATCACCAGCGAGATGGTGGCATCGGCCCTGAACGGCTACCCCTACCAGGCCAAGGTGTGGTTCAACCACATGGCCAACATGGTGTATTCGATCTCGGGCTTCCGCAACGCGCTGGCCGAACGGCTGAAGGACCCCAAGCGCATTCCGCTGATCGTCTCGATCAACCCGTTCATCAACGAGACCAACGCCTACGCCGACTACATCGTGCCCGACACGGTGACCTACGAGAGCTGGGGCATCTCGGTGCCCTGGGCCGACGTGGTGGCGAAGACCTCCACCGTGCGCTCGCCCGTGGTCGAGCCGCGCGTGGCCAAAAACGCCGCGGGCGAGCCGATCAACCTGGAATCCTTCCTGTTCGCCGTGGCGCGCACGCTGAAGATGCCCGGCTTCGGCCCCGGTGCGCTGAAGGACCGCGACGGCAACACGTTCGACCTGGACAACGCCACCGACTTCTACCTGCGCGGCGCCGCCAACATCGCCTATTCGGGCGGCAAGCCGGTGGGCGAGGCCAGTGACGACGACCTGGAAGTGACCGGCTACAACCGCTACCGCGAACTGCTTGAATCGAAGCTCAAGCCCGGCGAATGGCGTCAGGTGGCGATGGTGCTGACGCGCGGCGGCCGCTTCGACAAGGTGGAGCAGGCCTGGGAAGGCGACCACCTGAAAGTGGCGCACAAGCCGGCCCTGCCGCTGTGGGACGAAGCGCTGTCGAAGATGCGCCACAGCATGACCGGCGAGCGCTACAGCGGCTGCCCCACCTGGCAGGTGCCGCGCCTGGCCGACGGCACGCCGATGCGCGAGAAATACCCCGAGAAGGACTGGCCGATGCTGATGAGTTCGTACAAGTCGAACCTGATGGGCTCGATGTCGATCGGCGTCAGCCGCCTGCGCCAGGTGCACCCGCACAACCCGATCTCGATCCACCGCGACGACGCGGCCCGCCTGGGCATCGGCAACGGGCAGAAGATCCGCGTGACCGGGCCGGGCGGCAGCATCACCGGCGTGGCCATCGTGCGCGAAGGCATCATGCCCGGCGCCATCGCCGTCGAGTACGGCTACGGCCACAAGGAGCTGGGCGCCCGCACCCACTCCATCGATGGCAAGCCGCTGGCCGCCAACGCTGCGCTGGGTGCTGGCGTCAACATGAACGAGATGGGTCTGGTCGACGTCACGCGCGGCGAGCAGCAGCCCAACGGCTGGGTCGAGGCCATCTCGGGCGCCGCCGTGCGCCAGGGCCTGCCGGTGCGGGTGGAGCGGGCGTAACACCACCACTCTGGCGCGGGTCGGCATGGCCGCACCCGCGCCTGGGTGGTTGATGCGCCACACGCGCGCGCACGCCGCAGTTCAAGGCAAAATCGCGCTCCAGGCGCCATGCTTGGGGCGCCACCAGCTATCAACACGATAGCAAAACGGCAGGACGACCTGCCGTGTTTTATCGCTTGTGGGGACGACCCCGCCCTGGCTCGGAGTGCTCCCATGCCCTGGATTCTGTTGTTCGTCGCCGGTCTGTTCGAGATCGGCTGGGCCATCGGCCTGAAGTACACCCACGGTTTCACGCGGCTGTGGCCCAGCGTGGGCACGGCACTGTCGATGCTGGTCAGCGTGGTGCTGCTGGGGCTGGCCATGCGCGACCTGCCGGTGGGCACCGCCTACGCGGTGTGGACCGGCATCGGCGCCGTGGGCACGGTGATCCTGGGCATCGCGCTGTTCAACGACCCGGCCAACGCCGCACGGCTGGTCTGCGTGGGCCTGATCGTGGCGGGCATTCTGGGCCTGAAGCTGACCAGCGTCTGAGCCGCCACCTCGCCTCAAGAATACAAGCCAAATCGGCCTCCAGCGCCCGCCCTACGGGCGCTGGCAGCTATTTATTTTGAAGCAACCGCTGCGCTGGGTGCTGCCTTCGCGATCGGTATGCCCTTGATCTGCCCTGCCTGCGGCGGGCGCGGCGGTGCCGGGTAGCGCGCGGCGTCGAAGCGGTGCAGCAGATCCATCTCGCGCACGCGCGCCAGCACCACGGCGGCCTGCTTGACGTGGCCGAAGCCGCGCATCGACAGTGGCACCGCAGCAATGTCGACCGCGAGCCGGAGGTTGCCGGTCGTCAACTGCGGCAGCAGTTCGCGCACGCGGGCCTCGAACCGTTCGATCAGTTCGCGCTCCATGCGGCGCTCTTCGGTGCGGCCGAAGATGTCGAACACGCCACCGCGCAGCGCCTTGCCCCTGGCCAGCCAGCGCAGCGCGGGCAGCAGCCAGCCGCCCAGCTCGATCTTGCGCGGCGGCTGGCCATTCTTGCCGCGGCTGATCAGCGGCGGCGCCATGTAGAAGCTGAGCTTCACGTCGCCCTCGAACTGCTGGCCCAGCGCCTGGCGCAACGCCGGGTCGGCGTACAGGCGCGCCACCTCGTACTCGTCCTTGTACGTCATCAGCTTGCGCAGCGACAGCGCCACGGCGCGGGTGAAGGCCTCGCTGCCGGGGGCCACGGCCTGCTCGCGCGCGTGCGCCTCGCGCACCAGCGCGGCGTAGCGCCCGGCCCAGGCGGCGTTCTGGTACTGGGTGAGCTGGCTCATGGCGTGGGCGATAAGTTCATCCAGCGATTCGCCGTGAGGGGATGCCGGCTGCACCGCATCGCCCAGCAGTGCCGCGCACGCGCCCGGGTCGGCCGCGGCCAGACGGCCGAGCGAGAAGGCGGCCTGGTTGGCCGGCACGGCGACGCCGTTGAGTTCGATGGCGCGCTGGATGGCAGCGAAGCCGACGGGCACCAGCCCGCGCTGCCAGGCGTAGCCCATCGCAACGATGTTGGCCGTCACCGTGTCGCCCAGAAAGTCCTCGGCCAGGCGCTGCGCGTCGAAGGTTTCCACGCGCTCGTCGCCGGCGGCAAAGCGCAGCTTGGCCAGCAGGCCGTCGGTCTTCAGGCTGGCGTCGGGGTTCTTCAGCGATTCGGCCACCGGCGTCTCGTGGACGTTGGCCAGGATGCGCGTGCGGCCGTGGCGCACCGTGCCCAGCGCCTCGGGCTGCGCGGCCACCACGGTGTCGCAGGCCAGCACGGCGTCGGCCTGCTGGGTGTCGATGCGCACCTGGTTCAGCCGCTCGGGCACGTCGGCCAGGCGCACGAAGCTCATCACCGCCCCGCCCTTTTGCGCAAAGCCCATGAAGTCGAGCACGCTGGCGCTCTTGCCCTCCAGGTGCGCGGCCATGGCGATCACGGCGCCCACCGTCACCACGCCGGTGCCGCCGACGCCGGTGACCAGCAAGTCGTACGGGCCGGTCCACCCGTGCGGCGCCGGCTCGGGCAGGCTGGCCACCAGGCGCGTGAAGGCGTCCTGCCCGCCCTCGCCGATGCGGCTGCCGGACAGCGCACCGGCCTTCTTGCGCAGCGTGCCGCCCGTCACGCCGACGAAGCTGGGGCAAAAGCCCTTGACGCAGGCATAGTCCTTGTTGCAGGCGGTCTGGTCGATCTTGCGCTTGCGGCCGAGCGCCGTCTCGTGCGGCAGCACGGCCACGCAGTTGCTCTGCACGCTGCAGTCGCCGCAGCCTTCGCACACCGCCTCGTTGATGAACAGGCGCTTGGGCAGGTCAGCCAGTTCGCCCTTCTTGCGGCGCCGGCGCTTTTCGGCGGCACAGGTCTGCTCGTAGATCAGCACGGTGACGCCGTCGATCTGGCGCAGCTCGCGCTGCACGCGGTCGAGCTGCTCGCGGTCGAAAAATTCGGTGCCGTGCGGAAAGCGCGCCTTCTGGCCGTCGTATTGGCCGATGTCGTCGGACAGCACGACGACCTTCTTCACGCCTTCGCTCTCCACCTGGCGCGCGATGGCATCGACGCTGATGACGCCATCGACCGGCTGCCCGCCCGTCATCGCCACCGCGTCGTTGAACAGGATCTTGTAGGTGATGCGCGCCTTCGCCGCCACCGCCTGGCGGATGGCGAGGTAGCCCGAGTGGTAGTAGGTGCCGTCGCCCAGGTTCTGGAACACATGCGGCTTGCGCGTGAACATGGCGTGCGAGAGCCAGTCCACGCCCTCGCCGCCCATCTGGATCAGCCCGGCCGTCTCGCGGTCCATCCAGTTGGCCATGAAGTGGCAGCCGATGCCGGCGCGCGCGCTGGAGCCCTCTGGCACCTTGGTGGAGGTGTTGTGCGGGCAGCCAGCGCAAAAGTACGGCAGGCGCTTGACGCTGTCGGACTCGTTGCTGAGCAGTTCGGGCAGCGTGAAGTCGCGCACCAGCGCAGGCCGGTCGGCAAAGCGATCGGGGAAGTGGCGGATCAGCCAGTCGGCCGTCAGCTCGATCAGGCGCGAAGGGCGCAGCTCACCCAGGCTGCTGACGAGCGGCTGGCCGCCGGCATCGCGCTTGCCCAGGATGACTGGCCGCACCGGGGCGTTGTAGAACAGGTCGCGCAACTGCGCCTCGACCACCGCGCCCTTTTCCTCGATGACCAGAATCTCGCGCAGGCCCTGCGCAAACGCCTGCATGCGCGTGGTCTCGATGGGGAACGACAGGCCCACCTTGTACAGCCGCACGCCCGCATCGGCCAGCATCTGCGGCGAGATATCGAGCCGCCGCAGCACTTCCATCAAGTCGTAGTGCGCCTTGCCGCAGGTGACGATGCCCACCGTGGCCAGCGGCGACTCGATAACCTGGCGGTCGATCGAGTTCACAGCCGAAAAGGCCGCCACCGCCCGCAGCTTGTGCGCCAGGCGCTCCTCGATCTGTAGCGACGGCAGATCGGGCCAGCGGTAGTGCAGGCCCTGCGCGGGGGGCATGAAACCCGTGGCTGCACCCACGTCGTCCGCACTTTTCCACGCCGCCACGCGCGCGTGGATCGCGTCCAGATCGACCGTGGCGCCGCTTTCCACCACTTCCGACAACGAGGTCAGCCCCACCCAGTGGCCCGAAAAGCGCGACAGCGCCCAGCCGTACAGCCCGAACTCCAGGTGCTCGGCCACGTTGGCCGGCGCCACGATGGGCATGTGGAAGGCCTGGAACAGCTGGTCGCTCTGGTGCGGCATCGACGACGACACGCAGCCGTGGTCGTCGCCCGCCACCACCAGCACGCCGCCGTGCGGCGACGAGCCATAGGCATTGCCATGCTTCAGCGCATCGCCCGCTCGGTCCACGCCCGGGCCCTTGCCGTACCACAGCGCGAACACGGCATCGCAGGTCTTCTCGGGGTCACTCTCCACGCGTTGCGTGCCCAATACCTGGGTGGCGGCCAGCTCCTCGTTGATGGCGGGCACGAACGTCAGCCCCGCCTCTTTCCATGGCGTGCCCGCCTTCCAGATTTGCTGGTCGACCATGCCGAGCGGCGAGCCGCGGTAGCCGCTGACGAAGCCGCGCGTATCTAGCCCCGCCGCTTCGTCCAGCCAGCGCTGCATCAATGGCAGCCGCACCAGGGCCTGTGTGCCGGTGATGAAAACCTGCCCCTGCCGCGCCCACAGGTTGTCGCCCAGGCGGTAATCGCGGCGACGCAGGGCAGGTGTGATGGCGGGGTTGGCGGGCATGGCGTCTCCTTGCATTTCTGGCCACCAAGCTTATAGACCGGACGCTGAAAATGCTTCTTATTTTTGCTATCATCGCCTAATATTCAGGAAGATTTTTCTTAGAAAAGCAATATGACAAAGAATATCATTCCTGATTCCGCCAGCGTGCGCATCCTGCAGGAGTTGCAGCGCGATGCCCGCCAGACGGTGCAGCAGATCGCCGAGCGCGTGGGCCTGTCGAGCACGCCGTGCTGGAAGCGCATCAAGGACATGGAGGCGGCCGGCGTCATCCGGGGATACAGCGCGCTGGTCGATCGCGCCAAGGTGGGGCTCGACCTGATGGTGTTGGTGGAGACCAACCTGAGCCAGCACACCGAGGAGCTGGTGCAGCAGTTCGAGCGCGCCGTGGCCGCCACGCCGCAGATCGTGCGCTGCCTGTCCACCACCGGGCAGGCCGACTACATCCTCACCGTGGTCGTGCCGGGCATTGCGGAATACGAGCAGTTCCTGCACGGCACGCTGTTCAAGCTGCCCGGCGTGACCCATGTGCGCTCGTCCATCGTGCTGAAGGAAGTCAAGGCCGAGGTGAAACTGCCGATCGACCCGCAACAGGCGGCGCCAAGCGCACGCAGAGCGCCGGCACCCGGCGCAACTCGCGGCACGCGCTGACGCAGCCTGCGGCGCTGTCTGACAGCGGCCTCGGCCCCGATTGGAGACGATCGAGCCATCGTCAAACGCTTCTCCGCTTTACCAGCAGGCCGTCCCATGCAAACCACCGGATCGCTCCACCGCCCCCTGCTCCTGGCGCTCGGGGTGCTGCTGATTTCGGGCATCGCCGCCGTCACCATGGCCCACACGGCGCATTTCCAGCCCGTGACATCGGCCGAGGTCGAAGGCGCGCTCAGCCATCTGGTTCAGGTGGCCGCCCCGGGCGCTGGAGATCAGGGCACTGGCCAGGGTTTACCCTGAGCCGCACGCCGGCGAGCATCGGGCGCTCGCCGACCTTCTTTGAGCCCGAACCATCTTTGTGAAAAACCCTGACTTGAACCAAGTCAAGGACGGGAACCCCCCTCAACCCAAGAATCGTGGTGCCCGAGTAGATCTCAGGCGGCCATCGAAGGGCATTCCCACTATCAGGCCGCTCCGGTGACACGGAAAACACGATGAAAACATCCATGAGGAAGTCCAAACTCTCCCCGCTCACCGCGGTGCTGACCACCGCCATGTTGCTGGGCGCCGCCGCCGCGCATGCCCAGCAGGTGCCCGCCGCGGCCGCCGATGGCCACAAGGGCCAGGTCACCCCGGCCGAGCAGACGTACCAGGGTGCGCCGTCCCCGCTGGCCAAGGAGCCGATGCACCAGACGAGCAACCCCAAGGCCCCGCCCATGACGCAGGCCGAGTTCGACCGCGCGCGCCAGATCTACTTCGAGCGCTGCGCCGGCTGCCACGGCGTGCTGCGCAAGGGCGCTACCGGCAAAGCGCTGACGCCGGACCTGACAGTTGAAAAAGGCACCGAGTACCTGAAAGTGTTCATCGGCTACGGCTCGCCCGCCGGGATGCCCAACTGGCTCACCTCGGGCGACTTCGACGCCGCCACCGTCGACCTGATGGCGCGCTATATCCAGCACGACCCTCCCACACCGCCCGAGTTCTCGCTCGAGGACATGGAGAAGTCGCGCAAGGAGTACATCCCCGTCGCCAAGCGCCCGACCAAGAAGATGAACAACTACAACATCAACAACATCTTCTCGGTCACGCTGCGTGACTCGGGCGAGATCGCGCTGATCGACGGCGACACCAAGGAAATCATCAACATCGTCAAGACCGGCTACGCGGTGCACATCTCGCGCCTGTCGGCCTCGGGCCGCTACCTGTACGTGATCGGCCGTGACGCGCGCCTGAACCTGATCGACCTGTGGATGGAAAAGCCCGACAACGTAGCCGAGATGAAGATCGGCCTGGAGGCCCGCAGCGTCGAAACCAGCAAGTTCAAGGGCTGGGAAGACAAGATCGCCATCGCCGGCACCTACTGGCCGCCCCAATTCGTGCTGATGGACGGCGACACGCTGAAGCCGCGCAAGGTCGTCTCGACCCGCGGCATGACCGTGGACAACGAGTACCACCCCGAGCCGCGCGTGGCCGCCATCGTCTCCAGCCACCAGAAGCCCGAGTTCCTGGTCAACGCCAAGGAAACCGGCAAGATCTGGATGGTCGACTACACCGACCTGGAGAACCTGAAGACCACGCAGATCGACACCGCCAAGTTCCTGCACGACGGCGGCTTTGACTCCACCCGCCGCTATTTCATGACGGCCGCCAACGCGTCCGACAAGATCGTGGTGGTCGACACCAAGACCAGCAAGCTGGCCGCGCTGGTGCCCGTGGGCAAGACGCCCCACCCCGGTCGCGGCGCCAACTTCAAGCATCCGAAGTTCGGCCCCGTTTGGGCAACGTCCGGCCTGGGCGACGAGAGCATCGCCGTCATCGGCACCGATCCGGTCAAGAACAAGCAGCACGCCTGGAAGGTGGTGCAGTCGCTCAAGGGCCAGGGTGGTGGTTCGCTGTTCATCAAGACGCACCCGAAGTCGACCAACCTGTGGGTCGACACCACGCTCAATCCCGATCCGAAGATCAGCCAGAGCGTGGCGGTGTTCGACATCCGCGACCTGGACAAGCCGCCGCAGATCATCGACATCGCCGCCTGCGCCAAGATCGCCGACGACGGAGCCAAGCGCGTGGTGCAGCCCGAGTACAACCAGAAGGGCGACGAGGTCTGGTTCTCGGTCTGGAGTGCGATGAACAAGCAGTCGGCCATCGTGGTGGTCGACGACAAGACCCGCACCTGCAAGACCGTGCTGAACGACAAACGCCTGGTCACCCCGACCGGCAAGTTCAACGTCTACAACACGCAGCACGACGTTTATTGACGCCCCCTGTGGCGCTGGCGCGCCTTCCCCCACTGGGGGACGCATGCAGTGGCCGGGGAAACCCCGGCCACGCATGCCCCGGATGGCCTGCTCCGCGGCCATTTGTCATTTCAGGGGGTTGCTCGCAGCCTCCGGTATTTCTCTCTCTCCCCCTGGGAGAGGGTTGGGGTGAGGGCCAGCGGCGATGGATTGAACGCCGCCCTCACCCCAGCCCCTGGCTCACCCGATGTTTCGCTCTGCTTTGGTTTTGATAGCTGCTGGCGCTTTACTGGCCAGCGCTGGCCACGCAAAAGACTTCAAATCCGACGCGCCGGCCAGCATCGACGGCGCGCGCCAGGCGCAGCTGATCCGCATGGTGCGCCAGGACTGCGGCTCGTGCCACGGCATCCAGCTCACCGGCGGCCTGGGGCCGGCGCTCACGCGCGACCGCATGGCCGACTTCCCTTACGACAGCCTGGTGGCCGTCATCTACAACGGCCGGCCCGGCACCCCCATGCCCGGCTGGAAGACCATGATCTCCGAAGCCGACGCGCACTGGATCGCGCGCCAGCTGCAGGCTGGGTTCCCGATCGAAGCGCCCAGAATCGCACCATGACCTTGCCTTCCCTGCCCCCCGTTTCGCGCCGCACGCTGCTGGCGCTGTCTTCCGCCACCGCGTTGGCCGCCTGTGCCAGCAAGCCGGCCCTGCTGATCGAGCCCGGCCGCGGCAGCGGTGATCTGGGCCTGGTGATCGAGCGCGAGAGCGGCAGCATCGGCGTGCTCGACACCACCGCGCGCACGCGTCTGGGCACCATCACCGGGCTGGGCGATCTGTCGCACGCCTCGGTGGTGTTTTCGCGCGACGGCGGCCGCGCCTACGTGTTCGGGCGCGACGGCGCACTGACCAAGGTGAACCTGATCACCGGCCGCATCGAAGGCCGCGTGATGCAGGCCGGCAACTCCATCGGCGGGGCGATTTCGACCGATGGCACGCTGGTGGTGGCGCAAAACTACCAACCCGGCGGCGTGAAGGTGTTCGACGCCCGCACGCTCGAGCCGCTGGCCGACATCCCGGCCGTGGTCGACGGCAAGGCCTCGCGCGTGGTGGGCCTGGCCGACATCCCGCGCAACCGCTTCATCTTCTCGCTGTTCGATGCCGGCCAGATCTGGATCGCCGACCTGGCCGATCCGCGCAAGCCGCAGCTCACCAAATTCGCCAACATCGGCAAGCAGCCCTACGACGCGCTGGTCTCGCCCGACGGCCGCACCTACATCGCCGGCCTGTTCGGCGAGGACGGCCTGGCCAAGATGGACCTGTGGGCGCCACAGCCCAGGGTCGAGCGCATCCTGCCCAATTACGGCCGCGGCGAGCAGCCGCTGCCGGTGTTCAAGATGCCGCACCTGCGCGGCTGGTCGATTGCCGGCAAGCACGCCTACCTGCCCGCCATCGGCAGGCACGAGGTGCTGATCGTCGACACCGACACCTGGAAGGAAGTCGGCCGCATCAAGGTCGACGGACAGCCGGTGTTCGTCATGGCGCGGCCCGACGGGCGCCAGGTGTGGGTCAACTTTGCCGTGCCCGATTACGACACCGTGCAGGTGATCGACACGCAGACGCGCCAGATCGTGCACAGCCTGAAGCCCGGCAAGGCCGTGCTGCACATGGAGTTCACGCCGCGCGGCGATGCCGTGTGGATCAGCGCGCGCGACGACCACAAGGTGGTGGTGGTCGACACGCAGAGCTTCAAGACCCTGGCCGAGCTGCCCGCCAGGTCGCCCAGCGGCATCTTCTTCACCTCGCGCGCGGCGCGAACCGGGTTCTGACGGCCGTGGACATGCCCGCGCACCCCACCGGGCGGACGCTGGCCGAACGCCTGCTGAACGAGGGCCAGCGCGGTTTTCCGCTGTCAGATCGGCCGTTCGCCCAGATGGGGAAAGCGCTGGGCGCTACGGAAAATGAAGTTATCGACACCTGCGTGCGGCTGGCCGAGCGTGGCGCCATCAGCCGCATCGGCGGCGTGTGGGCGCCCGGCGTGGGCGGTGCGGCCCTGCTGTGCGCCATGGCCGTGCCGCCCGAGCGGCTGGAGGCTGTGGCCGCGCGGGTGTCGGCGCACCCCGGCGTCAACCACAACTACGAGCGAGAGCACAGCCTGAACCTGTGGTTCGTCATCACCGGCACCGGCGCCGAACCGCTGGACGAGGCGCTGAGCGCCATCGGGACCGAAACCGGCCTGCCCGTGACCCGCCTGAAGATGGTGCGCCCCTACCGCATCGACCTCGGCTTCGACCTGCACCGCCCCGCCACGCGCGGCAGCGCCATCCAGCGCCGCCCGCCGCGCGTCGAGCCGGCCGACCATGCGCTGGCGGCCCTGGTCGAGGCCGGCCTGCCGCTGGTGCCCGAGCCCTTTGCCGACTGGGCGCGCGCGCTGGGCTGCACCACGGCCGATGTGCTGGCACGCATCCAGACCTGGCTCGACGCCGGCACGCTGCGCCGCTTTGGGCTGGTGGTGCGCCACCACGAGGTCGGCTTCTCGGCCAACGCCATGACCGTGTTCGACATCGACGACGCGCAGGTCGACGCCTTTGGCGAGCGCCTGGCCACGCAGCCCGGCATCACCCTGTGCTACCGCCGCGAGCGCGCCGAAGGCTGGCGCTACAACCTGTACTGCATGGTGCACGGCCGCAGCCGAGACGAAACCCTGGGCCTGCTGCACGCCGCCATCGCCGGCGCCGGCCTGGCGGGCCAGCCGCACCAGATCCTGTTCAGCCGCCGGCGCTTCAAGCAGACCGGCGCGCGATATTTCAGATGCACCTCCTGAGCCGCTTCGCGTCTTCCCCCTCCAGGGGGACAACGCCAGCATCCGGCGCAGGTCGGGTCACGGCGTTGGCTGGCGTGGCCTGCTCCGCAGCCTCTCGTTCCGCGTGCAATGCCGCGCAACGCTCACAGGAAATCTTCGATGCGCTCTGACACCCCCACCGACCTGTTGCGCCTGCCCGCCGGCATCGAACTGGAAGACGCCCGCCTCATCGACCGCCTGCAGCACAGCCTGCCGACCACCGAGCGCCCGTTTGCCGACATCGCGGCCGAACTGGGGATGGCCGAGCCGCAGGTCATCGAGCGCCTGCACCGGCTGCTGAAGAGCGGCGTGCTCACGCGCTTTGGCCCGCTGTTCCACATCGAGCGCGCGGGCGGCCAGTTCATCCTGGCGGCGCTGCAGGTGCCCGACGAGCGCTACGCCGAGGTCACGGCGCTGGTCAACGCCCTGCCCGAGGTGGCCCACAACTACCGGCGCGACCATGTGCTGAACATGTGGTTCGTGGTCGCCACCGAAACGCCCGAGGCCGCCTGGGCCGCGTGCGACCGCATCGAGGCCGCCACCGGCCTGCCCGTGCACGCCTTCCCCAAGGAGCGCGAGTATTTCGTCGGCCTGTACCTGCCGCTGCTGTCACCCGCGCCGCGCGTGGGCGAAGCGCCCGCCCGCGCCCTGCCGGCCCATGCGCCGACAGCGCAGCCCACCGTGCTGACCGACTTCGACCGCCAGCTCATCGCCGCCACGCAGTCCGGCCTGCCCCTGGTGGCGCGCCCCTACGACACCGTGGCTGCCATGCTGGGCAGCACGGGCGAGGCCGTGCGCACGCGCCTGGCCGAGCTGCTGGCCGCCGGCGTGGTGCGCCGCATTGCCGCCGTGCCCAACCACTACCGCCTCGGCTACGCCGCCAACGGCATGAGCGTGTGGGACGTGGCCGATGAGCAGGTCGACCGCCTGGGCGAACTGCTGGGCAGCCAGCCCGCCGTGAGCCACTGCTACCGCCGCCCGCGCAAGGCCGGCGTGTGGCGCTACAACCTGTTCGCCATGCTGCACGGCCACACGCGTGACGAGGTGCTGGCGCAGGCCGAGCAGGTGGCCGAGCTGCTGGGCCCGGCCTGCCGTGCGCACGACGTGCTGTTCTCCAGCGCCATCCTCAAGAAGACGGGCCTGCGGCTGCGCCAGCCCATCGACTGACCCGGGCGGCCCGGCGCCGCCGATTCTTCAAGCCTTTTCGGGCTTCAGCGCTTGCCCCTTCTGCGCAGGCAGCTATTTTCTTGATAGCAAACCAGTCGGGAACGGCCAGACACCCGCCGAAATTGACTCACATCATGGCTGGCACCCCCTGCCAGCCTAAGATGGGTTCATCCGCAGCCAGCCAGAGGGCACGCCCATGTTCCGCATCTCCCACTTCATGCACGAATTGGCCCAGGCCGAGGCCACCGGGGCCTATCCGGCACCGAAGCGCCGCGGCGGCGAAGGCGGCGCGCTGCGCCCGCACACCGGTCCGGTGGTGATCTGGAACCTGATCCGCCGCTGCAACCTGACCTGCAAGCACTGCTACGCCTTCAGCGCCGACCACGATTACCCCGGCGAGCTGAGCACGCAGCAGGTGTTCGACGTGATGGACGACCTGCACGCCTTCAAGGTGCCGGCGCTCATCCTCTCGGGCGGCGAGCCGCTGCTGCGGCCCGACATCTTCGAGGTGGCCGAGCGCGCCAAGCAGCTGAAGTTCTACGTCGGCCTGTCGACCAACGGCACGCTCATCGACGAGCCGCTGGCCCGGCGCATCCACGACCACGGCTTCGACTACGTGGGCATCAGCCTCGACGGCATCGGCGCCACGCACGACAAGTTCCGCCGGCTCGAAGGCGCCTTCGACCGCAGCCTGGCCGCCGTGCGGCATCTGCAGAAACTCGGCACCAAGGTCGGCCTGCGCTTCACCATGACCGAGCTGAACGCGTTCGACCTGCCCAAGCTGCTGCAGCTGATGAAGGACGAGGGCGTCGACAAGTTCTACTTCAGCCACCTCAACTACGCCGGGCGCGGCAACATCCACCGCGGCAAGGACGCGCGCCACCTGGCCACGCGCCAGGCGCTGGATCTGCTGTACGAAACCGCCTGGGCCGACGCGCAGGCCGGCGGCAACCACGAATACGTCACCGGCAACAACGACGCCGACGGCGTGTACCTGCTGCAGTGGGTCGAGCAGCGCCTGCCGCGCTGGGCAGACGACGTGCGCCAGCGCCTGACGGCCTGGGGCGGCAACAGCTCCGGCGTCAACATCGCCAACATCGACAACGTGGGCGACGTGCACCCCGACACCATGTGGTGGCATTACTCGCTGGGCAACGTCAAGGCGCGGCCGTTCTCCGACATCTGGCACGACACCAGCGACCCGCTGATGGCCGGCCTGAAGGCCAGGCCGCGTCCCGTCACGGGCCGCTGCGGCGCCTGCCAGTACTTCGCCATCTGCGGCGGCAACACCCGCGTGCGCGCGCAGCAGGTGACGGGTGACGCCTGGGCCGAAGACCCGGGCTGCTACCTGACCGACGAGGAGATCGGCGTGGAAAGCAGCGACGAGCGCGTGGAGACCACGGCGTTCTCGTCCAAGCGCCGCGTGATCGAACTGGTGCCCACCGATTCATGATCCAATCGGGCTTTAACGCCCACCCCACCAGCGCAAGCAGCTATGTTTTTTGAAGTCATTCGCCGTACCGGACTGGCGGCTTTCCTGCTTGCGGCCAGCGCTGCAACCACCGCCCAGACCCCTGCCGCCGCGCCGGCCGCACCGGCCAACGCGGCCGTGCAGGCCCTGTACCAGCAACACTGCGCCAGCTGCCACGGCGAGCAGCGCCTGGGCGGCATGGGGCCGGCGCTGCTGCCCGAAAGCCTGTCGCGGCTGCGCAAGCCGCAGGCGCTGCAGGTAATCCGCGACGGCCGCGCGGCGACGCAGATGCTGCCGTTCAAGGACGCGCTGAAGCCCGAGGAAATCACCGCCCTGACGGACTGGATCTACACGCCGGTCACGCCCGCGCCGTCTTGGGAAACGGCCGACATCGCCGCCAGCCGCGTGGAGACCGAAGGATGGAAGACCTGGCCCGCCAAGCCGCAGTGGTCCGCCGATCCGATGAACCTGTTCGTGGTCGTCGAAGGCGGCGACCACCACGTCACCCTGCTCGATGGCGACCGGTTCGAGCCCATCCACCGCTTTGCCAGCCGCTTTGCGCTGCACGGCGGGCCCAAGTTCACGCCCGATGGGCGCTACGTGTTCTTCGGCTCGCGCGACGGCTGGATCACCAAGTTCGACCTGTGGAACCTGAAGACCGTGGCCGAGGTGCGCGCCGGCATCAACATGCGCAACATCGCCGTCAGCGGCGACGGCCAGTGGGTGATGGCGGCCAACTACCTGCCGCACACCGTGGTGCTGTTCGACGCCGAGCTGAAGCACCAGCGCACCTACCCCGCGCAGTTGCTCGACGGCAGCAAGAGCTCGCGCGCGTCGGCCGTGTACGACGCCGAGCCGCGCAAGAGCTTCGTGGTGGCGCTGAAGGACATCCCCGAGCTGTGGGAGATCAGCTACGACCCGAAGGCGCCGCCGATCTACGACGGGCTGGTGCACGATTACAAGATGGGCGAAGCGATGGCCAAGCCGGGCTTTCTGGGCGTGCGCCGCACGCCGCTGGAGGAGCCGCTGGACGATTTCTTCTTCAGCCAGGACTATGCCTACGCGCTGGGCGCGTCGCGCCCGCATGCCGACGGCACGCCCAGCGGCCAGGTGGTGAACCTGGACGTGCGCCGCAAGATCGCCACGCTGCCGATTGCCGGCATGCCGCACCTGGGCTCGGGCATCACCTTCGACCACGGCGGCACGCGCGTGCTGGCCAGCCCCAACCTGCAGGACGGCGTGATCAGCGTGATCGACATGAAGACCTGGAAGCTGGTAAAGGACATCGCCACGCCCGGCCCCGGCTTCTTCATGCGCAGCCACGAGAACACGCCCTACGCCTGGACCGATTCGATGATGGCGCCCAAGGCCAAGCACATCATAACCATCATCGACAAGCGCACGCTGCAGCCGGTGGCCGACGTGAAGGGCGAGCCGGGCAAGACGCTGGCGCACATCGAGTTCGACAAGGACGGCAGGCACGCGCTGGCCAGCCTGTGGGAGGACGACGGCGCGCTGATCGTCTACGACGCGGCGACGTTCAAGGAAGTGAAGCGCCTGCCGATGAAGAAGCCGGTGGGCAAGTACAACGTGTTCAACAAGATCACGCGCTCCGAGGGCACGTCGCACTGAAGCCGGGCGGGCACGCTCGACATGGCTTGATTGGCGACGAGGGGCCTCATCGCGGGCAAGCCCGCGCCCACAGCAGATGAGTGCCGCGCATCATCCGGGATTGGTGGATGATCAATCAATATTGATAGCTGCTTGCGCCCTCCACACAAGGATTTCAGATAGAAAACAGCCTGAAATCGTTTAAAATCAGGCGCAAGCAGCTATCTTTATTGAAGCATCCAGACAAGGGCCCGCCCGCCCTCACCGCGGCTGGTAATTCGCCAGCCGCGCCGTGTCGGTGATGTGGATGTCGCGCTTGTCGACATGGATCAGGCCGGCGGTTTCCAGCTCGTTGAGCACGCGCGAGAAGTATTCGGGCGTGAGCGACAGGCGCGAGGCGATGGCCGCCTTGCTGACGGGCAGCGACACGGTGATGGCCTGCGACGCGTTCTCGGTTTCATCCAGGTTGTCGTCGCCCAGCAGGTAGCCGATGACGCGCTGCACGCCGCTGTGCAGCGCGTAGGCTTCCACGTCCTTGATCAAGCCGTGCAGCCGGCGCGACAGCCCCGCCAGCATGCGCAGCGCAAATTCGGGGCTGGCGCCGATCTCGCGCAGCACCACGTCCTTCTCGATGCTGAGGATCAGCGAATCCGTCAGCGTCTGCGCCGACAGCACGTAGGGCACGCCCATGAACATCACCGCCTCGGCAAAGCTGTCGCCGGGGCCAACCAACTCGACCACCTTCTCGGTGCCGGTGGGGGAGATGACGAACAGCTTGACCTGGCCGAGCACGTTGACGTGGAATTCGTGGCAGGGGTCACCGGTGCGAAAAATCACCTTGCCTCGCTCCACGCGGCGCAACTGGCAGCCCGTGGCCAGGCGTTGCAGTTCCTCGTCGCGCATGTTCGAGAACAGCGGCAGGGTGGCGAGGTACCGGGGCAGATTGAATTTTTCGAGATCCACGGCAAGGCCGTCCTTCAGATAGTGCGCAGCACGCGCGCCCCAACTTGGGGCGATCCGACGAGTCTATCTGACAGCCGCCGTGAGCCGCACATAGACCTGGGTCAACGCGCGCGCCAGCTGGTCGGGCCGGTGCACCAGGGCGTAGCCGTGCAGGCCGAACAGGCGCGGCAGGTACTGGTTGGCCTCCTGGTCGATGGTGACGCAGAACGGCACCAGGCCGGCCGCGCGCGCCGCCAGCACGGCGTGGCGCGTGTCTTCCAGCCCGTGGCGGCCTTCGTAGTGGTCCAGGTCGTTGGGCTTGCCGTCCGACAGGATCAGCAGCAGGCGCTGGCGCTCGGGCCGCTGGGCCAGGCGCTGGGTGCCGTAGCGCACCGCGGCGCCCATGCGGGTGTAGAAGCCGGGCTTGATGGCGGCCACGCGGGCGCGGGCGGCGTCGTTCCACGGTTCGCCAAAGCGCTTCAGCTCGTGGATGCGGATGGCGCGGCGCACCGACGAAAAGCCCAGCATCTCGAACGGGTCGCCCACGCCCTCCAGCGCGTTGCCGAACACGAACAGGCTGTCGCGCACCAGGTCGACCACGCGCGCCGTCTGCGTGGCGTAGGCGTCGGTCGACAGCGACAGGTCGGCCAGGATCACGGTGGACAGGCTGCGTTCGGCGCGCACGCGGCGCGAGAAGATGGCCGGCGATTCGGTGTGGCGGTGCGCGCGATCGCGCCGCTCCACCTGGTGGCGCACCCAGGCGTCCAGGTCCAGTTCGTCGCCCTGCGTCAGCCCGTGCTGCCAGCGCGGCGCGGCGCGCAGGGCCTCGAAACGGCGGCGCACCTGGCGCGAGGTGGTCTTGAGGCGGCGTGCCAGCGCCGCGGCCTCGGTTTCTGCGGCGGATGCGGCGGCGGCCTCGTCGCCGGCGGGTGGGCTGGCGGCCGCACCCGCGGCGTCGGGCGCCTTCGGCTCGGTGCGCGCGCGCAGGCGTTGCGCGCGGCAGCGGCCTTCCACCAGCTGCTGGCGCTTGTAATCCCACTCGGGCAGCGGCTCGCCCTCGCCCACCGGCAGGTCGTCGGCGCTGGCGCTGGGCAGGTCCAGGTCGAACTTGATGCGCGCGGCCAGCGACTCGCCCGGCTTGCGGTTGGCGATGTGCAGCTCCTCCATGTCGTCGGCCACGCGGCTGTAGTCCTGGTTGTCCTCGTCGTCGCCGGTGCGGTTCACGCGCACGAACTCGCTCCAGCTCAGAATGGATTCGGCGCGGAAGAACATCACCAGGCCGTCCTTGCTGGTGGTGTCCTCGGTGCGCTGGGCGCGGCGGCGCTTGTGGTCCTGCTGCACCGGCTTGTCGGGTTCCTTTCGGGCTTCGGGCAGCTCGGGCTCGGCGCCATCTGCTACGGATTCTGCAGCATCCTCACCCACATGCAGCGCCTGCAGCCACAGCCAGACCGGCGTGACGCTGGTGGGCGCGACGGCCGATGCCGGTGGGAGCGGGCTTGCCTGCGATGCAGCGCTGGTGGGGGGCGAGGTGCCGTCATCGCGGGCCAGCCCGCTCCCACCTTCCGGGAGGGAGGCACGAAGCGCGTCCTGCACCGCCTGCTCCAGGGCGCGCGCGCTGCCTTGCAGACGCGAGGGCGCCGCGCGCTGCGCCAAGTGCGCCTGCACGAGGCGCGCATAGCGTGTACGCAGGCCGGGAAAGCGCTGCAGCGCGCGCTGCGTGGCGGCCACGTTGTCGGCCAGCCAGCCGGCGGGCGTGGCCACGTGACAGGCGCCTTGGGCGGCCAGCCACAGGTACAGGTCGCGGTTGAGCTGCACATCCGGAAACACGGCCAGCACCGGCGGCAGCGCCAGCGTCTGCGCATCCAGCGTGGGCGTGGGGGCGCGCTCGCCCGCGCCAGCCATCTTCTGCAGCCAGCCGCGCGGGCCGCCGACCTTCTGCGCCGTGGCCGGCACCACGCGCACCAGCGCATCGCCACCGCCGGCGCGAAACAGCATCTGCACCGCGCGCTGCACCTGTTCCAGCGGCACCGCAGCTTCCGGATAAGTCGCATCCGCCACCCGCGCGATAAAGCGGTGCCAACGTTCGCCAACCCATTCTTCCACTACACCCCCCTGAGGCGCTGACGCGCCTTCCCCCCTCTCCGATGGGAGGGGGGACAACGCCAGTGGCCGGCACAGGTCCGGCCACGGCGTTCGCTGGCATGGCCTGCTCCGCGGCCGACGGATCGGATACGCCATTGCGGGAGTAAGGCACTCATTCCGTGATCACCGCCTGTACGACTTCATCCAGCGCGGCGGCGGTGTCGGGGTCGTCGGGCAGGGCGTCGACGATGGCGGCGCGGCAGGCTTCGGGCTCGGGCAGGCCGGAGACGATGAGCCGCCCCGCCACCACCAGCAGGCGCGTGCTGACGGTTTCTTCCAGGTCCTGGTCGGTCAGGCGGCGCAGGGCCGTGGCCAGCCGCACCAGGCGGTGCGCCAGGCGTTCGTCGGCGCCGGATTCGGCCTCGATGATGCGGCGCTCGATCTCGGGCGTGGGGTAGTCGAAGGTCAGCGCCACGAAGCGCTGGCGCGTGCTGGGCTTGAGGCTTTTCAGCAGGTTTTGGTAGCCGGGGTTGTACGACACCACCAGCATGAAGCCGGGCGGCGCCTGCAGTTCTTCCCCCGTGCGCTCGATGGGCAGCACGCGGCGGTCGTCGGCCAGCGGGTGCAGCACCACGGTGGTGTCCTTGCGCGCCTCCACCACTTCGTCGAGGTAGCAGATGGCGCCGGTGCGCACGGCGCGCGCCAGCGGGCCGTCGCTCCACACCGTGTTGCCGTCGCCGATCAGGTGGCGGCCCACCAGGTCGGCGGCCGTGAGGTCGTCGTGGCAGCTCACGGTGATCAGCGGGCGGCCCAGGCGCGCGGCCATGTGTTCGACGAAGCGCGTCTTGCCGCAGCCGGTGGGGCCTTTCAGCAGCACCGGCAGGCGCTGCCGGAAGGCGTGCTCGAACAGGCGGCATTCGCCGGCCTGCTCGGCATAGAACGGGATGGCGGGCGCGGCCTGGCTGGCGGAGTCGGCTCGGTACATGGCGTGTTCTGCGGTCATGAGAAACAGTTTCGCCGCTGGCGCGGCCCCGATGAAGTGTTTTTTCATCGAAGCCGCGGCGCAGCGGCGAGGGTCAGGTGTGTCGGACGCGCGCCGATCAGTCGTGCTTCAGCCGGCGCTGCGCGGGGCTGGGCATGAAGCCGCCGCGGCGCGAGCCCAGCACTTCCTCGGCAGGCGCGCCGCCGATGAAGAAGCTCCACACATACATGATCAGGCCCGCCAGGAAGGCCACGCCGCCCCACAGGCGCATCCAGTAGAAGAACACCACCTGCTCCTGCGCGGCCATGAAGGGCATGGCGCCTTCGGTGGGCATGCGCTGCAGCCACACCTGCAGGATGCCGGCGCCGGTGAGCGCCAGCACCATCACGCCCATGCCGATGCTCATGACCCAGAACGACCACATCTCCACCGACTGCGCCTTGTGGCTGTTGGCGATGCGCCCGCGCAGCTGCGGCATGGCATAGCTGATGATGGCAATCACGACCAGCACGTAGGCGCCGTAGAAGGCCAGGTGCCCGTGCGACGCGGTGATCTGCGAGCCGTGGGTGTAGTAGTTCACGAAGCTCAGCGTGTGCAAAAAGCCCCACACGCCCGCGCCCAGGAAGCCCAGCACCGCGCAGCCCACGGCCCACAGCACGGCGGCCTGGTTGGCGTGGTCGCGGCGGCGGCGCTGCACCATGCGGAAGGCGAACATGGTCAGCAGGAAGAAGGGGATCGGCTCCAGCGACGAGAAGATGTTGCCCACCAGGTGCCAGTAGCCCGGCAGACCGATGAAGTAGTAGTGGTGCGCGGTGCCCAGGATGCCGGTGAACAGCGCGAAGGCGATGATCACGTAGACCCACTTGTCCACCACCTCGCGGTCGACGCCGGTGGTCTTGATCAGCACATAGGCCAGGATGGCGGCCAGGATCAGCTCCCACACGCCTTCCACCCACAGGTGCACCACCCACCACCAGTACATCTTGTCGCGCACCAGGTTGGCCGGGTTGACGAAGGCGAACAGGAACAGCAGCGCCAGGCCCCACAGGCCGAGCAGCAGCACCGTGGTGATGGTCGTCTTGCGGCCCTTCAGGTAGGTCATGCTGACGTTGAACAGCATGGCCAGCGCCACGATGACGATGCCGACCTTGGTGGGCAAGGGTTGTTCAAGAAACTCGCGCCCCATCGTCGCCAGCAGGTCGTTGCCGGTCATCTCGGCCAGCTTGGCATAGGGCACGAACAGGTAGCCCAGGATGGTGGCGGCGCCCGCGACCAGGAAGATCCAGAACATCAGCAACGCCAGCTTGGGGCTGTACAGCTCGGTCTCGGCCTCTTCGGGCACCATGTAGTAGGCCGCGCCCATGAAGCCGAACAGCAGCCACACGATGAGCAGGTTGGTGTGCACCATGCGGGCCACGTTGAACGGGATGGCCGGGAACAGGAAGTCGCCGTAGATGTACTGGATGCCCATCACCACGCCGAAGATGATCTGCCCGATGAACAGGCCGATGGCGGCGATGAAGTACGGCTTGGCGACCGCCTGCGACTGGTACTTGAGAGTTGGGATGTTTGCCATGATGAATGTCCTCCTCGGGATCAACCCTCGATGTTCGGCGGCCACTTTTCAGTGTCGATGCCGTTGGTCCACTTCAGGAACTCGACCAGGTCGTCGAGCTGCTGCTCGGTCAGGTTGAAGTTGGGCATCTGGCGGCGGCCCGGCGTGCCGGTGGGCTGCGCCTTCATCCAGGCCTTGATGAAGAGGCCACCCGAGGCGTCGCCACCGCGGCGCTGGTACACGTTGCCCAGCTCGGGTGCGAAGTAGGCGCCCTCGCCCAGCAGCGAATGGCAGCCGATGCACTGGTTGGTCTCCCACACGTGCTTGCCGCGCACCACGGCATCGGTCATGGCGGCCTGGTTGGTCCGCTCGGGGATCACGCGCTCGGAGTGGAACACCAGCCCCACGAAGACCAGAATGAAAAACAGCGACCCACCGTAGAAGATGTTGCGCGCCATCTCCTTGGTGAAGCCGCCGGATGAGTTTGTGCTCATGACCGTTTCCTCGCTCGCTTTTGGTAGTAACCCGCATAGCGTAGGAAGCCGCACATGGGGCGTCCTTGAAGCAAGTCAAGAATGACAGAGCACTTTAGTCGGAAATTTGGTGGGGACTTTCGCACACCTCCGGCCAGAAAAAAGCCGCCGTTGCAGGAACGGCGGCTTTTCTCACGCTATCAAGCCTTTTCGGCCTTCAGCGCCCGCGCAGCAAGCGCTGGCAGCTATCAAAACAATAGTTACGCAGCATTGTCGCCCGTCACCGCCGCCAGCATGGCGGGCGAACCCTGCACCGCCGCGCGCTGCATCAGGTGCTTGACGGCGCGCAGGCCGCCCAGTTCCTCACCGCCGCCAGCGCGGCCGGGGCCGCCGTGCTTGAGGTACGGCAGGGCCGAGCCGTGGCCGGTGGATTCGGGCGCCGCCACGCGGTCGAGGATCTGCAGGCGGCCGTGCAGCGCCGCCATCTCGGTGATGACGCGCGTGGCCGTGGCCGCATCCTTGGTTACCAGCGTGCCGGCCAGGCTGCCCTGCCCCTTGGCGGCCAGCGCCAAGGCTTCGTCGATGCCGTTGTAGGGCATCAGCGTGCTGACGGGGCCGAAGGCCTCGACGTCGTGCGCAGCGTGGCTCTGCGGATCGCGCGCCAGCAGCAGCGTGGGCTGGAAGAACGCGCCCTCGCCCACACCCTCGCCCACCGGCGCAAAGCCGGCGTCGCCGCCGCCGAACACCACCTCGGCACCCTGGCGCAGCGTGGCCACGCGCTCGGCCACGTCGGCCTGCTGCGCCTTGCTGGCCAGCGCGCCCATGCGCACGTTCTCCAGGCGCGGATCGCCCACGGTGGTCTTGGCCAGGCGCTCCTTGAGTTTGGCGGCGACGGCGTCGATCTTGTCAGCCGGCACCAGCGCGCGGCGGATGGCGGTGCATTTCTGGCCCGCCTTCTGCGTCATCTCGCGCGCCACTTCCTTGACGAACAGGTCGAACTCTTCGTCGTCGGGCGTCACGTCGGGCGCCAGGATGGCGCAGTTCAGCGAGTCGGCCTCGGCGTTGAAGGGAATGCTCTTGGCCACCAGGTTGGGCGTCACGCGCAGCTTGGCCGCCGTGTCGGCCGAGCCGGTGAAGGTGACGGCATCGCGCACATCCAGCCGGTTCATCAGGTCGCCCGTGCCGCCGATGACGAGCTGCAGCGCGCCCTCGGGCAGGATGCCGGAGTCGTTGACCAGGCGCACCAGCTTCTCGGTGAGAAAGCTGGTGGCCGTGGCCGGCTTGCCGATGCAGGGCATGCCGGCCAGGAAGGTGGGCGCGAATTTCTCCAGCAGGCCCCACACGGGGAAGTTGAAGGCATTGATGTGTACCGCCACGCCGCCGCGCGGCACCAGCACGTGCGTGCCGGCGAAGGCGCCAGTCTTGCCCAGCGGCATCTGCGGGCCTTCGTGCCACAGGTTGCCGGCCGGGGGCAGCTCCTTGGCCATGCTGGCGTAGGCGAACAGCGTGCCCGTGCCGCCCTCGATGTCGACCCAGCCGTCGGTCCGCGTGGCGCCGGTGTGGAACGACAGCGCGTACATCTCCTCCTTGCGCTCGCCCAGGTACTTGGCCAGGGCCTTCAGCATGCCGGCGCGCTGCTGGAAGTCGGTCTTGCGCATGGCGGCGAGGCCCGTGGTGCGGGCGTAGTGCAGCGCCTCGCCGAAGTCGATGGCATCGTCGTGCGTGTGCGCGACCACCGCGCCGTCGATGGCGCTGCGCAGCGCCTGCGCGGGCTGGCTGCCGATCCAGCGGCCGGCGATGTAGCTTTGAAGTTGGGTCATGGGAAGTCTCCGTGAATGCAAGAAAAACGACAGATGGTTCGACTGTATCGAAGCCGGATGATCATCAATTTGATAGCTGCTTGCGCCCGCTATACCTTGATTTCAATATAAAAACCTTCTGAAAACCAATCAGGACAAGCGCAAGCAGCTATCTTTATTGATAATCTGAAGGCTGCGCAGCAAGCCATCCAATGGCCGCGGAGCAGGCCGCGACAGGACGCCGTGCCCGGAGTCCCCCCGGCCGCCAGCGTCGTCCCCCTCAGGGGGAAGGCGCCGCAGGCGCCTCAGGGGGCGCCTTGCCTCCGCCCACGCCCAGGTAGGTTTCGATCACGCGCCGGTCGTGCATCAGCTGGCCGGCGGGGCCCGTGAGCGCCACCTCGCCCATCTCCAGCACGTAGCCGCGATCGGCCACGTTGAGCGCGGCGCGCGCGTTCTGCTCCACCAGCAGCACCGACACGCCCATGTCGCGCAGCGAGGCGACGATGTTCAGCACCTCGCGCACGATCAGCGGCGCCAAGCCCAGCGATGGCTCGTCCAGCATCAGCAGGCGCGGGCGCGCCATCAGCGCGCGGCCGATGGCCAGCATCTGGCGCTCGCCGCCCGACAGCGTGGACGCCATCTGCGCGCGGCGCTCCTGCATGCGCGGGAACAGCTTGAACACCTCGGCCATGCGCTCCTTCTGGTCGCGCTGGCCGCGCCGCCAGCGCGCAAAGCCGCCCAGCAGCAGGTTGTCCTCGACCGACATCTCGCCGAACAGTTCGCGCTTTTCGGGCACCAGGCCCACGCCGGCATCCACCATGGCCTCGACGCTCGGCCGCGCCACCGGCTGTCCGCCCAGCCTGAGCGTGCCGCTGGAGCCCAGCAGGCCCATGATGGCGTTCAGCAGCGTGGATTTGCCGGCGCCGTTGGGGCCGATGACGGTGACGATCTCGCCCTCGCCCACCGTCAGCGCCACCTGGTGCACGGCTTCCACCGGGCCGTAGCAGACGGAGAAGTTTTCAAGTTCCAGCAGGGGCTTGCTCACAGGTCACCCCCCAGATAGGCGGCCAGCACGCGCGGATCGGCCTGCACGGCAGCGGGCGTGCCGCTGGCGATGACGGTGCCGAACTCCAGCACCGTCACCCGGTCGGCCAGGTTCATGACGAATTCCATGTCGTGTTCCACCACCAGAATGGCCAAGCCCTCGGCGCGCAGCTGCGACAGCAGCTTGGCCAGCGATTGCTTCTCGAGGTGGCGCAGGCCGGCGGCCGGCTCGTCCAGCAGCAGCAGGCTGGGCTGGCCGGCCAGCGCCCGCGCGATTTCGACGATGCGCTGCTGCCCCAGCGGCAGCGAGGCGGCCGGCGTGTCGATGTAGTCGAGCAGGCCGCAGCGCTCGATCTGGCGGCGCGCCTCGGCCAGCAGGGCGGCCTCTTCGGCGCGGTCAGTGCGCAGCATGGCCGCCACCCAGCCGCGCTGGCCGCGCAGGTGCGCGCCCAGGGCCACGTTCTCGAGCACGCTGCGCTGGCCCAGCAGGCGCACGTGCTGGAAGGTGCGGCCCAGGCCCAGCCTGGCGAACGCGCGCGAGGGCTTGCCTGCCATGGGCTGGCCCATCAGGCTGACGGTGCCAGTGGTGGGGTCGTCCACGCCCGAGATCATGTTGAAGAAGGTGCTCTTGCCGGCGCCGTTGGGGCCGATCAGCGCGTGCACCTCGCCCGCCTTCACGTCCAGGTTGACGGCGTTGTTGGCCACCAGGCCGGCGAAGCGCTTGGTCACGTCGCTGGCATCCAGCACCACGGTGCCCAGCGCCGGCAGCGCGCGCTGCGCCAGTGGCGCGGCCGCCGCCTGCTTGCCGCCGCGCTGGGCCGGCTGGATGAAGCGGCGCGTGGCACCGGCGATCAGCGGCCACAGGCCGTCGGCGGCGCGCTGCAGCACCAGCAGCATCAGCAGGCCGAACACCACGATCTCGAAATTGCCGCTGGTGCCCAGCAGCTTGGGCAGCCAGTCCTGCAGCTCGGCCTTCAGCAGCGTGATGAGGGTGGCGCCCAGCACCGCGCCCCACAGGTAGCCCGAGCCGCCCACCACGGCCATGAACAGGTATTCGATGCCGATGTTCAGGTTGAACGGCGTCGGGTTGACGAAGCGCTGCAGGTGCGCATACAGCCAGCCCGACACCGCCGCCAGCAGCGCCGCCAGCACGAACAGCTTGATGCGCTGGCGCGCCGTGTCGACGCCCATCGACTCGGCCATCACGCGGCCGGTCTTGAGCGAGCGGATGGCCCGGCCCTCGCGCGAATCCAGCAGGTTGTGCAGCGCCCAGATCATGACCAGCAGCAAGGCCCAGATGAACACGCCCAGCACGCGCGGCGAGGTCATGTCGAGCCCGAACAGGCCCAGCGACGGCAGCCCCGCCAGCCCGGTGTGGCCGCCCAGCACCTGCAGGTTGCCGAAGATGTAGTACAGGCTCAGGCCCCAGGCGATGGTGCCCAGCGGCAGGTAGTGGCCCGACAGGCGCAGCGTGACCGCGCCCAGCGCCCAGGCCACCAGCGCCGTCACCGCCAGCCCCAGCAGCAGCCCCAGCCACGGCAGCAGGCCGGGCGGAATGGCGGCCAGCGCCTCGCCGACCTGCGGGTTGCCGCTGACCCAGGCCGTGGCATACGCCCCCAGGCCGACGAAGGCCGCCTGGCCGAACGAGGTCATGCCGCCCACGCCGGTCAGCAGCACCAGCCCCACGGCCACCATCGAGTACAGGCCGATGTAGTTCAGCAGCGTGACGGTGAACGGCGGCAGAAAGCCCCAGGCCAGCGCCAGCAGCGCGATGAAGATCCACGTGACGTGCCTGGAGGTCATTCCTCGTCCTCCACGTGGTGCGTGTTGATCGAGCGCCACCACAGCACCGGGATGATCAGGGTGAACACGATGACTTCCTTGAACGCGCTGGCCCAGAACGACGAGAACGATTCGAGCTGGCCCACCAGCAGCGCGCCGGCCAGCGCCAGCGGGTAGCTCGACAGCCCGCCGATGATGCCGGCCACGAAGCCCTTCAGGCCGATCAGGAAGCCGGTGTCGAAATAGATGGTGGTGATGGGCGCGATCAGGATGCCGCAGACGGCGCCGATCAGCGCCGCCAGCGCAAAGCTCAGGTCGCCCGACAGCTCGGTCGGGATGCCCATCAGCCGCGCGCCGGTCTGGTTGATGGCGGTGGCGCGCAGCGCCTTGCCGATGATGGAGCGCTCGAAGAACAGGAACATCAGCACCACCAGCACGATGGCCGTGCCGATGACCACCAGCGACTGCCCGGTGACCGGCAGCCCGCCCAGATCCCAGCGCGCCTCGGACATCGGCGTGGTGCGCGAGCCCTCGGCGCCGAAGAAGAACAGCCCCAGGCCCATCATCGCCAGGTGCAGCGCCACCGACACGATCAGCAGGATCAGCACCGTGGCGTGCGCCAGCGGGCGGAACGCCAGGCGGTACACCAGCGGCCCCATGGGCACGATCAGCGCCAGCACCGCCAGCGTCTGCCCGAACTGCGACGTGGGCTTGAGGCCCCACACCAGGGCCACGGCAATCAACGGCAGCAGCACGGCCCAGACCAGCGTCGGCTTCCAGGCCACGCGCGTGCCGCGCAGGTGGCGCCAGCCCTCCACGGCCAGCGTCAGCGCGGCCATGGTCAGCAGCATCCAGATGATGGGCGGCACCTTGCCTGTCTGCAGCGCCGCCATGGCCAGCGCCGCATAGGCGACGAACTCGCCCTGGGGAATGAAGATGACCCGCGTGACCGAAAACACCAGCACCAGGGCCAGCGCCATCAGTCCGTACACGGCACCGTTCACCACGCCGTCCTGCGCCAGCATCAGCGCGATCTGAGAATCCATGCGTCCCGCCTCGGCAAAACGACGCCCACTGCGGAACCGAGATTCCGCGGGCGCCTTTTGCTATTGTTGTTGTAGCTGCCTGCGCTTGCCCAGCAAGCGCTGCAGCTCATTTTGACATCAAACGATCAGGGCTGGTACTTCCACTGGCCGTTTTCGATCCTGACCATCACGCGGGCGCGCTGGTCCAGGCCCAGGTGGTCCTTGGGCGACATGTTGAAGATGCCGTGCGCGCCGGCCACCTCCTTGACGTCGTTTTCCAGCGCGTCGCGCAGCGCGGCGCGGAACTCGGGCGTGCCGGGCTTGGCCTTCTTCAGCGCCGCGGGCACGGCGGCCTGCAGGATCAGGCCGGCATCCCAGGCGTGGGCGCCGAAGCCCGAGACCGTGCCCTTGCCGTGCGCGCCCTCGTAGGCCTTGACGTATTCGGTGGCCGCCTTGCGCACCGGGTTGCTGGCCGGCAGCTGCTCGGCCACCAGCACCGGGCCGGCGGGCAGGTAGGTGCCTTCCACGTCCTTGCCGCCCACGCGCAGGAAGTCGGCGTTGGCCACGCCGTGCGTCTGGTAGTACTTGCCGGTGTAGCCGCGCTCCTTCAGCGTCTTCTGCGGCAGCGCGGCGGGCGTGCCGGAGCCGCCCACCAGCACCGCGTCGGGCTTGGCGGCCATGATCTTCAGCACCTGGCCGGTGACGGCGGTGTCGGTGCGCGAGAAGCGCTCGTTGGCCACCAGCTGGATCTTCTTCAGCTCCAGCGCCTTCGCGAATTCGCGGTACCAGCCCTCGCCATAGGCGTCGGCAAAGCCGATGTAGGCCGCCGTCTTGACGCCGTTGCTGGCCATGTGGTCGGCAATGGCCAGGGCCATCATGATGTCGTTCTGCGGCGTCTTGAAGACCCAGCGCTTCTTCTCGTCCTGCGGCTCGATGATGGCGGCCGAGGCGGCGATCGAGATCATCGGCGTCTTGGCCTCGGCCACGGCGTCGATCATGGCCAGCGAGTTGGGCGTGGTGGACGAGCCGATGATGACGTCGACCTTGCGCTCGCTGATCAGGCGGCGCGTGTTGGTGACGGCCTGCGTGGTGTCGGAGGCATCGTCCAGCACGATGTAGTTGACGGGCTGGCCGGCGATGGTCTTGGGCATCAGCGCGAAGGTGTTGCGCTCGGGAATGCCCAGCGAGGCGGCCGGGCCGGTGGCCGACACGGTGACGCCGACGTTGATCTGGGCCAGCGCGGCCGTCGAAAAGCCCAGCACGGCGGCGCCGAGCAGCGCCAACTTCTTCAACTTCATGGGGTTGTCTCCAGACAGAAAAATGAAACCGGTCAGGGGCGGTGTGACAGTGCCGCCCGATGGCACCAAGCCATAAGCTGACCGATCGGTCGGTTAATTCTATCGACCGATATGAACTTTTCTGCCTGTTGCCCGGCCCGATCTGCTTGGGAATAACCCTAGCGTGCCGTGATGTTCACGCAGTTTCTACTGCGCCGTCACGCCGGCTTTCTTCACCAGCTCGCCGAAGCGCGCGCCCTCCTGGCGGAAGGTGGCCAGCGCCTGCTCGGGCGTGCTGACGTGGATCACGTTGCCCTGCTTGGCCATGGCTTCCTTCACCTCGGGCGCGTCGAAGGCGGCCACCAGCGCGTCGTGCATGCGCTTGACCTGCGCGGCCGGCAGGTTCTTCGGCCCCAGCACGGCGATCCAGCCGTCGACCACGTAGCCGGGCAGGCCCTGTTCGGCAAAGGTGGGCAGGTTGGGCGCGGCGGGGCTGCGCGCCGCGCTGGACACGCCGATCGCCTTCAGCGCGCCGGTCTGCATGTGCGGCAGTGCCACGTTGATGCCCAGCACGCCGAAGTCCACCTGCCCGCCCAGCAGGTCGGTCACCATCTGGCCCACGCCCTTGTAGGGGATGTGCCGGGCCTGCACCTTGGCTTCGTCCAGGAACATCTCGGCCGCCAGGTGCAGGATGGTGCCGGTGCCGCCGCTGGCAAAGTTGTAGCCGTCCGGTTTGGCCTTGAGCAGCGCGACGAACTCCTTGCTGTTGCTGGCCGCCACCTTGGCCGGGTTGGCCACCAGCACCAGCGGCGTGGCGCCGATCACGGCAATCGGCGTGAAGTCGTCCGGCATCCTGAACGGCACGCTTTTGAGCACGTGCGGCAGGATGACGACGTTGTTGCTGACGATGGAGAAGGTCTGCCCGTCGGGCGCGGCGCGGTTCAGCGCCTGCAGGCCGATCACGCCGCTGGCGCCGGGCTGGTTGTCGACCACCACCGACTGGCCCAGCGCCTTGGCCAGCGCGGCCTGGGCGGCGCGGGCGATGGTGTCGACGCCCGAGCCGGCCGCGTTGGGCAGCACCAGCTTGACGGTGTTGGCCTGCGCCTGCGCGGCCAGCGGCAGGCCGCCACCGGCCAGTGCGGACAGCGCGGCGCGGCGCGTGGGGTTTGAACGATGGGTGCTCATGTTCGGTGTCTCCAGGTGGTTATTTGAACGAAATCGGCCTCAGGCGACCGCGTGGCCGGCGCGAAGCGCTTCTATTTCTGAAGCGTCGTAGCCGATCTCGGCCAGCACCGCTGCCGTATCGGCACCCATGCGCGGCGGCTGCGCGCCGACGCCCAGGCGTTCGCCCGCCAGGGTGAAGGGCAGCAGCGTGGTCTGCGTGGTCTGGCCGGCGCGCGCACCGTCGGTCAGCGTGATGTCGGCCAGCCCGCCGGTGGCCTGCAGGTGCTCGTCGTCGAACAGTTCCTCGGGCTTGCGGATGGGTGCGAACGGCAGGCCGGCGCGCTCGAACAGCGCTGCCAGTTCGGCCGCGCTGCGCGTGGCCAGGCGCTCGCGCAGCACGGGCAGCAGCGTCGGCCGCTGGCGCACGCGCTCGTTGTTGGTGGCGTATTCGGGCCGGTCGCGCAGGTCGCCGAAGCCCAGCGCATCGCAGAAGGTGCGCCACTGCGCGTCGCTGACGGCGGCCAGAAAAATCTGCTCGCCGTCCTTCACCGTGAACACGTCGTACACCGCCCAGGCGCTGATGCGCTCGGGCATGGGCGCGGCCGGCTGGCCGGTGATGGCGTATTGCAGCATGTGCTGGCCGACCAGGAACACGTTGTTCTCGAACAGCGCGCTCTGCACCTGCTGGCCCTTGCCGGTGATGCCGCGCTGGATGAGGGCACCCAGCGCGCCGATGGCGCCGAACATGCCGCCCATGATGTCGTTCACGCTGGTGCCGGCGCGCAGCGGGTCGCCGGGGCGCCCCGTCATGTAGGCCAGGCCGCCCATCATCTGCACCACCTCGTCGAGCGCGGTCCGGTGCTCGTAGGGGCCGGGCAGAAAGCCCTTCAGGCTGACGTAGATCAGGCGCTCGTTCACCTGCGACAGCGCGGCGTAGTCGAGCCCGTATTTCTTCATCGTGCCGGGCTTGAAGTTCTCGGCCACCACGTCGGCGCTGGCGGCCAGCCGGCGCGCCACGGCGGCGCCCTCGGGCTGGTGCAGGTCGATGGCGATGCTTTTCTTGCCGCGGTTGAACATGGGGAAGAAGCCGGCGCCCGCGCCCAGCAGGTGGCGCGTGCGGTCGCCCTCGATGGGCTCGACCTTGATGACCTCGGCCCCCAGATCGGCCAGCACCAGCCCGCAGGTGGGGCCCATGACCATGTGGGTGAATTCGACCACGCGCAGGCCTTCGAGGGGTCGGCGTGCCGTGTGCGGGGTGGATGGGTTCATGCGCTGGTCGGGTTCCGGGTGGTGGTCAAACTTGAAGAAAATGATAGCTGCTTGCGCCCTGCTCAAGCCATTTTCAGATAAAAAACCATCTGAATCGCTTATATGGCAAGCGCAAGCAGCTATCTTTATTGATGCGCCTGCAATGTCTTGGGCAAACCCGCGCGCCACAGCGTGCCGTGCAGCGCCTCGCCCTGCAGCCAGCCGGCCACCTGCTGGCGCAGCGCCAGCAGCGCGTCGATGTCCAGGCCCGTGTCGATGCCCATGCTGCGCAGCATCCAGGCCAGGTCTTCGGTGCTGACGTTGCCGCTGGCGCCCGGCGCGTGCGGGCAGCCGCCGAGGCCGGCCAGGCAGGCGTCGAAGCGCGCAATGCCGGTCTGCAGCGCGGCGTACACGTTGGCCAGGCCCAGCCCGCGCGTGTCGTGGAAGTGCGCGGCCCACAGCCTGTCGCCCGCCAGCTTGCGCGCGGCCTCGAACAGGCGCGCCACCGCCGCCGGGTCGGCATAGCCCACGGTGTCGGCCAGGCTCACGCGGTCGCAGCCTGCATCGAGCAGGGCCTGCAGCAGGCGCAGCACTTCGCTGTGCTTCACCTCGCCCTGGATGGTGCAGCCGAAGGCCGTGCTCATGCCGCCTTCCAGCAGCGTCTTCGAGCCCGCCGCATCGCGCGCGGCGCGGATGCGCGCCACCTCGGCCACCACCTCGTCGGGTGTCTTGCGCAGGTTGGCCAGGCTGTGCGCGTGGCTGGCCGACAGTGGCAGCAGCATCAGGTCGGCCTGCGCGGCAATGGCCGCCTCGGCCCCGCGCAGGTTGGGCACCAGCACCGACACGAACAGGCCGGGCAGCGTCCTGGCGAAGGCCACCAGTTCGGCCGTGTCGGCCAGCTGCGGCAGGTATTTGGCCGGCACGAAGGAGCCGACCTCGATCTCGCGCTGGCCGGCGGCGTGGGCGCCGCGCAGCCAGGCTTTCTTCTGCTCGGTCGGCAGCGTGCGGGCAATGGCCTGCAGGCCGTCGCGCAGGCCGACTTCGCGGATCACGGCGCGGGCGGGGAGCGTGGAGGCGCTCATGGTGTCTCCTTCATCTTCTGGTTTGCGCAGAGTCTAGGTATTCCCTGATCAATCAAAAAATCTATTCTGGAAGCCTTAAAGTTCCGATCTGGAACATCACGCCATGCGCGACCTCGACCTCACATCACTGCGCCTGTTCGTTGCTGTCTGCGAAACGCGCAACATCGCCCGCGCGGCCGAGCAGCAGGCCATCGTCGGCTCGGCCATCAGCAAGCGGCTGGCGGCGCTGGAAGACACCGTGGGCACGCCGCTGCTGGTGCGCCGCCGCCACGGCGTGGCGCCCACGCCCGCCGGCGAGACGCTGCTGGAGCACGCGCGCGCCCTGCTCGCCCGCGCGGCGCAGATCGAGCGCCACATGGCCGGCTACGCGGCGGGCGTGCGCGGCCACGTGCGCGTGCTGGCCACGCAGTCGGCCATCGCCGAATCGCTGGCCGACGACGTGGCGGCCTTTCTGAAGGCGCCCGGCCACCAGCACATCCGCATCGACATGGAGGAGGCCGTGAGCACCCAGGTGCTGCGCGCGGTGCGCGAAGGCAGCGCGTCGCTCGGCATCTGCTGGGACGCCGCCGACCTGCGCGGCCTGCACCACTGGCCCTGGCGCGGCGACCGGCTGGCCGTGGTGATGCCGCCCGGCCACGCGCTGGCGCGCCGCAAGCGCCTGGCGCTGGCCGACACCCTGCCCTACGAGCAGGTCAGCCTGCCGCCCGAGAGCGCGGTGCAGGTGATGCTGCAGCGCGCCGCCGCGCTGGCCGGGCAGCCGATCCGCTACCGCGTGGTGGCCGCCACCTTCGACGCCGCGCTGCGCGTGGTGCGCTCGCGCCTGGCCATCGCCATCCTGCCGGCCGAGCTGTCGGCACCGTATGCCGAGGCCTTCGAGCTGCGCGTGACCCCGCTCACCGACGCCTGGGCGCAGCGGCGCTTTGCCATCGCCTGCCGCGACCCCGAGGCGCTGACGCCGGCGGCGCGGCTGCTGGTGGAGCATCTGGTGGCGGCGGCCAAGGCCGCTGGATAGCTATTATTAACATAGCTGCTCGCGCTTGATGGACGGGCGCTGAAGCCCGATTTGACCCCAAGAACCGGCCATCAGGCCAGCACGCGCGCCAGCGTCAGCAGCACCAGCAGCAGCAGCCACAGCGCCACCGTGCGCCACACCAGCCCCACCACCTGGGTCAAGTGCGCGGTGCGGGCAGCCACGCCCGGCAGGCCCTCGCCGGCCGCGGCGCCGGGCGCCGACAGCGGCTGGCCCACGGCATCGGCCGACAGCGGCCGCAGCGACGCGCCGCCCAGCCGCACGCCGATGGCACCGGCCGTGGCGGCCAGGATCACGCCGTCGTTGCCGTCGGCAAAGCGCATGGCGTGGTTGCGCCACACGTCGATGGCGTCCTCGAAGCTGCCGACGATGGCAAAGCCCAGCGCCGTGGTGCGCGCCGGCAGCCAGTCGATGGCGCGCCAGGCGGCGTCGGCCACGGCGCGCAGCGCGGGGCTGGTGGGGTGGTCGGCCGCCTCGGACTTGCGGCGCCAGTAGCGCGCGCCGTACTCGGCATTGCGGTAGAACACGGCGCCCGCCGGCCCCATGCCCAGCACGGCGCCGATGCAGTACCACACCAGCACGCCGAACACGTGGCG
>JRYL01001015.1_pt1 | contig 48581 bp, 43 predicted proteins | sample 235391 | NCBI WGS metagenome assembly JRYL01 (sample SAMN03074223, study PRJNA261481) | activated sludge metagenome | biome: Wastewater Treatment Plant; feature: Wastewater; material: Activated sludge; isolation source: activated biomass of a wastewater treatment plant treating wastewater from... ...
ATGATGGGCATGGGCGAGCCGCTGGCCAATTACGACAACGTCGTGACCGCCATGCAGATCATGCTCGACGATTCGGCCTATGGCCTCAGTCGCCGACGCGTCACGTTGTCCACCTCCGGACTGGTGCCGGCGCTGGACAAATTGAAGGAGGATTGTCCGGTCGCGCTGGCCGTTTCCCTGCACGCGCCGACCGATGCCTTGCGCGACCGGCTGGTGCCGATCAACCAGAAATACCCCTTGCGCGAGCTGATGGCCGCCTGCCAGCGCTATCTGGAGCGGGCGCCGCGCGACTTCGTCACCTTCGAGTACGTGATGCTCGACGGCGTCAACGACAGCGACGCGCATGCCAAGCAACTATTGCAGACGGTACGTGACGCGCCGTGCAAGTTCAACCTGATCCCGTTCAACCCTTTCCCCAATAGCGGTTACCAGACTTCACGCCCGGACAACATCCGTCGTTTCCGCGATGTGTTGATGCAAGCCGGGTATGTGGTGACGACGCGCAAGACCCGTGGCGACGATATCGACGCTGCGTGCGGTCAGTTGGCGGGCAAGGTTCAGGACAAGACAAAACGCAGTTCCCGTCGTATTCCACTGGAGATCGTTGCATGAAGAAGCTGTTTTTGCTGCTGGCCTTATTGGCTCTGACGGCTTGTGCAAGCCAGCAGGGCGGTCGCGCGGACACCCAGAAGCGCGACAGCGCGCGCATCCATACCGAACTCGGCGCCGGCTATTTCTCGCAGAACCAGATCGCCATTGCGCTGGAAGAATTCACGGAGGCGACGCAGATCGATCCGACCTATGCACTGGCGCACAATGGCCTTGGTATGGTCTACGCGGCTCTGGGCGAGGATGCCAAGGCGGACGCCAGCTTCAAGCGTGCCATCAGTCTGGAGCCGGATAACGCAGAGTCCCGCAACAACTACGGGACTTTTCTCTGTTCGCGCAACCGCATCGACGAGTCGATCACCCAGTTCATGGCAGCGGTCAGGAATCCGCTCTATGCGACCAAGGACATCGCCTACCTGAATGCCGGCATCTGCTCGCTGCGCAAGCAGGATGTCGATAACGCAGAGGACTATTTCCAGAATGCCCTGCAGATTCAGCCGCTGCTGCATCGGGCTTCCTATGAACTGGCTCAGATCAATTTCAATCGCAACAAGTACGGGCTGGCGCGCGAATATCTGCGGACGCCACTGATCGGCAATCCGTCGCCCGAAATCCTGTGGCTGGCGATCCGCGTTGAGCGGCAACTGGGTGACCGGGACGCGGAAGCCAGCTACGCGCTGGAATTGCGCCGCAATTATCCCGATTCCGAGCAAACCAAAGCATTACTTTCAGGGCAGTAGGCATGAACGATACTCACGAGCAGAATGTTGCCGGGCAGGGCGTTACAGAAACCTCGACACTCATTTCGATGGGCGCGGTTCTGAAATCGGCGCGCGAAGCCAAACAACTCGACATTGAAGATATCTGCAGTTACCTGCGCCTGAGCCGGCGGCAGGTGGTTGCACTGGAAAGCGACGATTTTGCCGCGCTGCCGGAAGCGACCATCACGCGCGGCTTCATCCGCAATTATGCGCGCATGCTGGAACTGGATGCGGAGCCCTTGCTCGCTGCCTACCGTAATTTGTCCGCATCCGAAGAACCGCGTCCGATATCCATCCAGTCCGAGAACATCCGCATTCCCGGCAACGACAAAAGCCCGTGGCTGTTGTATGCGGTGGCCAGCGTATTGATTGTGCTGCTGGTGACGGCCTGGGTCATCTATGTCGACTACATCCCGAAAACCGTGACTGAAACCGCTTATGTGCCTTCCGAGACCGAGCAGGAGGCGGCCGCCGGCAGTAGTGATGCCCAGTTGCCGCAATTGGCAGATCCGCTTACGCCGCCTACAGAACCGGTTGGTGGTGAGCAAGTAGCGCGCGTCGATGGCGCGGCCGATGGGTGTGTCGTAGCGCGGCGTGCCCGTGGGCGTGCCGACAGGTTGGCGCGCCAGCGCGGGGCTGGCGGCGGGTTGCGTACGCTGCGCCTGCCGGTACAACCCTTCCACACGCGGGATGTTGGCCTGCAGCTGGCGGATGCGGTCGGGTCCGCTGGGGTGGCTGCTGAGGAAGCTGGTGCCGCCCTGGCGCTTGCTGGCGGCCATCATCTTGTTCCACAGGCTGACGCTGGCATCGGGGTCGTAGGCGCCGCGCGCGGCCACCTCCAGGCCCACCAGGTCGGCCTCGGTCTCGTCGTCGCGGCTGTATTTCAGGCTCAGCAGCTGGGTGCCGATGTTGGCGCCCAACTCGCCCAGCTGCCCCAGCCCGAACAGCGAGGCCGCCACCGACAGCCCCAGCCCGGTGGCCTGCGTCTTGGCGATGCGCTCGCGGGCGTGTTCGCGCAGCGCGTGGGCCATCTCGTGGCCCATGATCATGGCGACTTCATGGTCGCTCAGCTTCAGCTGGTCGAGGATGCCGCTGAAGAAGGCGATCTTGCCGCCGGGCATGCAGTAGGCGTTGATCTGCTGGCTGCCGATGAGGTTGACCTCCCAGCGCCAGCCGCGGGCGCGGTCGTTCCACTGCGCGGTGTGCGGGATCAGCCGGCTGGCAATGCTGCGCAGGCGGCGCACCTGGGGGTGGTTGTCGGGGCCCAGCGCGCGCTGGGCGCGGGCCTGGGCCATCAGCTCGCTGTATTCCTTTTGCGAGGCCTGTTCCAAGGCCTCGGCCGGCACCAGGGTGCGCAGCGACGACGAGCGCCCCACGTCCACCTGCCCCAGCACCGGCGCCGCCGCAGCGCTGCCGGCGGCCAGCAGGAAGGCGCGGCGCGGCGACCACATCGAACGGCCCGCAGGCTGGCCGGTGGCGGGCGAGAGCGAAGTCTTGGCGTTGCAGATCCAGCACATGGCGGGTGAATAATGAGGCCGATGAAGATGGTCAAGATAACGCAGCCGGGCACCGGCCGGATGGCGCGGGCGGCGCAAACGGGTGCAGGCCTTGTCTGACAGCGCCAACCCCGCCACCGCCCCCGCTGCGCCCAAGCCGTCGTGGGTCGACACGATCAAGGTGTACCTGCAGCCGGCCAGCCTGCGCATGCTGGCGCTGGGCTTTTCGGCCGGGCTGCCACTGCTGCTGGTGCTGGGCACGCTGTCGTTCCGCCTGCGCGAGGCGGGCATCGACCGCAGCACCATCGGCTACCTCAGCTGGGTGGGGCTGGCCTACGGCTTCAAGTGGGCCTGGGCGCCGCTGGTGGACCGTGTGCCGCTGCCGGGGCTGACGCGCCTGCTGGGCCGGCGGCGCAGTTGGCTGCTGCTGGCGCAGCTGGGCGTGGCGGCGGGGCTGGTGGGCATGGCGCTGGCCGATCCGCGCGTGTCGCTCACGGCCGTGGTGTGGTGCGCGCTGGCGGTGGCCTTTGCCTCGGCCACGCAGGACATCGCGCTGGACGCCTACCGCATCGAATCGGCCCCGACCGAGCAGCAGCCCGCGCTGGCGGCCACCTACCAGACGGGTTACCGCCTGGCCATGATCTGGGCCGGCGCCGGCGTGCTGTGGCTGGCCGCGCGGGCACAGGGCGGCGCGGCGGGTTACGACAACCACGCCTGGCAGGTGGCGTACTTCGTGATGGCGGCCAGCATGGCGCTGGGCGTGCTGACGGTGCTGGTCTCGCCCGAGCCGGCGCCGTTGCCGCTGCCGGCGGCGCGCAGCGCGCAGGAGTGGGTGCAGAGCGCGCTGGTGGCGCCGTTTGTCGACTTTTTCCGCCGCTACAAGTGGCAGGCGGCGCTGATCCTGGCGCTGATCGCGGTGTACCGCATCAGCGACGTGGTGATGGGCATCATGGCCAACCCGTTCTATGTGGACATGGGCTACACCAAGGATGAGGTGGCGGCGGTGACCAAGATCTACGGCGTCATCATGACGCTGGTGGGCGCCTTCGTGGGCGGCAGCCTGTCGCTGCGCTTCGGCGTGATGCGCATCCTGATGCTGGGCGCGGTGCTGAGCGCGCTGACCAACCTGCTGTTCGCCTGGCTGGCAGGCCATGGTCACAGCGTGCCGGCGCTGATCGCCGTGGTGTCGGCCGACAACCTGGCCAGCGGCATCGCCTCGGCGGCGTTCGTGGGGTATCTCAGCAGCCTGACCAACATCAGCTACTCGGCCACGCAGTACGCGCTGTTCTCGTCGCTGATGCTGATGCTGCCGAAGTTCGTGGCGGGCTTCTCGGGCGACTACGTCAACGCCTTCGGCTACGCGGGCTTCTTCACCAGCACCGCGCTGCTGGGGCTGCCGGTGCTGGTGCTGGTGGCGCTGGCGGCACGGGTGAACATGAAGCCAAAAGTGGCTTCAGCGCAGGCGGGATAAGCGCTGGCAGCTATGTTTTACAGAGCATGCGGTCGCAGGGCTTGGCGCGCGGTTTACCTATCTTTACCCCCGGTTCAAGCGCGCCCAGCACGCGCGCACCATCATGCATGGCTGGGCTGCGCCGCACGCGCGCCTGACCGTTGAAAGGAGCCCATGAGCGCCCACCACCTGCTGATGATCGAAGACGACACCCGCCTGGCCGCCATGGTGGGCGAGTACCTGACGCAATCCGGCTTCACGGTGACGCACATGCCCGATGGCGAATCGGGCCTGGCGGCGCTGCAGGACAAGGCGGTCGACCTGGTGATCCTCGACCTCATGCTGCCCGACATCGACGGCCTGGAGGTGTGCCGCCGCATTCGCGCGCTGCCCGGCCCGGTGGCGCGCGTGCCGGTGCTGATGCTGACCGCCAAGGGCGACCCGATGGACCGAATCGTCGGCCTGGAGCTGGGCGCCGACGACTACCTGCCCAAGCCGTTCGAGCCGCGCGAGCTGCTGGCGCGCATCCGCGCCGTGTTGCGCCGCCACCAGAGCGGCGCCGCGCCCGAGGCGCAGGTGCTGCGCTTCGGCACGCTGGAGATCGACCGCGATGCGCGCATCGTCACCGTGGGCGGCCAGCCGGCCGAGCTGACAAGCTACCAGTTCGACCTGCTGGTGACGCTGGCCGAGCGCGCCGGCCGCGTGCTGACGCGCGACCAGATCATGGAGGCCGTGCGCGGGCGCGAGCTGGAGGCCTTCGACCGCTCGATCGACGTGCACATGGGCCGCATCCGCGCCGCCATCGAGGCCGACGTGAAGAACCCCAAGCGCATCCTCACCGTGCGCGGCGTGGGCTACGTGTTCGCCAAGCAGCAGGACTGAGGCGGCGCTGCCGAACGCCCGCGTCGCCCACCGGCCCAGTCTGGACATGCCCGCCTCCAACCCGCTCGCCCGCAAGCTGTACCTGCGCATCTGGCTGGCCATTGCCGGCAGCGTGGCGGTGCTGAGCCTGCTGGTGGGCTGGGCCTGGCACCAGGCCGAGGCGCAGCGCGAGCGCGAGCGCCAGCCGCCGCAGCCGCGCGAGGTGGTGGTGCGCAACGCCGGCGGCCAGGTCATCGGCAGCGCCGAGGCGCAGCCGCGCCGCGTGCCGGGGCAGGGCCTCGAGTTCGTCGTCACCCTGCAGGACGGCCAGGTGCTGAACCTGCAGATGCCGCCGCGCCCGCGCGGCGCCGGCGGCCCGCGCGGGGGCGGTCACCCCCTGGCCTGGCTGCGCCCGCCCTACGGCTTCGTGTGGATGCTGGCGCTGGCCGGGCTGGTGGTGATGATCGGCGTGTTTCCGGTGGCGCGGCGGCTGACGCAGCGGCTGGAGGCGCTGCAGCGCGGCGTGCAGCGCTGGGGCCAGGGTGATCTCTCGGTGCGCCTGCCCGAGGGCGGGCAGGACGAGGTGGCCGATTTGTCGCGCCGCTTCAACGCCGCCGCCGAGCGCGTGCAAAGCCTGATGGATTCGCAGGCGGCGCTGCTGCAGTCGCAGAAATCGCTGCTGGCCAATGCCTCGCACGAGCTGCGCTCGCCGCTGGCGCGCATCCGCATGGCGCTGGAGCTGACCGGCGCGCCCGGCGCGGCGGCATCGCCCGCGGCGCGGCAGGAAATCCAGCGCAGCATCGCCGAGCTGGACCAGCTGGTCGACGAAATCCTGCTGGCCAGCCGGCTGGATGCGCGCGAGGCCGACATGGGCACCGTGGAGCCGGTCGACCTGATCGGCCTAGTGGCCGAGGAAAGCGCCCGCATCGGCGCCGCGCTGGCGCTGCCCGAGCGCGTGGACGCCATCGTCGTGCCCGGCGTCGAGCGCCTGCTGCGCCGCGCCGTGCGCAACCTGCTGGAAAACGCCGCGCGCCACGGTGGCGCCGGCGAGGTGGGCGCCCGGCTGGCGCTGGACGGCGGCGACGCCGTGCTGCAGGTGCTGGACCGCGGCCCCGGCGTGCCGCCGGAGCAGCGCGAGCGCATCTTCGAGCCCTTCTACCGCCTGCCCGGGGCCAGCGAGCGCGAAGGCGGCGTGGGGCTGGGCCTGGCCCTGGTGCGCTCCATCGCCGAGCGCCATGGCGGCAGCGTGCGCTGCGACAACCGTGCCGGCGGCGGCGCCTGCTTTGCGCTGCACCTGCCGGCCCAGGCGCCGCAGCCTGGCTCGGCATGGTTTTAAATCGTAAAAAAGAGGGCTTTATTCCTCGTTTAAGCGGTTTTATCCCGTGAACAGGGGAGTGCAAAGCGGTGAGCAACTGTATAAAGTGTTCATCAAAGCTGTCACACTGTTCAACCCAAGCGAAGCGCTCCGGCGCCGTCGGATCACCAACAACAAGCCGAGATTCGACGCAAGAAGCCCATTCCGACCGCCCTTTGACGAGGGCGGTTTTTTTTATGGGCGCCGCCGCAGCCCCGCCAGGGCGGCGCAGATTAGCAGCACCAGCGTGAGGTACATCACCACGCCGTTGTAGTGCGCGAAAAACACCTGCGTCAGGCCGAAGCCGAAGAAGCCGACCGGCACGGCCACGCCCATCAGGCGCAGCAGCAGCGCCTCGTCGGGGGCCGGCGGGTCGGTCTTGCGGGGCCAGAACAGCACCAGGGGCACGGCGTACAGCAGCCCCAGCGCAGCCAGGGCGAAGACGCCCCGCTTGGCGAACATGTCGAGGATCTCGTTGTGCGAGTGGCCGTACTGCAGCGTGGCGGCGCTGGCCTGGCCGGCCTGCACGCGGCGCGCCTTCTCGGCGTGGTAGCCGGCTTCGCCCCAGCCGGTCAGGGGACGGTCGCGCCCCATGCGCCAGGCCAGCTGGGCGTGGTCCAGCCGGTGGCCGACCGAGGTGTTGGTGTCGCTGCCGTCCTGCTGGTAGCGCCGCGCTTCCTCGTAGGCCCAGCTGATGCGCTCGCTCAGCACCGGCTGCATCTGCCAGGCCAGCGGCAGCACCACGGCCGCCAGCAGCAGGCTGCTGGGCCAGATGCGCCGCGCCGGCAGGCGGGCCGCCGCCAGCACCATCAGCACCAGCCCGCACAGCATCAGCGCCAGCCAGCCGCCGCGTGTTTGCGACAGCAGCGAGCCCAGCAGGCCCAGCGCGCAGCACAGCGCCAGCGTCAGGCGCAGCGGCCAGCGCCAGCGGTGCCACAGCACCAGCATCTGCAGCCAGCACATCAGGCCCAGCAGGCCGCTCAGGTTGCCCAACTGGATGGCGTTGGCGGTTTGGCGCGGGGTGAACCAGGGGCGCTCCAGCCCCAGCACCTGCACGTCGTAGAGGGCGCGCAGGCCGCCGCAGGCGGCGCCCACGGCCACGCCGGCCAGCAGCCAGCGCACGTCGGGCGGGTGGCGCAGCGCGTAGAGCAGGCTGATCACCGCCACGCCGTAGCGCAGCGGCTTGTTGAGGGCGCTGGCCACGCCGCCCTCCCAGTCGCTGCCGTAGGCCCAGGCCAGCGCCATCAGGCCGAAGGACAGCACCAGCCAGCGCGCCTGGCGCGGCTCGATGGGGGCACGCCACCAGTCGGGCGCGCTGGCCAGGGCGCCCAGCGCCAGCAGCGCCGCGCCCCAGGCGTAGCCCGAGGGCAGCCACAGCGAGAGCGCCGGCACCAGAAAGGCAGCCAGGCTGCTGAGGCGCGTGTGGAACGGCTGCGAAGGCGTCAAGAACTGCTGGCCCGCGTGTGTCATCGTGGCGGGGCCCGGCGCGCACGGCCGCCGGCTGGCGAGCGGGGATCGATCAGTGCGCGCCCTGGACGGTTTCGCCGGCCTTCAGCCGGTACAGCGTGCCGCAGTAGGGACAGCGTGCCTCGCCGGTGGCGGCCACGTCCAGGTACACGCGCGGGTGGGTGTTCCACAGCGCCATGCCGGCCTTGGGGCTGGGGCAGAACACGCCGCCCTGGGCGTTCAGGTCCTTGGCCAGCAGTTCGATGGGCTTGGGGGGTGTCGTGCTCATGGGTCAGACAAAGGGGTGGGGCATGCGAAGTGCCGATTGTCGGTCATTTGCCGGCGCGCCTGGCCGCCAGCGCGCGCTGGTAGAAGGCGTCCAGCGCGGGCAGCTTGTCGTCGATGCGGAAGGCGTCCATGGCATAGGCGCGGCGCGGCGGCCGCTCCTGCGCCATGGCACGCAGCGCGGCGGCCAGCGCCGGCACGTCGCCGGCGTCCACCAGGGCCGGCCGCATCCAGGGCGCCAGGTGCAGCGCGCCCTGCGAGCGGGTGGCGATCACCGGCAGGCCGGCCTGCATGGCTTCGAGAAACACCAGGCCGAAGGGCTCGCTGCGCGCCGGGCTGACGAAGCAGTCGAAGGCGGCCAGCCAGTCCTGCGGTGCATCGCTGAACCCCGGGAGCAGCACGCGCGCGCCCAAGGGCTCGGCCTGCCGGCGCAGGGCGTCCCAGGCCGGCCCCTGGCCGACGATGACCAGCCGCGCGCCGGGCAGCTCGGCCTGGGCAAAGGCGGCGATCAGCGTGTCGAAGCCCTTGCTGTGCTCGGTGCGGCCCAGCGCCCCGAACACCCAGGCGTCGGGCGCCATGCCGTGCTGGCGCCGCAGGCGCGCGCGCGCGTCGGCATCGGCGGGCTGCGGCAGCGTCCAGTTGTCGATCTGCACGGTGCGCGCGCGCAGCGGCTCGGGGATGGCCGCGAGCTGCCAGGGCGCGATGGCCACCAGCGCGTCCAGCCGGGCATGCTGGCGCGGCTTGTAGTGGATGTGCAGCGTGGCCACGCGCAGCGTGGGCGGCGGCAGGGCTTGCACCGCGCGGCAGGCGGCACTGAGGTGGGCGTGGGCCACGTCGGGCTGCAGCCGCTGCAGCGCGCGGGCGGCGTGCCAGGCGGGCAGCCAGTCGGGCACCAGCCGCAGCTTCACGCGCGGGCTGACGCGCTGGGCGAACGCGCCGGCGTGGCTGCCGGCGGCGGCGCGGCGCAGGATCAGCGTGACCTCGTGCCGCTCGGCCTGGGCGTTGGCCAGTTCCACCGCATGGCGCTCGCTGCCGGCAAAGCGCCGGGTCAGGATCACATGGGCGATGCGCATCGCAAGACAGACGGCGCAGCCCCGCCGCGCGGCCCGCAGCCGGTGCTCAGACCTTGGCCAGCCAGTGCGCGTATTTGGCGTTCCGGCCGTTCACGATGTCGAAGAACGCGTTCTGCACCTTCTCGGTCACCGGGCCGCGCTGGCCGGCGCCGATCTGCACGCGGTCGAGTTCGCGGATGGGCGTCACCTCGGCCGCCGTGCCGGTGAAGAACATCTCGTCGGCGATGTAGCACTCGTCGCGCGTGATGCGTTTCTGCACCACCTCGACACCCAGGTCCTTGGCGATGTGCAGCACCGTGTTGCGGGTGATGCCGTTCAGCGCACCGGCCGACAGGTCGGGCGTGTAGATTACGCCGTCCTTGACGAGGAACACGTTCTCGCCCGCGCCTTCGCTCACGAAGCCGGCCGAGTCGAGCAGCAGGGCCTCGTCGTAGCCGTCGTCCAGTGCCTCCATGTTGGCCAGGATTGAGTTGCTGTAGTTGCTCACCGCCTTGGCCTGCGTCATGGTGATGTTGACGTGGTGGCGCGTGTAGCTGCTGGTCTTGACGCGGATGCCTTTCTTGAGGCCCTCTTCGCCCAGGTAGGCGCCCCAGGCCCAGGCGGCGACCATCACGTGGATGGTGTTGCCCTTGGGGCTGACGCCGAGCTTCTCGGAGCCGATCCACACCAGCGGGCGGATGTAGCAGCTCTCCAGCGTGTTCGCGCGCACCACTTCCTTCTGCGCCTCGTTCACCTGCTCCTGCGAGAACGGCATCGGCATGCGCAGGATCTTGGCGCTGTTGAACAGGCGCTGCGTGTGCTCCTCCAGGCGGAAGATGGCGGTGCCGTTCACCGTGTTGTAGGCGCGTACCCCCTCGAAAGCGCCGCAGCCGTAGTGCAGCGTGTGCGTCAGCACGTGGATCTTGGCGTCGCGCCAGTCGACCAGCTGGCCGTCGAGCCAGATCTTGCCGTCGCGGTCGGCCATGGAGAGGGGGGCAGTGCTCATGGGAAAGGTCCTGATGTCAGCGGTGAACCGCCGGGCCGGACGTGTGCAGCCTGCCGGCTCGGCGCAAAAGATCAATTCTAAGACTCGGCGCCGGGCGCGGGCAGGGGCGGGGCCGCGTCGGGCTCGCTGGGCACCGGCGGGCGCTGCAGCTGCCAACGCAGCAGGCGGCCGCCCTCAAACTCGGTGGTGACGTGCGAATCACCGGGATCGCGCCAGCGGTACACCTCGGGCTCGGCGCCCTCGGCCGACAGGCGCTCGCCCAGCGAGCGCGTGAGCGCGATCACGTTCAGCAGCGGCATGCGGGGTTTGAGCTTGGCGTTCAGCATCACGGCGCTGCCGACGTAGCCGATGGGCCGGTCGGCGGCGCGCTTCATGATGGTCATGATGCGCGTGTAGTACAGCAGGAACCACAGCAGCAGGCCGCTGAACAGCAGGGCCAGCCCTGCGCCGCCGCCGGCCCGCCAGGCCATCGCGCCCAGTGCGATGGCGGCCATGAAGGTGAGAATGCGTTGCCACGTCATGGGGGCTGATTGTCGCAAACGCTCCACCTGGCCTGGTTCACAAGCCAAATCGGCCTGCAGGCGGCTTGTAGAAAGCGCAGAAAGCTATTATTAAAATAGCATTCAGCGCGCTGCCTGGCGGGCCTGCTGCAGCCAGCTGTCGAACAGCGTCTGGTGCGCTTTGATCCAGCCGTCGGTGTGGCGCTCGATGTCGCGCTCGGTGTTCTGGCCGTCGTTCATGGCGTTGTTCTGCGCCGTGATGTCGCCCACCGGCAGCTTCATCACCTGGAACAGCTTCTTGGCCGCAGGGTTGGCGTCGATGAAGGCGCGGTTGGCCACGATGCGCTGGTTGTTGATGACCGAGCCGTAGTTGCGGCCGTTGGGCAGCGCCGTGTCCTGCCCCGCCTGCGCGCCCGGCATGGCCGAGAACGGCACCTGCAGCCAGGTCACGTCCTGTCCCGGCACCATGACCGAGCTGACCCAGTACGGCGTCCAGGTGAAATAGAACACCGGCTGCCCGGCCTTGAAGCGCTGAATGACGTCGGCGATCAGCGCCGAGTAGTTGCCGCTGACGTGGGTCACGGTGTCGCGCAGCTTGTAGGCCGTCAGTTGCGCCTCGATCTGGGCCTCGCAGCCCCAGCCGGGGGTGCAGCCCGTCAGGTCGGCCTTGCCGTCGCCGTCGACGTCGAACAGCCTGGCGATGGCCGGGTCGGCCAGCTGGCTCAGGTTGGTGATGCCGTGCGCGTCGGCGGTTTTCTTGTCGACCAGATAGCCCTGGATGGCGCCGCCGGAGTAGGTGTTGTCGCGCCACAGCCTGGCCTCGCCGCCGGAGTTGTGGAAGTAGTTGTCGTGCAGCGGATCCCAGTGCGTGGCCAGGAAGGTGGCGTCGCCGTTGGCCAGCGCCAGGTGGCCGGTGGCGTATTCCACCTCGCGGATCGGCTTGACGTCGTAGCCCAGCTGCGTCAGCGCCTTCATGACCAGCAGGGTCTGGAAGGTTTCCTCGGCGATCGAGCTCTTGATGGGCTGCACCGTGACGCCCTGGCCGGGCAGTGGCGGGTCGGCGGCCAGGGCGGGCGCGGTCAGCGCCAGCGCGCAGGCGGACAGCGCGGCGGTAGCGAGGCGGCGCAGGATGGCCGCGGGGCGGGAGGGGTTGAGAACAGTGTGGGTCATGGAGTGGTTCCTTGGGTGATGGCTGATGACCGCGCCTGGCGGCGCATGATCTCGGCCTGCGGCCTTCGATGACGGCGCCCATGGCGCCATGAATTCAGTCATGCGCCCGCAGGGCGCGTCATCGAAGGCAAAGCCGAGGTCATGGCGCGCCAGCGCCGGTCATTCGTCATGCTTCAGGCGGCGGCGGTTTGCGGTGTGGGCGAGGTGGCGGGCTGTGGGCGCGCACCGCCCAGCAGCCGGCGCAGCAGGCCGATGGGGCCGCGCTGGTGCCAGGCGGCGCCGTGGCGTTCGGTGCGGGTCAGTGCCTGGGTCAGGCGGTCCAGCACGATGGCCAGAATCACGATGCCCAGGCCGCCCACGGTGGCCAGCCCCATGTCGAGCCGGCCAATGCCGCGCAGCACCATCAGCCCCAGGCCGCCCACGGCGATCATCGAGGCGATGACGACCATCGACAGGCTCAGCATCAACGCCTGGTTGATGCCGGCCATGATCGACGGCATGGCCAGCGGCAGCTGCACGCGCGTCAGCAGTTGCCAGGGCGAGGCGCCGTAGGCCTGCGCGGCCTCGATCAGGTCGGGCCGCACCTGGCGGATGCCCAGGTTGGTGAGGCGCACGAGCGGCGGCAGCGCGAAGATGATGGTGACGATGACGCCCGGCACGTTGCCGATGCCGAACAGCATCACCACCGGCACCAGGTAGACGAAGGCCGGCGTGGTCTGCATGGCGTCCAGCAGCGGGCGCACCAGCTGGTTGGCGCGGTCGCTGCGCGCCAGCCAGATGCCCAGCGGCAGGCCGATCAGCACGCAGAAGAACAGCGCGGTGAGCACCAGCGACAGCGTGGTCATCGATTCGCCCCAGATGCCCAGCAGGCCCAGCCCCAGCAGCGATGCCAGCGTGGCCACGGCCAGCCGCCCACCCGCGATCTGCCAGGCCAGCAGCGACAGGAGGCCGATCATCACCAGCGTGGGCGGGTACAGCAGCACGGCTTCCACGCCCGACAGGAGGGCATCCACCGGCTGGCGCATGACCTGGAAGGCGGGGCGGAACTGGTCGACGAACCAGCCCAGCGCCTGGTTGATCCAGGCCTGCACCGGCAGCGCGCCGTCGAACCAGCGGGCGATGGCGCTGGTGGCCTCGGCGGCGTCGGCGGCCGCGCCGGGCAGGGCGTCGGAGGCCGAGAGCAGGCCGTCGCCCGTCGCGGTTACGTCGCGCGTCACCGCTTCGGGGCCACCCAGCCATTCGGGGTGGGCGTCGCTGGGCGGGGCCTGGTAGGGGTCCTGAAACTCGGTGGGTGTCTGCGCGGCGGTGACATCGCGCGTCACGGCGGCGGGGCCGCCCAGCCACTCGGGGTTGGCGTCGGTGGGCGGGGCTTGGTAGGGGTCGATGAAGTTCGTTGTAGTGCTCATGAGGTTTCTCTGGCGTCAATGACGTCGCTGTGCTCCATGACTTCGGCTTCGCCTTCGATGACGGCGCTTCGCGCCATGACGGTGTGGTCATGCGCCCGCAGGGCGCGTCATCGATGGCCGCAGGCCGAGGTCATGCGCTCGTCAGGGCGCGGTCATGCGACGGCGGCTTCGGCCGGGGCGGCTTCAGGCAGCGGGTTGCCGTCGGCGTCGGTGTAGGGGTCGAGGAAGGTGAGCAGCCGGTTCTTGCTGACGGTGCCGATGAAGCGCCCGTCCTCGGCCACCACCGGCAGCGGCGCCGGCTGCGCCACCATCAGGCGGTACAGCTCGGTGATCGGCGTGTCGGCCGGCACCGGCTCCACGGCGGGCACAAAGGCGTGCGTCAGCCCCAGCGGGCCGTCATGCCCGTGCAGCGCCTTGCGCAGCGAATCGGCCGACACGGCGCCCAGGTAGCGGTGGCGCGGATCGACCACGTAGGCCCATTCGCGGTCCTGGTCCTGCAGGCGTTTGAGCGCCGGGCGGCAGCCGCGCGTGGGGCTTTCGGAGACTTCCACTTGCGTCTTGCGGGCGATGTCACCGGCCTTGAACACGGCCGCCTGGTCCACGCCGCGCACGAACTGGCGCACGTAGTCGTCGGCCGGCTGGCGCAGGATTTCCTCCGGCGTGCCCACCTGCACCACCTGGCCGTCCTTCATGATGGCCACGCGGTCGCCGATGCGCATGGCCTCGTCCAGGTCGTGCGAGATGAAGACGATGGTGCGGCGCTTGACCTGCTGCAGGCGCAGCAGCTCGTCCTGCATCTCGGTGCGGATGATGGGGTCGAGGGCCGAGAAGGCCTCGTCCATCAGCAGGATCGACGGGTCGGCCGCCAGCGCGCGCGCCAGGCCCACGCGTTGCTGCATGCCGCCCGACAGTTCGTCGGGGTAGCTGGCGGCCCACACGGCCAGGCCCACCTGCTCCAGCGCGGCACGAGCGGCGGCCTCGCGTTCGCCCAGCGGCACGCCGGCCAGCTCCAGCCCGAAGGCGGTGTTCTGCAGCACCGTCAAATGCGGCAGCAGCGCGAACGACTGGAACACCATGCTGATGTGCTTGCGGCGGAAGTCGCGCAGTTGCTTGTCGTTGTATTGCGCGATGTCCTCGCCGTCGACCACGATGCGGCCGGCCGTCGGCTCGATCAGGCGGTTGAACATGCGCACCAGGGTCGATTTGCCCGAGCCCGACAGGCCCATGACGACGAAGATTTCGCCCGGCTCGATGGTGAAACTGGCGTCGAACACGCCGATCGACTGCCCGGTCTGGGCCACGATGTCCTGCTTGGCGACGCCCTGGCGTGCCAGGTCCAGCGCGCGTTCGGGTGCGTCGCCAAACACCTTGAACAGGTGCTCGATCACGATTTGCTTGGCCACGGGGGTTCCTCCGGTTCTTCAGGGCAACCGGGCCGCGGCAGGAATGCTTCGAGGACGACGCCAATGACGCCGACAACGGGAGGCTGTGCGAATGCCGGGGCCTGGTTGCGGGTAATGGGTGATGTCGCGGGCTCCCCCAGGAACCCGCGCGGTGGGCGATGTGCGGCGTGGCGCGCGCAGCAAGTCCACCTGAGGAAGGGCGATCAAGCCGCCCCAGAAAGCCGGGGTGACAAGGCGGGCGGGCCGCTGCACCGGGGCTTGGAAAGTCGGGAATTATAACTCAATGAGCATGAAGACCGCGCGGCGCTGCGGTGTTCGGTAATGAAGCGCGGTGCCGGCACGCGTGGCCAAGGGCGCGCCCGGCGGTGTGTGGTGCCAGGGTGTGGCGCGGGTTTTGACGGGGGGACTTGTTGAATTTCCTTGATTATTAAAATAGCCTTTAGCGCCCGCATGACGGGCGCCAGCAGCTTCTGTATTGATACTGGAACACCGCGCCAAATGGATGTCGCTTGTTTTGGCACCCAAGCCGTGCAAGACAGCTGCTGCGGGCGGCTGGCGCGGGCCCATGCGGATGCGGCGCGGCCGCGGGGTGTGCGAACATCGCTTTTTTGTGCCTGTTGGCCCTGCTTACACAGAAAGGTGACTTCCTCATGAAACGCATTGCTTCTCGTCGTCTGGCGGTTGGTGCCCTGGCCGCCGTGGCCGCGCTGGTGGCCGCGCCCTGGGCCCACGCGCAGGTCAAGACCGTTGGCATCACCGCCATCGTCGACCACCCCGCGCTCGATTCGGTGCGCAAGGGCGTGCAGGACGAGCTGAAGGCGCTGGGCTGGGAAGAGGGCAAGAACCTGCGGGTGGCCTACCAGAGCGCGCAGGGCAACACCGCCACCGCGGGCCAGATCGCGCGCAAGTTCGCCGGCGACAAGGTGGACGCCATCGTCGCCATCGCCACGCCCAGCGCCCAGGCCGCCGTGGCCGCCACCAAGAACATCCCGGTCGTCTTCACCGCCGTGACCGACCCGGTGGCCGCCAAGCTGGTGAAGGACTGGCAGCCCTCCGGCACCAACGTGACCGGCGTCTCCGACGCGCTGCCGCTGGCCGCGCAGATGGACCTGCTGCTGAAGGTGAAGCCCGGCGCCAAGCGCGTGGGCTACGTCTACAGCCCGGGCGAGGTCAACTCCACCATCGTGCTGAAGGATCTGAAGGCCGAGCTGCAAAAGCGCGGCATGACCGTGGCCGAGGCCGCCGCGCCGCGCACGGTGGACATCCCCAGCGCCGCCAAGAGCCTGGTGGGCAAGGTGGACGTGATCTACACCACCACCGACAACAACGTGGTGTCGGCCTACGAATCGATGGTGCGCGTGGCGCAGGAGGCCAAGCTGCCGCTGGTGGCCGCCGACACCGACTCGGTCAAGCGCGGCGCCACCGCCGCCCTGGGCATGAACTACTACGACCTGGGCCGCCAGACCGGCAAGATCGTCGACCGCATCCTGAAGGGCACCAAGCCGGGCGAGATCGCCCCCGAGGTGGGCGCCAAGATGTCGCTGATGGTGAACCCCGGCGCGGCCGAGAAGCAGGGCATCACGCTGCCGGAGAGCCTGATCAAGGAAGCCGCCGACGTGGTGAAGTGACGCCGGCGAAATAAAATCGCGTGTTTGACACCGGCGCCCGCGTGGCGCCGGTGCTGTTTTCAGGGAGCGCTCTGCCCATGTCCATGCTTTCGCTGATGGGCGCGCTGGAAATCGGTCTCATCTTCGCGCTGGTGGCGCTGGGGGTGTGGATCTCGTTCCGCGTGCTCGACTTTCCCGACCTCACGGCCGACGGCAGCTTTCCGCTGGGCGGCGCGGTGGCGGCCGTGCTCATCGTGGGCGGCTGGAACCCCTGGCTGGCCTGCGGCGTGGCGGCGCTGGCCGGCGCGGGCGCGGGGCTGGTCACCGGCTGGCTGAACGTGCGGCTGAACATCCTGCAGCTGCTGGCGTCGATCCTGACCATGATCGCGCTGTACTCGATCAACCTGCGCATCATGGGCGCGCCCAACGTGCCGCTGCTGGGCGAGCCGACGGTGTTCGCGCCCTTCGTGGGCGAAGGCAGCGCCTACTGGGTGCAGCCGCTGGTGCTGGCCGTGATCGTGCTGGCGGTGAAGCTGGCGCTGGACTGGTTCTTCGCCTCGCAGACCGGGCTGGCGCTGCGCGCCACCGGCGCCAACCCGCGCATGGCGCGCGCGCAGGGCATCCCGACCGGGCGGCTGACGATGGGCGGCATGGCGCTGTCGAACGCGCTGATCGCCCTGGGCGGCGCGCTGTACGTGCAGACGCAGGGCGGCTCCGACATCTCGATGGGCCTGGGCACCATCGTCATCGGCCTGGCGGCGGTCATCATCGGCGAGACGCTGATGCCCAGCCGCGCGCTCATCATCATCACCCTGGCCACGGTGGTGGGCGCGGTGCTGTACCGCCTGTTCATCGCGCTGGCGCTGCAGGCCGACTTCATTGGCCTGCAGGCGCAGGATTTGAACCTGATCACTGCCGTGCTGGTGGGTGTGGCGCTGGTGCTGCCCAAGCTGAAGGCCAAGCTGCGCCGCAAGCCGGTACCGACGGGAGGCCGCCCATGATGGAGCTGCGCGGTCTGCACAAGACCTTCAACCCCGGCACGCCGATCGAGAACCCGGCGCTGCGCGGCGTCAGCCTGAACATCGCGGCGGGCGAGTTCGTCACCGTCATCGGCAGCAACGGCTCGGGCAAGTCGACCACGCTCAACGCCATCAGCGGCGATTTGATGGTGGACGACGGCCAGATCGTCATCGACGGCCGCGACGTGACCAAGCTGAACGCCTGGCAGCGCGCCGGCCTGGTGGCGCGCGTGTTCCAGGACCCGATGGCCGGCACCTGCGAGGCGCTCAGCATCGAGGAGAACCTGGCCCTGGCCTGGCAGCGCGGCCAGCGCCGCGGCCTGGGCCGCGCCGTGCGGCCGGAGCTGCGCACGCTGTTCCGCGAGCGGCTGGCGCACCTGAACCTGGGGCTGGAAAACCGCCTGGGCGACCGCATGGGCCTGCTCTCGGGCGGGCAGCGCCAGGCCGTCAGCCTGCTGATGGCGGCGCTGCGCCCCTCGCGCATGCTGCTGCTGGACGAACACACCGCTGCGCTCGACCCCAAGACGGCGGCCTTTGTGCTGCAGCTGACCGACCAGATCGTGGCCGAGAACCAGCTGACCACGCTGATGGTCACGCACTCGATGCGCCAGGCGCTGGACCACGGCACGCGCACCGTGATGCTGCACCAGGGGCAGGTGGTGCTCGACGTATCGGGCGACGAGCGCGCCCGCATGGACGTGCCCGACCTACTGGCGATGTTCGAGCGCACGCGCGGCGAGAAGGTGAGCGACGACGCGTTGCTGCTGGGGTGAGTGGCGGATACTCCCTGTATGGATGGTCTGTGGCGCTTGTTGGGTGGGCGCTGGAAGCCGATACTCCCATATAAAACAATGCTCTGAGCATGGGTGCCCTGCCTGCCTGCCCCTGTGGGAGCGGGCTTGCCCGCGATAAACCATGAGTCAGGGCGAAAGGCTGCCATCGCGGGCAAGCACGCTCCCACACTGCGGATGCGGTCTGCGCGTCATCTGAGTGATCAAGCAACATTGAATCAATGCCTGCACCGTTCGAAGGATCACGGGTGCTGGCCATCGCCCCGCGCCTGCCGGTACTGCTCCGGCGTCAGACCCGTCCACTGCCGGAAGGCGCGGATGAAGCTCTTTTCGTTCTGAAAGCCTGCCGCCCGCGCCACGCGCGCCACCGGCTGGCTGGTGCGCAGCAGCAGGTCGATGGCGCGGGCCTGGCGCACCTCGTCCTTCAGCGCCTGCAGGCTGCTGCCTTCGCTGCGCAGTTGGCGGTGCAGGGTGCGCGGCGACAGCGCCAGCTGCGCGGCCAGCGTCTCGGCGGTGTGGGCGGCCTGCGGCTGTTGCAGCAACTGGCGCACGCGCCGCGCCAGCCCCACGTCGCGCCGGTACGGCCACACCATGATGGGCAGGGCGCGGCGCAGCATCTGCTCCAGCGCGGCGGCGTCGCGGCGCAGGGGCAGGGCCAGATCGGCGGCGTCGAACTGCAGTGCCGCAGGCGCGGCGCCAAAGCGCACCGGGCCGGGGAACAGGCGCGGGTACACGTCGGCATGCGGCGGCGCGTCGAACGGGAACTGCGCAAGCTGCGGGCTGATGGGCGCATCCACCCACCAGCAGGCCAGCCCATGCAGGTTGCGCAGCAGCGAGAGCAGGGCGAACTCGCGCAGCGTGCCCAGGTCGCGTCGCTCGTCAATTTCCACCCGCGCATGGCCTTGGCTGGTCTTTACGGTGAGCGCCACGTCGTCCGTCAGCAGGCCGTGGTGGCGGCACCAGCGCCTGAGCGCCAGGCCCAGCGTGGGCGCCGTGATGCTGGCGCGCGCCAGCAGCCCGTAGCTGCCCCAGGGCAGGCGGCGGCTGAACCAGCCGGGCGCCTCGTCGTCCAGCTCGTGCATGGCGGCGGCGCACAGGCGCTCGAACTGCGCGGCGGTCACGCGGTGCAGCGGGTCATCCAGCGACGATGTCTCAATTTGTGCCTTGGCGAGCGCGCCGTCGGCGCTCAGCCCACGCAGTGTGTAGGCGTGCGTGATGGCCCGAACGAAGGCGATGGGCGTGTGGGCATGGGTGAGTGGTGCGCGGTGCGACCGCATAAGCGCCAGATTAGGCGGCTGTGGCGTGATTTGCAACCCCGCTGTCACCTCATGGGAACCCGGCTGACCTATGCTCAGCGCCCATGGGCGCGCTACGATGTGCCGGCAGCGCCCTGCGAAACACGCATTTCAAGGAGACAAGCGCGATGAGCACCGCACTCACCGAGAGCCATGTGCGCGGCCGCACCGACCAGCCGCTGATCGAGCAGACCCTGGGCGCCTTCTTCAACGACATGGTAGAGCGCTTTCCCGAGCGCGAAGCGCTGGTGGTGGTGCACCAGGGCCGGCGCTACACCTACCGCCAGCTGCAGACCGAATCGCGCCGCCTCGCCAGCGCGCTGCTGGGGCTGGGGCTGAAGCCCGGCGACCGCATCGGCATTTGGTCGCACAACAACGCCGAATGGGTGCTGATGCAGCTGGCCACGGCCATGGCCGGGCTGGTGCTGGTCAACATCAACCCCGCCTACCGCACGGCCGAGGTGGAGTACGCGCTGAACAAGGTGGACTGCAAGGCGCTGGTGGTGATGCCGCGCTTCAAGACCAGCGACTACCTTGGCATGCTGCGCGAGCTGGCGCCCGAGTGGGCGCACGCCAAGCCCGGCGAGCCGCTCGAATCGCAGACGCTGCCGCACCTCAAGCACGCGATCTGGATCGACGTGGAAGGAGAGGGCGCCGACGAGCCAGGCTTCAGGCGCTTTTCCGACCTGATGAAGACTGGCGACCCGCATGACCCGCGCCTGCCGCAGGTCGCGAAGCTGCTGCACAACACGGACGCCATCAACATCCAGTTCACCAGCGGCACCACGGGTTTCCCCAAGGGCGCCACGCTGACGCACCGCAACATCCTGAACAACGGCTTCTTCATTGGCGAAGCGATGAAGCTGACTGAAGAAGATCGCCTGTGCATCCCCGTGCCGCTGTACCACTGCTTCGGCATGGTGCTGGGCAACCTGGCGGTGCTGACGCACGGCGGCTGCATCGTCTACCCCAACGACGCGTTCGACCCGCTCACCGTGCTGCAGACGGTGCAGGCCGAGCAATGCACCGGCCTGCACGGCGTGCCCACCATGTTCATCGCCGAGCTGGATCACCCCGATTTCGCCAAGTACGACCTCAGCACGCTGCGCACCGGCATCATGGCCGGCAGCCCGTGCCCCATCGAGGTGATGAAGCGCGTGCAGGCCGACATGAACATGGCCGAGGTGACGATTGCCTACGGCATGACCGAGACCTCACCCGTCAGTTGCCAGAGCAGCACCGACACACCGCTGGACAAACGCGTGTCCACCGTCGGCCTGGTGCAGCCGCACCTGGAGATCAAGATCATCGACCCCGACAGCGGCCAGACCGTGCCGCGCGGCGCCACCGGCGAGCTGTGCACCAAAGGCTATTCGGTGATGCAAGGCTATTGGGGCGATGACGCACGCACGCGCGAAGCCATCGACGCCGAAGGCTTCATGCACACGGGCGATCTGGCAACCATGGACGACGAGGGCTACGTCAACATCGTCGGCCGCATCAAGGACATGGTGATTCGCGGCGGCGAGAACGTGTACCCGCGCGAGATCGAGGAATTCCTCTACCGCCATCCCAAGATCCAGGACGTGCAGGTGGTGGGCGTGCCCGACCAGAAGTTCGGCGAGGAGCTGTGCGCCTGGATCATCGCCAAGCCCGGCCAGACGCTCGACGAAGACGAGGTGCGCGCCTTCTGCAAGGGCAAGATCGCGCACTACAAGGTGCCGCGCTACATGAAGTTCGTCGACGCCTTCCCGATGACCATCACCGGCAAGATCCAGAAATTCAAGATCCGCGAGCTGATGCAGCAGGAACTGGGTTTGACGGAAGCCAAAACAGCCTGAATACCTGAACTTGACCGGACGCAGAGGACGCAAAGATTGCGCAGAGAACGCAGAAGGAAACAAGGAAAGAAGAAAACTTTGGCTGTTTTCTTTGCGTCCTCTGCGTAACTTCTGCGTCCTCTGCGTCCGGTATTCGAATTCATTAGAGAGCTCCCATCCATGCCCACCATCGAATCCAAACTCAATCCCCGTTCTGCTGACTTCCAGGCCAACGCCGACGCCATGCGCGCGCTGGTGGACGACCTGAAGGCGCAGGTGCAGAAGGGGGGCGCCGGCGGCGGCGAGGCCGCGCGCAAGAAGCACATGGACCGCGGCAAGCTGCTGCCCCGCGTGCGCGTGCAGATGCTGCTCGACCCCGGCACGCCCTTCCTCGAAGTGGCGCCGCTGGCCGCGCTGAACATGTACCCCGACCGCGACGGCAGCGACAGCGCACCGGGCGCCGGCATCGTGGCCGGCATCGGTCGCGTGGCCGGTGTCGACTGCATGATCGTCTGCAACGACGCCACCGTGAAGGGCGGCACCTACTACCCGATGACGGTGAAGAAGCACCTGCGCGCGCAGGAGATCGCCGAGCAGAACCGCCTGCCCTGCATCTACCTGGTCGACTCGGGCGGCGCCAACCTGCCCAACCAGGACGAGGTGTTCCCCGACCGCGACCACTTCGGCCGCATCTTCTACAACCAGGCGCAGATGAGTGCCCAGGGCATCGCGCAGATCGCCGTGGTGATGGGCAGCTGCACGGCCGGCGGCGCCTACGTGCCGGCCATGAGTGACGAGAGCATCATCGTCAAGAACCAGGGCACCATCTTCCTGGGCGGCCCGCCGCTGGTGAAGGCCGCCACCGGCGAGGTGGTGAGTGCCGAGGACCTGGGCGGCGGCGACGTGCACACGCGCCTCTCAGGCGTGGCCGACCACCTGGCCAACAACGATACCCACGCGCTGGCGCTGGCGCGCGAGGCGGTGTCGCGGCTCAATCACAAGAAGAGCTACAGCGGCGCGCTGCAAACGCCGGCAGCTCCCAAATATGCAGCAGAAGAGCTGTACGGCGTGATCCCCACCGACACGCGCAAGCCCTTCGACGTGCGCGAGATCATCGCCCGCATCGTCGATGGCAGCGACTTCCACGAGTTCAAGCAGCGCTTCGGCACCACGCTGGTGTGCGGCTTTGCGCACATCGAGGGCATGCCGGTGGGCATCGTCGCCAACAACGGCATCCTGTTCAGCGAGAGCGCGCAGAAGGGCGCGCACTTCATCGAGCTGTGCGGCCAGCGCAAGATCCCGCTGGTGTTCCTGCAGAACATCACCGGCTTCATGGTGGGGCGCAAGTACGAGAACGAGGGCATCGCCCGCGACGGCGCCAAGATGGTGACGGCCGTGGCCACGGTCAACGTGCCCAAGTTCACCATCATCATCGGCGGCAGCTTCGGCGCCGGCAACTACGGCATGTGCGGCCGCGCCTACAGCCCGCGCTTCCTGTGGATGTGGCCCAACGCGCGCATCAGCGTGATGGGCGGCGAGCAGGCCGCCGGCGTGCTGGCCACCGTCAAGCGCGACGGCATTGAGGCCAAGGGCGGCCAATGGTCGGCTGAGGAAGAAGAAGCCTTCAAGGCCCCCATCCGCCAGCAGTACGAGGACCAGGGCCACCCCTACTACGCCACCGCGCGCATGTGGGACGACGGCATCATCGACCCTGCCGACACGCGCCGCATGCTGGCGCTGGGCCTGTCGGCGGCGCAGAACGCCCCCGTGCCGGACGTGAAGTTCGGCGTGTTCAGGATGTGAGTGTGACTAAAGGCGCATGGATTCCAGAACTTGCGAAGGGCCAATGGTGGCTCCCGCATAACGCGAGTCAAAAGGTGCCAGGGGTGCTTACTGAGAAAAATGGGCGATTTCGGCTGGAGCTGATTGGGACGTTGGACGATAAGAAGCCGAATTTTGAGGCTGCTCGTTACCCAGTGGTCTGTGGCTTCCTGGCGCAAGGAGGTCCAGTTACGTTGTTTTCTTGTGTTGGCACGAAAAGCCTTTCTGTGCCCGGGATGATGACGGAGCAGTGCAGCTTCAGCATCGCTGTCAAAGGACACAACTTCGATGGAGCGGCAGACGTGTTTGACAGCTTGACCTGTCTACACGTGTCACTTCTCACCTGGTTGAATCGATCCGGATTTGATATCAAGGTGCTGGGGATAGAAGATCCCCAGCACTTTGAATGGAGAGCTGTATATCGTCGTCCCGAATCCATCACATGGAAGTGGAGTGATGACTTCGACTTTGTCGTCAGGTTTAGTGTCGAGGGTTTGCCATCGGGAGTCCATGCGAACAAGCCGATTACGATGCGGCAAGTATGTAGTGTGGAGGTTGTAAGTGACTTGCCAACAACGATCGTTGCACTTCATCAGGCTCAATATGGTTTGAGTCTGCTCATAAGCCTTCTGTCGGGCTTTACCTCCCAGATGACTGTGGTGGCATGTGAATCTTCGCTTGTGGAGGCGAACGGCCGACGCAAGCAGCTCGAACTTCAACTTGATCGAATCGGTACTAATGAGGATGCGGAGTCCAGCGCGTTAGATTGGCAAAGGGCTCTCGTTCCTTACCAGGAGGTGGAGACAGAGTTTGCCGACCTTGTTCCTCGATGGCGGCAGTTGTTGGAAGAGCAAGGAGAAGTCATTGACGCCTACTTCGCGTCCAAACGTGCTGCGCATGTTGAAGAGCAATTGGTCGGTGGTGCGAATGCGCTTCAGCGCTTGGAAGAGTCCAGCAAGGGGCGTTTGACATTTGAGGTTGCCGTTACGGAGCCTATCAATCGTTATGTCTCCGCCAATGTTGCCGCGTGGGCGATTCCTTTGCTGACCAAGACTCGACATTACTTCACGCATTTCAATCCAGCGGAGCGAGCTGATGCTGCGAGAGGAGCGCAGCTCGCCAATTTGGTGGACTTGGTGGACGCGATTGTCACGTGCAAACTCTTGGAGCTGCTCGGGTTCGATACTTCGAGAGTGAAGACGTTTCTTGGCAAGAGCGACCATTTCCAGAAGCGCTTGATGATGAATCGTTGGACGGATCATTGAGATGAATTGGGCGTCTCACTTCTTGGCACTGGCACGCTACAACGCGTGGGCCACGCAGCGCCTGCTGGATGTGGTGGCCGCCTTGGACGATGACGGCTATCGGCGCGACGTGGGGCTGTTCTTCAAGAGCGTGCATGGCACGTTGAATCATCTGCTGGTGGCGGAGCACCTGCTGTGGTTCCGCCGCTTTGCCGAAGGCATTTCCCCCAGGGTGGCGCTGGATGCAGAGGAAGAGGGGGATCGTGCGCGGCTTGCAGAGCGACTCATCCAAGGGGCCGAACGCTGGCCGCCGCTCATCGACAGCTGGTCCGCGGATCGTTTTGAAGGACAGTTGCGCTGCATGAATATGCGTGGTCAGGACGGGTCGCTGCCTTTCGCCGCCACGCTGGCGCACGTCTTCAACCACGGCACCCACCACCGCGGCCAGATCACCGCGGCGCTGACTGCGCTGGGCCAGCCCTGCCCTGAACTCGATCTGGTCTACATGCTGCAACAGGAACAAGCCAAGCCATGACCCAAGCCCTCCGCATCGCCACCGCCAACCACGTCGCCACCGTCGTGCTGTCGCGCCCCGACGTGCGCAACGCCTTCAACGACGAGGTGATCGCCGAACTGTCGCAGGCCTTCATTCAACTGGGCGACGACCCGCAGGTGCGCGCCATCGTGCTGATGGCCGAAGGCCCGGCCTTCTGCGCCGGGGCCGACCTGAACTGGATGCGCCGCATGGCCGACTACTCGCGCGAGGAGAACGAGCAGGACGCCGAGAAACTCGCCTTCATGCTGCGCACGATCTACGAATGCCCCAAGCCGACCATCGCCCGTGTGCAGGGCGACGTGTACGCCGGCGGCATGGGCCTGGTGGCCTGCTGCGACATGGCGGTGAGCGTCGATACGGCAAACTACTGCCTCAGCGAAGTCAAGCTGGGCCTGATCCCCGCCACCATCGGCCCCTACGTCATCCGCGCCATGGGGCCGCGCGCGTCGCACCGCTACTTCCTCACCGCCGAACGCTTCAGCGCGCAGCAGGCGCAGCGCATCGGCTTCGTGCACGAGGTGGTGCCGGCCGATCAGCTCGACGCCACCGTCAGCACCTGGGTGCAGGCGCTGCTGGCCGCCAGCCCCAACGCCATCAAGGAATGTAAGAAGCTGGTGCAGTACGTGGCCGGCCGCGACATCACCCGCCTGCTGATCGACCACACGGTGAAGGCCATCGCCGACATCCGCGCCAGCGACGAAGGCAAGGAAGGCGTGCAGAGCTTCCTGAACAAGCGCAAGCCGGCCTGGATGGTGAACCCATGATTCGGGTCGATTCCATCGTCCGATCGGTCCCCGTAGGCTGGGTTGAGCGCAGCGAAACCCAGCAAGTAACCAAGCTGGGTTTCCTGCGTCAACCCAGCCTACGGATGTTTTTCGCCTTTTGCGCAGATGGGGCAAGCGCAGGCAGCTATGAATAACGTAGCTATCGTCGTCCGTTTGCCGGTGCCGTCATGCGCCGTGGCGGCAGCGCCCACGTCAGCCTTCGCGCCGGCGCCCGCGTTGTGCGTGCGCGGGCAGGCGCGTGTGGCCTGCCGCTCACTCTGACAGGCGGTACGGCAATGGAAGACCTCATCCAGCAACTCGTGCAATGGCTGCACACCATGGGCATCCACCCCAGCCACGAGACGGCCGCCGCCGTGGGCGATGCGGTGGGTCAGGCCGGCGCGGCCGTGGGCGGCGCCGTGGCGCCGGTGGTGGCCAAGATGGACATGCCGGCACTCATCGCGCTGGCGGCGGCGCTGGGCTGGGCCAGCGGCTTCCGGCTGTATGCGGTGGTGTTCCTGACGGGCGCCATGGGCTACGCGGGCTGGATTCCGCTGCCCGAGGGGCTGAAGCTCTTGATGCATCCTGCGGTGCTGACGGCCAGCGGCTTCATGCTGCTGGTGGAGTTCTTCGCCGACAAGATTCCGTGGATCGACAGCCTGTGGGACACGGTGCACAGCGTCATCCGCATTCCGGCCGGCGCACTGCTGGCGGCGGGCGTGTTCGGCGCCGACTCGGCCACCATGGGCCTGGTGGCCGGCATCCTGGGCGGCTCGCTGGCGGCCACCGCGTTCGCCACCAAGGCCACCACACGCGCGGCCATCAACACCAGCCCCGAGCCGGTCAGCAACTGGCTGGCCTCGTTCTTCGAGGACGGCTTGGCCGTGGTGGTGATGTGGCTGGCCACGCAATACCCGGTGGCCTTCGGCATCGTGCTGGCGGTGATGCTGGTGCTGTCCGTGCTGCTGCTGATCGTGNNGCCTGCCGCGTGGCAGCCACCGCGCGCCGCCTGGGCGTGAAGACCGTGTCCGTGTATTCCGACGCCGACGCGCACGCCAAGCACGTGATGGCCTGCGACGAGGCGGTGCACGTGGGCGGCAGTGCACCGAAGGAGAGCTATCTGCAATGGCAGCGCATCATCGACGCTGCCAAGGCCACCGGCGCCGAGGCCATCCACCCCGGCTACGGTTTCCTGAGCGAGAACGAGGACTTCGCCCAGGCCTGCGTCGACCACGGCCTGGTCTTCATCGGCCCGCCCGCCAGCGCCATCAACGCCATGGGCCTGAAGGCCGAATCCAAACGCCTGATGGAAGCCGCCGGCGTGCCGCTGGTCCCGGGCTACCACGGTGCTGACCAGAATCCTGAACTGCTCAAGAAAGAGGCCGACCGCATCGGCTACCCCGTGCTGATCAAGGCCAGCGCCGGCGGCGGCGGCAAGGGCATGCGCGCGGTCGACAAGGCCGAGGACTTCGCCGCCGCGCTGGAAAGCTGCAAGCGCGAAGCCATCAACAGCTTCGGCGACGACGCGGTGCTGGTCGAGAAATACGTGCAGCGCCCGCGCCACATCGAGATCCAGGTGTTCGGCGACGCGCAGGGCAACTATGTCTACCTGTTCGAGCGCGACTGCTCGGTGCAGCGTCGCCATCAGAAGGTGCTGGAAGAGGCGCCCGCGCCCGGCATGACGGAAGAGCTGCGCGAGCGCATGGGCCAGGCGGCGGTGGCGGCGGCGCGCGCGGTGAACTACGTGGGCGCCGGCACGGTGGAGTTCATCGTCGAGCAGCCGGGCGGCTACGACAAACCGGAGGACATGAAGTTCTACTTCATGGAGATGAACACGCGCCTGCAGGTCGAGCACCCGGTCACCGAGGCCATCACCGGGCAGGACCTGGTGGAGTGGCAACTGCTGGTGGCCAGCGGCGAGCCGCTGCCGCTGGAGCAAGAGTTTCTCGACATCGGCGGCCACGCCATCGAGGCGCGCATCTGCGCCGAGAACCCCGACAACAACTTTCTGCCCGCCACCGGCACGCTGCACGTGTACCGCAAGCCGCCGGCGGCCAGCTTCGAGTTCGACGAGGTGCGCATCGACGACGGCGTGCGCGAGGGCGACGCCATCAGCCCGTTCTACGACTCGATGATTGCCAAGCTCATCGTCTGGGGCAGCACGCGCGAGGAGGCGCTGGGCAAGCTCGACGCCGCGCTGGCCGAGGTGGCCATCGTCGGCGTGCAGACCAACGTGCAGTTCCTGCGCCGCGTGCTGGCCACCGAATCGTTCAGCCAGGGCCGGCTGGACACGGCGCTGATCCAGCGCGAAGCTGAGCACCTGTTCAACCAGGACCCCATCGGCCGCGACATGGCCGTGGCCGCCGCCGTGGCGCAGACGGTGCTGAATGAGCGCGCGGCCGAAAGCCACGACCCCTTCAGCCGCACCGACGGCTTCCGCTCGCACGGCGTGGCTTCGCGCCGCATCGACCTCGAATACGCCGGCCAGCCGGTGGTGGCCAAGCTGCGCTATCTGGACGATGGCCTGCAGCTGAAGGTGGACGACGGCGAGCGCGCGCCCATCGCCTTCACGCGCCAGCCCGACGGCCGCATCGACGTGCGCTATGGCGCCAAGCGCCAGGTGGTGCGCGTGTTCCAGCGCGGCGAGGTGGCGCACGTGTTCGGCACCGAGGGCGCCACCAGCATCACCGAGCTGGACGTGCTGGCCCACGCCAGCGAAGGCGCGGGCGAGGGCGGGCGCCTGACCGCGCCGATGCCGGGCAAGGTGGTGTCGATCGCCGTCAAGGCCGGCGACAAGGTCAGCAAGGGCCAGCCGCTGGCCGTGATGGAGGCGATGAAGATGGAGCACACCATCGCCGCGCCGCAGGACGGTGTGGTCGACGAGGTGCTGTACGCGCCGGGCGATCAGGTGACCGAGGGAGCTGAGCTGCTTCGCCTGCAGCCGGCCGAAGGTGCCTGAGGCAGTCGCGGCGCGGCGGCGGCGCCGGCCGCGTTCACAGCACGGTGAACAGCTTCTTCTTGAATTCGGGCAGGCGCTTGAGGCCGATGCGGCTGGTCGACAGCGTGTCTTCCCATTGCAGGTAGACCTGCCGCAGTTCGGTGGCAGTGTTGCAGCCCTGGATGGCCTCCAGCAGGCTCAGGCGCGTGTTGGGCTGGAACACGGTGTTCACCGTGTTGATCATGAAGTTGCGCGCCATCTCCAGCTCCTGGGGACGGCGCTCGCTGGCCGGCGGCAGGCCGAGGTCGCTCCGGGCCGGTCCGCTTGCCGGCGCCGTGGGGGCGTCGGCCGCGGCTGGCTGGGCGGGCTTGATCGCCGAGGCGACCGGTGCCCGGCACACCTCGATGAAACCCTCGTCGATCAGCGATTGCAGCATCGAGGTCACGTCCTTGCCCGTGCAGTAGTGTGAGAGATCTTCTCCGGTCCTCGATCCGTCGATGAGCAGCAGCAGCCGTCGTTCCAGCAGGGACAGTCGTGTGTTCCGAGTCTCGATCACTGACTTGCCGGCGGGCGTTTTGGCAAAGGCGAGCGAAAGCAGCTGGGGGGCGATACTGTTCATGGTAGTGAATAGGTAGGATTCGCTGCGCGTCAACGTAGGAGAATAGGTAAACGCACATGCTGGCGCAAGACGGCTGCTTTTTCAACAGGGATAGCGCGCATCCATGCAGGGTGGCTCCAGGCATCAGGCCGGGTGCCCGAAGCCGCCTCCTTAACACTCGGACATTCGCAGCCTGCCGGCTTGTGCCATGGGGCTAAACTGATTCCTCGGCTTTTCCTTGAAGGTTCATGTCATGGCTATTCCCGCCCGCGTTCGAATCATCGATGTCGGCCCCCGCGACGGTCTGCAGAACGAGAAGCAGCCCGTGCCCGCGGCCGTCAAGATCGAACTGGTGCACCGCCTGCAGGATGCGGGGCTGAAGGAGATCGAGGTCACCAGCTTCGTCAGCCCCAAGTGGGTGCCGCAGATGGCCGACGCGGCCGAGGTGCTGGCGGGCATCCAGCGCCGGCCGGACGTGCGCTACAGCGTGCTGACGCCGAACATGAAGGGCTTCGAGGGCGCGGTGGCTGCGGGCGTCGACGAGATCGTGGTCTTCGGCGCCGCCAGCGAAGCCTTCAGCCAGAAGAACATCAACTGCAGCATCGCCGAGAGCATCGAGCGCTTCGCGCCCGTCGTCGAAGCGGCGCTGGCCAAGGGCATTGCCGTGCGCGGCGCCATGAGTTGCACCGTCGGCTGCCCGTACGAAGGCGACATCGCGCCCGAGAAGGTGGCCTACCTGGCCGGCCTGATGAAGGGCATCGGCGTGCAGCGCGTGGACGTGGCCGACACCATCGGCGTCGGCACGCCGCGCCAGGTGCAGGCGGCCATCACGGCGACGCTGCAACACTTCGGCGTCGACGCCGTGTGCGGCCACTTCCACGACACCTACGGTCAGGCGCTGGCCAACACGCTGGCGGCGCTGGAGCTGGGCGTGTGGAACTTCCAGTCCTCCGTCGCCGGCCTGGGCGGCTGCCCTTACGCCAAGGGCGCCACCGGCAACGTGGCGACGGAAGACGTGGTCTACATGCTGCACGGCATGGGCATCGACATCGGCATCGACCTCGACAAGCTGATCGACGCCGGCCAGTACATCAGCGACTTCCTTGGCCGCAAGTCGGGCTCGCGCGTGGCCACGGCCATCGTGAACAAGCGCGCGGGCTGATCGCACCATGGACTGGCACGTCTGGCTGGCCTACTTCGTCGCCTCGTGGGTGATCGCGGTGTCGCCCGGCTCGGGCGCGGTGCTGGCCATGAGCCATGGCCTGGCCTACGGCGTGCGCGGCGCGTCGGCCACGGTGCTGGGCTTGCAGATCGGGCTGGCCTTCATCCTGCTGGTCGCGGGGGCGGGCGTGGGAGCGGTGCTGGTGGCCTCGGCCGGCGCGTTCATGGTGGTCAAGCTGCTGGGCGCGGCGTACCTGCTGTGGCTCGGCTTCAAGCAGTGGCGCGCGCCGGTCACGCTGGACGATGGCGGGGCGCAGGCCGGGCCGCCGGTGATGCGCCTGCGCCAGCGCGTCCTCACCGGGGCGCTGACCAATGCCACCAACCCCAAGGGCATCGTCTTCATGGTGGCGGTGCTGCCGCAGTTCATCGACCCGAAGCGGCCGCTGCTGCTGCAACTGCTGATCCTGCTGGTCACCACGCTTGCGGTGGACACGGTGGTGATGCACGGCTACGCGCTGCTGGCGTCGCGCCTGCGCGCGCTGCTGCGCTCGGCGCGGGCGCGGCGCACGCAGAACCGCGTGTTCGGCGGCGTGCTGATGGGCATGGGCGCCAGCCTGCTGATGGTGGATCGCGCAGTGAAGGCGGGATAGAACATGACGGATGAAGACTTGAAGCGCCAGCCCGAGGGCGTGCAGCGCGTGGCCGCAGCGCTGAAGGCAGCCGGCCACGCGCACATGCCCCGCATGCTGGACGACGCGGCGCGTACCGCGCAGCAGGCCGCCGACGCGCTGGGCATCGACGTGGGGCAGATCGCCAAGAGCATCATCTTCCGCCGCAAGGCCGATGACGCGGCGGTGCTGGTCATCACCAGCGGCGACCGGCGCGTGGACGAGAAGAAGGTCGAGGCGCTGGTGTGCGCCGACTGCGGCGGCAAGCTGGGCCGCGCCGATGCCGAGTTCGTGAAGGCGAAGACCGGGTTCTCCATCGGCGGCGTGTCGCCGGTGGCGCATGCCGACTTGCCGGTGACGCTGATCGACCGCGAGCTGTTCCGCTTCAGCGAGATCTGGGCTGCCGCCGGGCACCCGCACGGTGTGTTCAAGCTGACGCCGGCCGATCTGGAGCACCTGACCGGCGCGCCGGTGGCGGATGTGGTGGCCTTGTGAGTGCTCATGATTTGATAGCTGGCAGCGCTCGCCCCCACAGCGCTGAAGCCCTTTTTGTTCATGATTCCGAAGCCATCGTGGCATCGGTTGGGCAGTCATGGAACTGCACATCGGCACCGCAGGCTGGCAGGTGACGGCGGCGCAGCGCGATGCCTTCCCCACCGAAGGCACGCACCTGCATCGCTACGCCGCGCGCCTGGGCGCGGCCGAGATCAACAGCTCGTTCTACCGGCCGCACGCCACCGCCACCTACGCCAGGTGGCGCGCGCAGACGCCGCCGGGCTTTCGCTTTGCCGTCAAGCTGCCCAGGGCCATCACGCACCAGGCACGGTTGCGCGAGGCAGGCGAGGCGCTGCACACCTTTCTGGACCAGGTCGCCGGCCTGTCCGACCGGCTCGGCTGCCTGCTGGTGCAGCTGCCGCCCAGCCTGCGGTTCGACGCGGTCGTCGCCGACGGCTTCCTGCGCGCCTTGCGCCGCCGCCATGCGGGCGACGTGGCGCTGGAGCCGCGCCACGCCAGCTGGTTCGATGAGCAAGCCGACGCCCTGCTGGTGCAGCACCACGTGGCGCGCGTGCTGGCCGATCCGCAGCTGCACCCGCGTGGCGCCGCGCCGGGTGGCTGGCCGGGGCTGGTGTACCTGCGGCTGCACGGCACGCCACGCGTGTACACCAGCGCCTACGAACCCGGCTGGCTGCACCGGCTGGCCGAACGCATCGTGCAGGCGCGGCGCGAGACGGCCGCGCTGTGGTGCATCTTCGACAACACCGCCGAAGGCCATGCGCTGCGCGACGCGATGGCCTTGCAGCAGGCCGTCGACGCACGGCAGAAGATGACTTCGTGAGCCGGCTCGACACCCTGGTGGCCGACGCGGCGCAGGCCCGCGCCGCGGGCGAGCCGCTGCCTTCGCCCTGCGTGCAGATTTGCCGCATCGACGCGCGCACCGGCTGGTGCGAAGGGTGCTGGCGCCGGCTGGAAGAAATCGGCGGCTGGATGACGATGGACGAGGATGCCCGCTGGGCCGTGTGGCAGCGCATTGCGCAGCGCCGCGCCACCGCCCCGCCAACGCGACCATGAAACACATCGACTGTTATCTCGACTTCATATCGCCCTACGCTTATCTGGCGTTCGAGCGGTTGCCGCGCGCGCTGGAAGGGCTGAGCTACCAGGTCAGCTACCGGCCGATCCTGTTCGCCGGGCTGCTGCAGCACCACGGCCAGCTCGGGCCGGCCGAGATTGCGCCCAAGCGCGACTGGACCTACCGCCAGGTGCTGTGGCTGGCGCGCGAGCACGGCATTGCGATGGATCTGCCGGCCGCACACCCCTTCAACCCGCTGGCGCTGCTGCGCCTGGCCTGGGCCTGCGCGCGGCAGGGTGCGCCCAACCGCTACGTGTGCGAGGCGATCTTCCGCCACGCATGGCAGGGCGGCGCGGCGGCCGACGATGCGGCGCGCCTGCAGGCGCTGACCGCGCAACTGGCCCCCACGCGCGACCCGGCCGGTGCCGAGGTGAAGCAGGCCCTGCGCGCCGCCACCGACGCGGCGCTGGCCGCGGGCGTGTTCGGCGTGCCCACCTTCGCGGTGGATGGCCGCCTGTTCTGGGGCCTGGACGCGCTGCCCATGCTGCGCGCGCAGATCGAGGGCGATGCACGTGTCGATGAAGTGTGGGCCGCCGCTGCAAGCGTGGCGCAAGGCGTGCGGCGCTGAATGGAGGACTGTGGCCATCGCTGGTTTGCTTTTGTTTTGATAGCTGCTGGCGCTTGATGGACAAGCGCTGCAAGCCGATTTCATTCAAAAAATGCCCAACGCCTTCAACTTCGCCGCATCGCCCTTCGACAGCCTGACGCAGCAGGAGCAGCGCCTGGTGCGCAACCACGTGGACGTGGTGTACTTCCGCGCCGGCGAGGTGATCCTCGACGTCGGCACCGCGCCCACGCACCTGTTCGTCGTCATCAAGGGCTACGTCGCCCAGTTCGATGGCGAGGAGCAGGCCGCCACCTACGGGCCCGACGACTGCTTTGACGGCCGCGGCCTGGTGGCCGGCAAGTCCAGCAGCCGCTTCGTCGCCGCCGAGGAGGTGGTGGCCTACGCGCTGGCGCACGCCACGGTGCAGGAGTTGATCGCCGCCAACGCCACGTTCGGGGCGCTGCTGTTCTCCGACATCGGCGCCAAGCTCAGCGCGGCCGGCCAGCGGCAGAGCGGCAACGAGCTGCAGGCGCTGAACATGGCGCGCGTCGACCAGGCCTTCGTGCGGCCGGCGCACATGGTGGATGCGGCCATCGACATCGTCTCGGTGGTCAAGGTGTTCCAGCACGAGCGCACCACCAACGTGCTGGTGCAGGACGCCGCCACGCAGCCGCCGCGCCTGGGCATCTTCACCACCAACGCGCTGCAGCGCGCCATCCTGTCGGGCCGGCCGCTGGAGCAGATTCCGGTGGGCGAACTCAGCAACTGGTCGCTCATCAGCGTGCGCCCGTCCGACCAGGTGGGCGATGCGCTGGCCATCATGCTGCGCCACCACATCCACCGCGTGGTGGTGGCCGAAGGCGACCAGGTGCATGGCGTGCTGGAGGCGCTGGACGTGTTCAGCTTCCTCTCCAACCATTCGATGTTGATCACGCTGCGCATCAACGACGCGGACAGCATCGACGAACTGGCCGAGGCGGCGGGGCAGGTCACCGGCATGATCGGCCGCCAGTTCCGCGGCGGCACGCGCGCGGGGCTGATCGCCAAGATGGTGCAGGACTTGAACGCACGCCTGTTCGACCGCGCCTGGCAGATCATCGCGCCGCCCGAGCTGGTGGCCAACGCGTGCCTGTTCGTCATGGGCAGCGAAGGGCGGGGCGAACAGCTGCTGAAGACCGACCAGGACAACGGCCTGATTCTGCGCGACGGCTACACGCCACCGGACGACCTGGCGGCCATCTGCCAGCGCTTTTCCGACACGCTGGCGCGCTTCGGCTACCCGCCGTGCCCGGGCGGCATCATGCTCAGCAACCCGGCCTGGCGCATGAGCGAGGCCGATTTCGCGCAGACCGCGCGCCGCTGGCTGGCCCTGCCCGAGCCCGACAGCCTGATGAACCTGGCCATCTTCATGGACGCGCACGCCGTCAGCGGCGACGCGCATCTGCTGGAAGGCGTGCGCGGCAGCCTGATGCAGATGGCCACCGACAACGACGCGCTGCTGGCCCGCTTTGCCAGCGCCATCGATCTGTTCAGCAGCAGCCAAGGCTGGTGGAACCGGCTGCTGGGCGACGCGGCGCAGCAGATGAACCTGAAGAAGGAAGGCATCTTCCCGCTGGTGCACGGCGTGCGCAGCCTGGCGCTGGCAGCGCGCGTCACCGCCACCAGCACGGCCGAACGCATCGAGGCGCTGGTGCAGCGCGGCGACCTGAGCGCCCAGATGGGCCGCGAGCTGACCGAGAGCCTGCACTTCTTCATGACGCTGCGGCTGCAGGCCGGCCTGGCCGAGCTCGACCGCCAGCAGCCGGTGAGCGGCGCGATGGACGTGAAGACGCTCAACACCTTCGAGCGCGACCTGCTGAAGGACACGCTGGACGTGGTGAAGCGCTTCAAGGTGCAGCTGCGGCACCGCTTCAAACTGGGTGCCTTGTGAGCGGGTTGATCGACAGGCTGCGCCGCGGTTGGCAGCAGCGGCAACTGCGCGATTCCGAGTGGCGCTTTCTGGTCGACGCGCCGCCGCCCGGCGAATGGGTGGCGCTGGACTGCGAGACCACCGGCCTGAACCCGCGCAGCGACGAGATCATCGCCATCGGCGCCGTGCGCATCGTGGGCAACCGCGTGCTGACCAGCGAGCGGCTGGATCTGCTGGTGCGGCCCGAGCATGGCGTGTCGGCCGAGAGCATCCGCGTGCACCGCCTGCGCGAGCAGGACGTGCAGGACGGCGTGCCGGCCGAGGAGGCCATGCGCCGCCTGCTGCACTTCATCGGCGCGCGGCCGCTGGTGGGCTACTACCTCGAGTTCGACGTGGCGATGATCAACCGCACGCTCAAGCGCACGCTGGGGCTGACGCTGCCGCAGGAGAAGATCGAGGTGTCGCGCCTGTACTACGACCACGTGTTCCAGCAGCTGCCGCCGCACAAGCAGCAGGAGAACACCGAGATCGACCTGCGCTTTGCCACCATCATGGATGCCCTGGGCCTGCCCACGCGCGAGGCGCACGATGCGCTGAACGATGCGGTGATGGCGGCGCTGGCCTTCATCAAGCTGCGCGTGCTGCGGGGCGAGGCGGGTTGATTCGGTTGCTATGTTGTTAATAGCTGCTTGCGCTTGCTGGGCGGGCGCTAGAGCTTGAAATGACCATGAAAAAGCCGGACCCGAAGGTCCGGCTTTTGCTTGCAGCGGCGGCCGAAGCCGCACGGCATCAGTGGGCCGATGCCTTGGCGGCACCCAGGCCGGTTTCCGAGCGCACCTGCTGCGCCGGGAACGCGGCGCGCTCCTGCTGCGCGTTGCGGCTCTTGTCGAGCACCGAGAACAGCCACACGCCGAAGAAGCCGATGGCCATGGAGAACAGCGCCGGCGAGGTGTAGGGGAACAGCGCCGAGCCCTTGGGGTTGCCCAGCGTGGCTTCCCACACCGAGGGCGACACCACCGTGAGCGCCACCGACGAAATCAGCCCCATGAAGCCGCCGATCACCGCGCCCTTGGTGGTGCAGTCCTTCCACAGCACCGACAGCAGCAGCACCGGGAAGTTGGCCGACGCCGCCACGGCGAACGCCAGCGACACCATGAAGGCGATGTTCTGGCGCTCGAACACGATGCCCAGCAGCACGGCGATGATGCCCAGCGCCAGCGTGGTCACGCGCGACACCTTCAGCTCGGCGGCCGAATCGGCCTTGCCCTTCTTGAACACCGTGGCGTACAGGTCGTGCGACACGGCCGAGGCGCCCGACAGCGTCAGCCCCGCCACCACCGCCAGGATGGTGGCGAAGGCCACGGCCGAGATGAAGCCGTAGAACACGTCGCCGCCCACGCTCTTGGCCACCAGCACCGCCGCCATGTTGGCCGTGCCGGCGCCGCCGTGGATCACGCCCTTGGTGGTGTCGGCGAACTCGGGGTTGGTCAGCACCAGGGTGATGGCGCCAAAGCCGATGATGAAGATCAGGATGTAGAAGTAGCCGATCCAGGTGGTGGCCCAGAACACCGACTTGCGCGCCTCCTTNNGTGCCGAACATCAGCGCCATGCCGAAGCTGATGGCCGAGATCGGGTCCTTGATGAAGCCGCCCGGGCCCATGATGGCCAGGCCCGCCCGGGCCGCCGCCGTGGGGTCGGCGCCGCCGTTGGCCGCGATCTCGGTGCGCACGCGCACGCCGTCGGCGAACAGTGCCTCGGGGCTGAAGCCGTACTTGGCCATTACCATGAAGCCCATGAAGGTCACGCCCGACAGCAGCAGCACCGCCTTGATGATCTGCACCCAGGTGGTGGCCGTCATGCCGCCGAACAGCACGTACACCATCATCAGCACGCCGACCAGCACCACGGCGATCCAGTAGTCCAGGCCGAACAGCAGCTTGATGAGCTGGCCCGCGCCGACCATCTGTGCGATCAGGTAGAACGCCACCACCACCAGCGTGCCGCTGGCCGCGAAGGCGCGCAGCGGCGCCTGCTGGAAGCGGTAGCCGGCCACGTCGGCAAAGGTGAACTTGCCCAGGTTGCGCAGGCGCTCGGCCAGCAGGAAGGTGAGGATGGGCCAGCCCACCAGGAAGCCGATGGAGTAGATCAGGCCGTCGTAGCCGTTGGCCATCACGGCCGCCGAGATGCCCAGGAACGACGCGGCCGACATGTAGTCGCCCGCGATCGCCAGGCCGTTCTGGAAGCCGGTGATGCCGCCGCCCGCGGTATAGAAGTCGGCCGCCGACTTGGTGCGGCCCGCGGCCCACTTGGTGATGCCCAGCGTGGCCACCACGAAGGCCGTGAACATGATGATGGCGATCCAGTTGGTCGCCTGCTTGGCGGTGCTGCCGACGTCGCCGCCGGCTGCCTGCGCGATGCCCGCGGTGGTCAGGCCCAGCAGTGCCGCGATGAGGGTGTTGCGGGCGCGGCTCATTTGGTGGCTTCCTCGATGATCTCGCGCGTCATGGCGTCGAACTCGCCGTTGGCGCGGCGCACGTACAGGCCGGTGATGACGATCGAGAACACGATCACCGCCATGCCGATGGGGATGCCGATGGTCGTCACGCCGGCGCCCATGGGCTTGGCGAGGAATTCCTTGTCGAAGGCAATCAGGCCGATGTAGCCGTAATAGACGACCAGCATCAGGATCGCCAGCGTCCAGCCGTAGCGGCTGCGCGTGCGCTTGAGTTGCTGGTACTTGGGGTTGCGCTGGATGCGCTCGACCATGGGGTCGCTCATATTTGTCTCCTCGTGTCACACCGGCTGGTGCCGATGCGGCCGCGATTCTGGGGAGAGGCTCTGACCAGCTCCTTACGTCAGGCGCGGTGCCTGCGGGCGTGTCGGCTATCGGGAACCTGTAAGTTCCATGTGCATGGAGCGTGCATTTCATGCAGCGGTCGAGGCACAGATTTCTAGGTGATTGCCCTTGGTTCCGATAGTCAGCGCCATCGCTGTAAGTTTTCAGAAAGTCAGTGAAAACTAGAGTTCACATCTGTTACCAAAATCTGAAGGAGACAACCCACATGGCAGAACGCAATGACAGTCAGGCCAGTGAGTACTGGAGTGCCACGCTCAGGTTGCTGATCGGCATCCTGGTGATCTGGTTCGTGGTGCCGTTTCTGGGCGGCATCGTGTTCGCGGACTTGCTCAACAACATCAAGCTGGGCGGCTACCCGCTCGGCTTCTGGATCGCGCACCAGGGCGCCATCTACCTGTTCATCGTGCTGATCTTCTTCTACATCTGGAAGATGGGCGAGATCGACCGTCGCTTCAACGTCGACGAGAAGTAAGAACCACCGAAGAGGACGGACGATCATGGATCTGACCACCACCACCTACATCGTTGTCGGCTTGAGCTTCGCGCTCTACATCGGCATCGCCATCTGGGCGCGCGCCGGCTCGACCAGCGAGTTCTACGTCGCCGGCGGCGGCGTGCACCCCGTCACCAACGGCATGGCCACGGCGGCCGACTGGATGTCGGCTGCTTCCTTCATCTCCATGGCCGGCCTGATCGCCGGCATGGGCTACGGCGGCGGCCTGTTCCTGATGGGCTGGACCGGTGGCTACGTGCTGCTGGCCATGCTGCTGGCCCCGTATCTGCGCAAGTTCGGCAAGTTCACGGTGCCGCAGTTCATCGGCGACCGCTTCTACAGCAAGACCGCCGCCACCATCGCCGTGGTCTGCCTGCTGACGGCCTCCATCACCTACATCATCGGCCAGATGACGGGCGTGGGCGTGGCCTTCTCGCGCTTCCTGGAGGTGTCCAACGCCACCGGCATCTACGTCGGCATGGCGCTGGTGTTCGTCTACGCCGTGTTCGGCGGCATGAAGGGCATCACCTACACGCAGGTGGCGCAGTACATCGTGCTGATCCTGGCCTACACGGTGCCGGCGGTGTTCATCTCGCTGCAACTCACCGGCAACCCGATTCCGCAGCTGGGCCTGGGCTCCAACCTGGTGGGAACCGACGTGTCGCTGCTGAGCAAGCTCGACCAGATCGTGTCCGACCTCGGCTTCGCCGAATACACCACATCCGTGCCGGGCAGCAAGCTCAACATGTTCGTCTACACGCTGTCGCTGATGATCGGCACCGCCGGCCTGCCGCACGTGATCATGCGCTTCTTCACCGTGCCGTCGGTCAAGGACGCGCGCGTGTCCGCCGGCTGGGCGCTGATCTTCATCGCCGCGCTGTACACCGTGGCCCCCGCCGTGGGCGCCATGGCGCAGACCAACCTGATGCGCACCATCACGCCGGGCGTGGTGATGCAGAACGCCGACCCCTACGCACCGGAGGCGTCCATCCGCTACGACGAGCGTCCCGACTGGATGAAGCGCTGGGAAACCACCGGCCTGCTGAAGTTCGAGGACAAGAACGGCGACGGCCGCATCCAGTACTACAACGACAAGACCACCAACCCCGAGATGAAGGCCAAGTTCGACGCTGCCGGCTGGAAAGGCAACGAGCTGAACGTCAACGCCGACATCATGGTGATGGCCAACCCCGAGATCGCGCTGCTGCCCAACTGGGTGATCGCGCTGATGGCGGCGGGCGGCCTGGCGGCGGCGCTGTCGACCGCGGCGGGGCTGCTGATGGCGATTTCCGCGGCGGTGTCGCACGACCTGATCAAGGGGGTGTTCGTGCCCGACATCAGCGAGAAGAACGAACTGCTGGCCGGCAAGATATCCATGGCCGTGGCCATCGTCATCGCGGGCTGGCTGGGCTTGAACCCGCCAGGCTTCGCGGCGGGAACGGTGGCACTGGCCTTCGGCATCGCAGCCAGCTCGCTGTTCCCGGCCATCATGATGGGCATCTTCAGCAAGGGCATGAACAAGGAAGGCGCCATCGCCGGCATGCTGGCGGGCCTGTTCGTGACGCTGGTGTACGTGTTCGCGCACAAGGGCCTGTTCTTTGTTCGCGGCACCGAGTTCACCGGCCTGATCGGTGGCCCCAACAGCTTCTTCGGCATCACGCCGGAGGCTTTCGGTGCCGTGGGCGCGGCGGTCAACTTCATCGTGGCGTTCATCGTCTCGAAGATGACCGCGCCGACGCCGCAGCACATCCGTGACCTGGTCGAGGCGGTGCGCGTGCCGCGCGGCTCCAAGGCCATCACCGGCGCCGCACACTGATGAGTCGCATGCCGCCGGCACGCGGGCCCGAATGGCCAGCGTGCCGGCGGCTGTTTTTCTGAGCGAAGGTATCGTGTCGTCATGGCTGTCAGTCTTGCGCTGAACTGGATTCTTTTTCTGGGGCTGTTCCCCATCGCCTTCTACTGGCTGCGGCGCGCGTGGCGCATCCTCATCAAGCGCGACTTCTCCGAGGTCGCCCTCAAGTACGGCGAGGCGCCGCCCAACGCGGCCCGCTTCGCACCCTACGACGGCGTGCTGCACCTGCTGGCGGGCGCCACCTGCGTGTACGTGATCCTGGCCGTGGTGCTGACGGCGATGCCCTACAGTACCTGGACGGCCATCGCCGGCTCGACGATCTGGATCAAGCTCATGCTCGGCTTCGCGTTGTCGCGCCATGCCCATGCCAAGGCCAAGGCAGTTTCCCAGGGGCGCTGACGGCGCCGTTGATCCTCACCGCGCTCGGCGCCGCGCGACCGGGTTAGCGCCCCTGATGCCCGCGGCCGCGCGCAGGCGGGCGGGAGCAGGGTGACATGCGCGAGTCCAGGCGCTCGGGACGCTTGCTGGGCCTGTTCGCCGCGGGCTGGCTGCTGCTGAACTTCCCGCTCTTCAGCATCTGGGACCGTGACGAACTGGTGCATGGCTGGCCGCTGCTGCCGACCGCCGCCTTCGTGATCTGGCTGCTGCTGATCGTGGCGCTGGCCGTGCTGATGGAAACCGGCGGCACGGCAGCCACCCCCCCGCCGGGCGACGACGCCGAGCAGCGCGGGCTGCCGCCGGACTGAGACACCCGGGCTGAGCCATGACCATGCCGCCGGTCCAAGCCATGAGCGCACCGCTGGTGCTGACGGTGTCGCTGGCCTACCTGGCGCTGCTGTTCGTGGTGGCCTACGTGGGCGACCGCTGGGCGGCCCGGGGCAGGTCGCTGGTCAGCAGCCCGTGGACCTACGCCTTGTCGCTGGGCGTGTATTGCACGGCCTGGACGTATTTCGGCAGCGTGGGCCGCGCCGCCAGCGGCGGGCTGTGGTTCCTGCCCATCTACCTAGGCCCGACCATGGCCATGGTGCTGGGCTGGGTGGTGCTGCGCAAGATCATCCGCATCGCCAAGGCGCAGCGCATCACCTCCATCGCCGACTTCATCGCCAGCCGCTACGGCAAGAGCCGCCTGCTGGCGGTGAGCGTGACGCTGATCGCCGTCGTGGGCGTGGTTCCCTACATCGCCCTGCAGCTCAAGGCGGTGTCGGCGGCGTACGGCCTGCTCATCTCGCCCGGCGTGGTCGAAAGCACCACCCAAGTGCCCTGGAGCCGCGACGGCACCTTCTACCTGGCGCTGGTGCTGGCCGGCTTCACCATGATCTTCGGCGCCCGGCACCTGGACACCACCGAACGCCACGAGGGCATGGTGGCGGCCATCGCCTTCGAGTCGCTGGTCAAGCTGCTGGCATTCCTGGCCGTGGGCGTGTTCGTCACCTACGGGCTGTACAACGGCTTCACCGACATCTTCGCGCGGGCCCATGCGCAGCCCGATCTGCGTGACCTGATGCGGCTGGAGCAGGGCACGGCCTTCGCGTGGCCGCACTGGTTCACCATGACCGTGCTGGCCATGCTGGCGCTGCTGATGCTGCCGCGCCAGTTCCAGATTATGGTGGTCGAGAACGTGCACGAGCACCACCTGCGGCGCGCCAGCTGGGTGTTTCCGGCCTACCTGCTGGCCATCAACATCTTCGTGCTGCCGATCGCGTTGGGCGGCCTGATGTACTTTGCCGGCCAGACCACCAACCCCGACAACTTCGTGCTGTCGCTGCCGCTGGCGGCGGGCCAACATGCGCTGGCGCTGTTCGTGTTCGTGGGTGGGCTCTCGGCCGCCACCGGCATGGTGATCGTGGAGAGCATCGCGGTGTCGATCATGGTCAGCAACGAGCTGGTGCTGCCGCTGTTGCTGCGCTGGCGCATGGGCGAGCGCATGACCGATCTCACGCGCATCCTGCTCAACATCCGCCGCATCACCATCCTGGTGCTGCTGTTGCTGGGCTATGCCTACTTCCACATCGCCAGCGAGGCCTACGCGCTGGTCAGCATCGGGTTGATCAGCTTTGCGGCGGTGGCGCAGTTCGCGCCGGCGGCGCTGATCGGCATGTACTGGCGTGCCGGTACGCGTTTGGGCGCGCTGGGCGGGCTGCTGTCGGGCTTCGGCATCTGGGCCTACACGCTCATGCTGCCCTCGATCGCAAAGTCGGGCTGGATGGACGACACCTTTGTGCGCGAAGGCCCGGGTGGTCTGGCCTGGCTCAAGCCCGAGGCCCTGTTCGGGCTGCACGGGCTGGATGCGCTGACGCACTCGCTGTTCTGGAGCCTGTTGCTCAACGTGTCGATGTACGTGGCACTGTCGCTGGCGCGCGAGCCCTCGGCGCGCGAGACCAGCCAGGCGTTGATGTTCGTCGACGCGGGGCAGCGCACGGGCGGCGCCACGCCGGTGTTCTGGCGCGGCGAGGCGCGGGTGGAAGACCTGCGCCAGCTGTGTGTGCGCTTCTTCGGGGCCGAGCGCGCGCAGGCGATGTTCGACGAATACGCCATGCGCTGGGGCCAGGACGCCGCAGCCCGCGCCGATGCGCGCTTCGTGAGCTTCGTCGAGACCAAGCTGGCCGGCGCGGTGGGTGGCGCGTCGGCGCGGGTGCTGGTGTCGTCGGTGTCCAAGGAGGAGTCGCTCACCACCGACGATGTGCTGAGCATGCTGGAGGAGGCCTCTCAGCTGCGCGCCTACTCGCGCGCGCTGGAGGACAAGTCGCGCTCGCTGGAAGAGGCCACGGCACGCCTGCGCGAGGCCAACGAGCAGCTCAAGAGCCTGGACGTGCTGAAGGACGAGTTCATGTCGTCCGTCACGCACGAGCTGCGCACGCCGCTCACCTCGATTCGCGCCCTGGCCGAGTTGATGCTGGACGACCCGGCCATGCCCACCGAGCAGCGCCAGCAGTTCATCGGCATCGTGGTGGGCGAGACGGAGCGCCTGTCGCGCCTGGTCAACCAGGTGCTTGACCTGGCCAAGATCGAGGCCGGCCGGGCCGAGTGGCACGACACGGAAGTGGACATGCGCGCACTGGTGCTGCAGGCGGTGGACACCACGCGCGAGCTGTTCCGGGAGAACGGCTGCGCCGTGGGCGTGGCGCTGCCGCCCGACGACGCGCAGCCTGCGCCGCTGGTATGGGCCGACCCGGACAAGCTGAAGCAGGTCATGCTCAACCTGCTGTCCAACGCGGTCAAGGTGGTGCCCCAGGGAAGCGGGCAGGTGCGCATTGGCCTGACGGCCGACGCGCGCCAGCTTGCCGTGACCGTGGCCGACAACGGGCCAGGCATCTCGGCGCCCGAGCAGGAAGCGGCCTTCGACAAGTTCCGCCAGGTCGGCGATCCGCGCGGGCGGCGGCAGGGGACGGGGCTGGGCCTGCCCATCAGCCGGCAAATCGTGGAACACTATGGCGGCAGCATCGGCGTGCAGTCCCGCCCGGGGCAGGGCGCCACCTTTCATTTCACACTGCCGCTGCTGACACCGCGAAGCGGGCAGCGCGGGAAAGATGCGGAGGAAAGCGAGTCGAAATGACACCCAAGAAACTGCTGGTGGCCGATGACGAACCCAACATCGTCATCTCGCTGGAATACCTGATGAAGCGCGAGGGCTACGACGTGCTGGTGGCCACCGACGGCAACCAGGCGCTGGAGGCGATCCAGCGCGAGCAGCCCGCGCTGGTCCTGCTCGACGTGATGATGCCCGGCAAGACCGGCTTCGAGGTCTGCCAGGCGGTGCGTGCCGATCCGGCGCTGGACGGGGTGCGCATCCTCATGCTCACGGCCAAGGGGCGCGAAACCGATGTCAGAAAGGGCCTGGCGCTGGGCGCCAACGCCTACATGACCAAGCCCTTCTCCACCCGCGAGCTGGTGCAGAAGGTGGCCGAGCTGCTGGAGGCCGCGCCTTGAGAAACCAGCGCCTGCTGATTCGGCCGCTGGTGCTGGTGGCGCTGGCGCTGGCGGTGCTGCTGGCCGTGGCAGTTGGCCTGGTCTACTTCACGCTGGACGCGCCGGGCCGAGCGCAGTTCGCCCGGTTGCTGGGGCCGCGCGCCGCGCTGCTGGTACTGGCCTGGGCGCTGGGCGTGGTGGCGGCCATGGCGGCGCTGCAGCGCTGGTGGGTGCCGCGCGTCAGCGCGCTGCCCGAGCTGGCCGAGCAGACGCGCGCCCTCGTCAACGCCAGTGCGCCCCTGCAGCTGAAAGCGCGTGCGCAGGCCGACCAGCAGCCGCTGGCCGACGCGGTGAACGCACTGGCCGCGCAGCGCGATGCGTTGCGCGCCGACGTGTCGGCCGAGGTGGCGCGTGCCAGCGCCAGCGTGCGGCTGGAGCGCAACCGGCTGGCGGCGCTGATGTCGGAGCTGACGCAGAGCGTGGTGGTGTGCAACCGCGATGGCCGCATCCTGCTCTACAACCAGCGTGCGCGCCGGCAGTTCCGCGTTCTGTCCGACGCGCCGCAGCTGGCCGACGGCGCCGAGCTGATCGGCATCGGCCGCTCGATCTACGCCGTGTTCGACAAGAAGCTGGTGGCGCACGCGCTCGACAGCATCGGCCAGCGGCTGGCGCGCGGCGCCGCGCAGCCCTCGGCGCAGTTCGTGACGGCGACGCGCGGCGGGCAATTGCTGCGCGTGCAGGTGGCGCCGGTGACCGACACCGACGGCGGCGACGGCGCGCCAGGCACGGCCGCCCTGGGCGGCTTCGTGCTGATGCTGGACAACATCACGCGCAGCTTCGAGGAAGAGACCGCGCGCGGCCAGCTGCTGCACGGCCTGACCGAGGGCAGCCGTGCCTCGCTCGCCAGCCTGCAGGCGGCGGTGGAGATGCTGGGTTACGACGACCTGGAGCCCGCCATGCGCGAGCGTTTCTTGGGCGTGCTGCGCGACGAGGTGCGCACCCTGGCGGGCCGGGTGGACGAGGTGGCGCGCCAGTCGGCCGACAGCCTGCGCACGCGCTGGCCGCTGGAGGAGATGCAGGGGGCCGAATTTCTGGCGGTGGCGGCGCGCCAGGTGGGCGCGCAGTGCGGCGTGCCGGTGACGGCGGCGCCGGCCGATGCGCGGCTGTGGCTCAAGCTGGACAGCTTCTCGATGCTGCAGGCGCTGACCTACCTGGGCCAGCGCCTGGTGGATGAATTCGCCGTGCGCGCGCTGACGCTGCGGCTGGCCGCGCAGGGCACGCGGGCGCAGCTCGACCTGGTGTGGACCGGCCACGCCATGAGCACCGAGACCGTGATGAGCTGGGAGATGGACGCCATGCGCATCGGCGCCGAGACGCACCCGCTCTCGGTGCGTGACGTGGTCGAGCGGCACGACGCCGAGATGTGGTTCGAGCGCGACCGCGCGGCGCACCAGGCCTTCTTCCGCTTCCTGCTGCCTCTGGCCAGCAGCGGCGACGAGGCCGCCGAGGGCCTGGCCGAGGTCGAAAGCCGGCCCGAGTTCTTCGACTTCGACCTGTTCGCCGTCAGCGAGAGCGACGCGGCGCTGGACGAGCGCCCGCTGAGCGAGCTGGTCTACACCGTCTTCGACACCGAGACCACGGGCCTGAACCCCTCGGGCGGCGACGAGATCATCCAGATCGGCGCGGCGCGCGTGGTCAACGGCCGGCTGCTGCGGCAGGAGTCGTTCGAGCAGCTGGTTGATCCGGGGCGCGACATTCCGGCAGCGGGCATTCCCATCCATGGCATCACGCCCGACATGGTGGTGGGCCAGCCGCGCATCGACGAGGTGCTGCCGGCCTTCCACCAGTTCGCGCAGGACACCGTGCTGGTGGCGCACAACGCGGCGTTTGACATGAAGTTCCTCCAGCTGCTGGAGCCGCGCACCGGCCTGCGCTTTCAACAGCCGGTGCTGGACACGCTGCTGCTGTCGGCCGTGGTGCACCCGCACCAGGAATCGCACCGGCTGGAGGCGATTGCCGAGCGCTTCGGCATCACCGTGCTGGGCCGGCACACGGCGCTGGGCGATGCGCTGGTGACGGCCGAGGTGTTGCTCAAGCTGACCCCGCTGCTCAGGGACATGGGCATCGTCACCCTGGGGCAGGCGCGCGCGGCGGCGCAGCAGTCGTATTACGCGCGGTTGAAGTATTGATAACGTTTTGCGTTCAAGACGATGCCCAATGACCGATGACCGCGGCTGGCACCGCATGACCAAGGACGAACGACGTCTTGGTCATTGGAGCGCAGCGAAGTCATTTGTCATTCGCCATGGTTGCTTGATGAGCAACCGGTCTCATTCCGTTTCCACCTCAAGACGTTAGCCATCGTCATCCCGGCGAAAGCCGGGATCCATGCGCTCGGCGCGCGCGNNGCCCGCTCCCACACAGCCGGTGCGATCCGCGCCTCGTCTGAGGCTTCTTGATGGTCAAGCATGATTGAAAGCAAATCCGCATGAGGCTGGGTGGGCGGATGTTTCCTGCTCTATGCTTGTAGGGAGTATGTGTGTGCAATGACCGTCAATAGGGCGCCGGCAGGTAGGTGCCTGGGGAGTATATGGGTGAAGCGGGCTCAGCCGCGTCCGCCGTAGTAGCGCTGCCCCAGCACCGCCTGCATCTGCTGCACCACGCCGAACGCGTCCTTCAGCGTGCCGCGCTCGAAGCTGGACAGCTCGTCCAGCCGCAGAAAGTTGTCGGGCGCCTGGCCGGCGGCGATCTGGCGCGTCTGGTGCGCGATGCGCAGCGCGCTGATGAACTCCAGCGCATCACCCAGGTCGCGCGCGGCCTGCGCGCTGACTTCGCCGCTCTGGGCCGAGGCGGCCAGCCGGTCCTGCGTGTTCACCGCATCCAGCCCGCCGGCCAGCGCGTAGTTGCGCGCCAGGTCGACGATGGGCACGATGCCGTTGTGCTTCAGGTCGATGGTGCCGCGGTGCTCGCCGCCGCGCGTGACGGCGATCTGCCCGAACAGGCCCAGCGGCGGCCGGTGCTTGAGCGCGTTAACCACCATGTGCGCCAGGAACAGGCTGTTGCCCTTGGTGCGCTGCAGCATGTCGCGCCGCAGGCCGTGCAGCAGCTCGGCGTGGCCGTGCACGGCGCGCAGGTCGAAGAACACGCAGGTCAGCATCAGCGCCATGGGCTCGGGCTGATCGGTCCATTCGGCGAAATAGGCGTTCCAGCGGCTGCGCGGCTGGCGCCACTGGTCGGTCATGGCCATCATCTCGCCCGGGCAGTGCACGTAGCCGCAGGCGTCCAGTCCGTCGCAGACGAACTTGGAGAAGGTGCGGAAATACTCGCCATGCTGCGCCGGCCGGTAGTCGTCGGACAGCACCAGGCAGTTGTCCTGGTCGGAGCGCGCCGTCTGCTCCATGCGCGCCTGCGAGCCGGCGGCCACCCAGCAGTAGTCCACCGGCGCCGGGCCCAGCTGTTGCTCGGCCAGCTGGATCAGGCGCACTGTGAAGGCGTCGGTGACCGAGGTCATGATGATGCCGGTGCTGTAGGCGCTGGTCTCGGCCTTGGCCAGGCTGCTCTGCAGGTCCTTCACGCGCAGGCTGCAGGCCACCAGGCCGGCCAGGTCGGGCTGGCGGTAGATGTCGCCGGTGAGGTACACCGCCGAGGTGCTTTGCTGCTGATTCAGGTCGGTGGCGGTCACCATGCCGGCCACGCGGGTGCCGTCGAGCACCGGCACGTGGTGGATGTTCTGCCGCGCCATCAGCACCATGGCCTCGAAGATGGACTGGTGCTTCTGCAGCGTCAGCGGCGCCAGCGTGGCGATGTCGGCCACCGGCCGCGCCGGGTCGACGCCGGCCGCCAGCACGCGCGTGCGCAGGTCGCGGTCGGTCACCAGGCCGAACAGCTGATCGCCCTGCGTCAGCAGGATGGACGAGACGCGCTCCTCGGCCATGCGGCGGGCGGCGTCGAGGATGCTGTCGGCACGGTCGATCTGCACCGGCGCGCGCCTGATCAGGCTGCTGATCGGCGCCGTCATCACGTTGCCCGACGGCGCGGGGGCGTTGGGCGCCGCTGCATTGGCGCTGCGCGGCAGCGTCGGCAACAGCATCGCCAGTACTGGCTGCGCCTGCGCCGCCTGCACCAGCGCCGCACTGTCGATGAACAGCACCTGGCTGGGCGCGACGGCCACCGCGTGCAGGGGGTGGCCGGCATCGGTGGGATGCGCGCCGGCGCCGAACAGCTCGCCCGGCTGCAGCGGCCAGCGCCAGCCGGCCTCAGGGTCGGTCAGCGCCACGCTGCCGGCCAGCAGCCAGCCCAGGCGCTC
>JRYL01000214.1_pt1 | contig 48501 bp, 47 predicted proteins | sample 235391 | NCBI WGS metagenome assembly JRYL01 (sample SAMN03074223, study PRJNA261481) | activated sludge metagenome | biome: Wastewater Treatment Plant; feature: Wastewater; material: Activated sludge; isolation source: activated biomass of a wastewater treatment plant treating wastewater from... ...
AATACCTGCCTGTCACGCAGGTGGTCGCGGGTTCGAGTCCCGTCCGGATCGCAAAAAGCACTTCAGAAATGAGGTGCTTTTTTATGATGTAATAACCCAATGGGTCGAGACCCATTGGAAATTCAAGGTATATGTCTCACCCCCTCTCCACTACTTCAATTTCTTCTTCTGTTAATCCGTAAAGCTGATACACCATCTGATCTATTTCTTTGTCTGTGGCATTAATTTCTGATTGTATTGAAAGTGCTTTGGTTTGTTCTTTTGTGAAATAATCTTCCCATTCTGATTTTTGGGTCAGACTCAGTTTTATTTTTTGTTTTTCAAGTTCTTTCAGAAATTCTGCAAATGATAAATTATACCAGTCCTGAAGTTTTTTTGATAAACTTTCCAATTCAAATTCCCTTTCCAGCATTCTTTGAAATTTATTGGACAGTCCCTGTAATTCTTTGTTGAGAGAAAGCATTTGGTCTGCTTTTTTAATTAAAGGGCTAGTGTTATCTAGTTTCATCAAAGGAATTTCACGAATATCATTAACTAGGATTTTCGGGATAGATGTAACTGCATTTGCCTTTGGGTTAACCTTAAGATGATACCAAGTAATTAAACGGCTATTAATTATAGAAAGAAGAATCAATAAGTTAGAATCCTTATCATTTTTATCAATAATATTAATAATTGAAGGAGTGTTATAATATTCATCTTTTGTGAAACACGCTTTTATTCTATACTTATCTCCTCTTGTAATTTCCATCACTAAAATTCTTGGAGCTTTGAAGAATTTTGGATCTCTTGGTGCAGCTAACCAATCTCCGTAGCTAATCCAGGTTAAACCCTTCCACCATAATGAGTATCTTCCTAATTCAGTACCCTGAAGTTCTGGTTTATAGCTAGGATCTTTTCTAACATTAGAATGCCATACTCTATTTTTAATGGTATACTCATCATGACCTCTATACTTATCATAAGGTATTAAACCTTGTGAAACTTCAAATAATTCGTTTAGGGTTAGATTTGAAGATTTTAATTTTTTAATGATTGAAGATTCTTCCTTTGTTTGATTTAAGTTAATGATTAGAGCTTTGTCATTTTGAATCTCAGTTTTTGAAACAACACCATAATTGATAATATTGTTATTAATAATCTTTCCTAATTGAATATTTTCATTACCATTCAAATTACTTCCTATTAAAATTACTGTGTCCAAATCAGCATCCTGAAATATTTTTGTAGGTAAGTTAATTATAGTTTCAAGCTTATTTAAAACATATTTTCTTAGTTTAATATGTTGGTGAATGGAAAGCCATGTGTAAGGTACTATATATCCAATTTTACCAAATTTCGATAAAATTTCAAACCCCTTTTCAATAAATAAAGAATATGTATCAAGCTTATAAAACGCTGTTTTATAATTATCAAAATAATGTTTTTGTTCTTCAATATTAATACTTGCTCCATAAGGTGGATTCCCAATCACCACATCAAACCCGCCCCCGCGCATCACGCCGTAGAACTCGGCGAACCAATGGAAGGGTTGGTGGCTCTCGCGCCAGGCGGCAAATGCCTTGGCCTTGTCGAGGTCGATGCCGTAATCGCGAGCAAGGTAGCGATCCAGTTCCAGACTCAGCGCGGAAAGTTTGTCGCGCAGCTTGCGCTTGNNGATATCCACCCCATAAAGATTATGCTCCAATATGCTTTCAGGATGATATGAAAATGCAATGGCAGAATCAGTCAGTTTGGCTTCCATTTCATCAATATGAGAATGTTCTTCTATCAGAAAGTTTAAAGCTTCAATCAGAAATGAACCTGAACCACATGCAGGATCTATAATGGTAATCTGGTGAAGCCATATTCTGTAGTCCTGTAATTTTTTAAGAAGAACCTGCTTTGTTTTTAACTGTCTTTTCTTATCAGTATAGTAGTCTTCTTCTTTGATACCCAAGTTGGTCTTTTCTTCTTCACAGAGCTTTCCTACTGTATTTTCAACTATGTATTTGGTGATGTATTTGGGTGTATAAAACACACCGTCTTTTTTACGTTTTGTTTTGGTTTTATCTATTTCCTCACCTTCAAGCTGTGCTTTGATTTCATCAATTTCATTGAGTGAGTGTTCAAATATATGACCCAGTATATTGACATCCACTTCACTTTCAAAATCATAATCTGAAAGCTTTAGTGAGTGGGTATAAAGGAGATTATCATCAATCTTTGTGTTGTCTAGAATTTCATCAGGTTCAAACAAACCCCCATTGTATGCAAATACATCATATTGCTTCCCCTTGAATCCTGTATTGAGATAACCAAAGTATTTTTTAAACCGGTCATAAAGTGGAACATATTCATCCAAATCCTTCAGTTTATTCCACTGATCCAATATCATTCTGACAGAATTGGGTGGGAGCAATCCTCTGTCTTCTCCAAAGAAAAGAAACAAAAGTCTGTCAAGCAGTTTTTGTGATTTTTTAAAGAGTTCTACCTGATTGTATTCTGGATTTTCCTCAATCAGATTTTGAAACAGTTCTCTTTTGAATACCGAATAATCTTTGTAAAGCTGTTTTGTAATTTCATCTTCTCTGCTGAGTGATTCATTTTTAATCCTGGAAGCTATGTCATTTTTTATGTTCTCATAAGCAAGACAGAGATACAGCAGTTTGAATTCATCTTCTTTGAGTTTAAACAGATTGAATTCTATATGCTCAATTGCATTATCAATATAGAATCTTAATTTTTCAAAGTTTGAAATAATCACATATTTACAGGTAGGCTGATTGTTTTTATAGCCAAAAGCCTGATCTTCCACAGTGCCCAAATCAGTTGTATCAGTACCTTTTAATTCTATTACAGCAGGAACATTGTCATCAATAATAACAGCACCATCAGCTTTTTTTGCATCTTTTACATTTTTGTATTCTGTGGTCAGATTAAAATCAGGATTTGGATTGAGTGTATAACCCAGCACTTTGACAAACAAATCTCTCAGAAAACCTTCCTGATATTGCTCCTCTTTTGAATTTCTGATATTTTCCTGAATGGCAGGATCATGAAAATGAGAAGTAAATAAATTCCATTTTTCAGAAAGAACTTCAGGGTTTTGAGTTTTCAGATATTTTGAAATGACCGTATTTTGAAACAGCGCCATAATTGGTTTTTGTAATGGCTAAATTTATTAAAAATTTTTCCTAAAAAACCTTTTGGTCTGTTTATTCGAAAATTCATTTATCACAACAAACTCTCATCCACCAGATTTGGCAGCGTAACTTTCAGATTCGGATTTTCTTCCATTGCTCTTTTGATTGCGAACATCGCGCCCTCATTTCTTGCCCAGCTTCTTCTTGCAATTCCGTTGTTGACATCCCAATAGAGCATTGCATTCAGTCTTCGGTCTGATTCGGCGCTTCCGTCGAGCAGCATACCAAAACCGCCGTTGATGACCTCGCCCCAGCCGACACCGCCGCCATTGTGGATGGAAACCCAGGTGGCGCCTCTGAAACTGTCGCCGATCACATTTTGGATCGCCATATCTGCAGTGAATTTGGATCCGTCATAGATATTTGAAGTTTCTCTGAATGGTGAATCTGTACCCGAAACATCGTGATGATCACGACCCAAAACAACCGGACCGATTTCTCCTTTTGAAATTGCATCGTTAAACGCTTTTGCAATTTTCATCCTTCCTTCCGCATCCGCATACAGAATACGCGCCTGTGAACCGACCACCAGATGGTTTTGCTGCGCTTCCTTGATCCAATGGATGTTATCGCTCAGCTGCTGCTGAATTTCCTTTGGCGAATGTTTGAAAATTTCTTCAAGAACTTCGCACGCCAGTTCATCGGTTCGTTTCAGATCTTCGGGTTTTCCGCTGGTACAAACCCAACGGAAGGGACCAAAACCGTAATCAAAACACATCGGACCCATGATGTCCTGCACATAGCTCGGATATCTGAAATCAATTCCGTTTTCTGCCATGATATCTGCTCCAGCTCTTGAGGCTTCGAGCAAAAACGCATTTCCGTAATCAAAGAAATAAGTTCCTTTTGCAGTATGTTTGTTAATCGCTGCCACCTGACGACGAAGGCTTTCTTCCACTTTCAGTTTGAACTGTTCGGGATCTTCCGCCATCATTCGGTTTGATTCTTCAAAACTCAATCCGACCGGATAATAACCGCCTGCCCACGGATTGTGAAGCGAGGTCTGGTCTGATCCCAGATCGATATGAAGATTTTCTTTGTCAAATTTTTCCCAGACTTCAACCACATTTCCGTCATAGGCGATTGAAACGGTTTCTTTGTCTTCTTNNCACTTCATCCACCCAGCCCTGTTCGTGTCTTTTGTAGGTCGCCTTCGGATTGACTTCTGCCACCACCGAAACCACACCGGCTATATTTCCGGCTTTTGGCTGTGCGCCGCTCATTCCGCCCAAACCGGCAGTAACAAAGAGTTTTCCTTTGGTTCCTTTGTCATCGATCATCCTTGAAGCATTCAAAACGGTGATGGTGGTTCCGTGAACGATTCCCTGCGGACCGATGTACATATAACTTCCGGCGGTCATCTGACCGTATTGGGTAACGCCGAGCGCATTGAATTTTTCCCAGTCATCCTGTGACGAATAATTTGGAATCATCATCCCGTTGGTTACCACGACTCTGGGCGCATCTTTGTGAGACGGAAACAGTCCGAGCGGATGGCCCGAATACATCACCAGTGTCTGTTCGTCTGTCATTTCGGACAGATATTTCATGGTCAGCCGATATTGTGCCCAGTTCTGAAAAACTGCTCCGTTTCCGCCGTAGGTAATCAGTTCCTGCGGATGCTGAGCAACTGCTTTGTCGAGATTGTTCTGGATCATCAGCTGAATCGCTTTTGACTGAAGAGACTTGCCCGGATATTCATCAATCGGTCGGGCGTACATTTCATAATCTGGCTGAAAACGGTACATATAGATTCGGCCGTAATCTTCAAGTTCTTTTTTAAATTCGGGAATCAGTTCAGCATGAAATTTCGGATCGAAATACCGAAGTGCGTTTTTGAGTGCCAGTTTTTTTTCATCGGCGGTCAGTATGTCCTTTCTTTTGGGTGCATGACTGATGCTGTTGTCTCTTGTTTTTGGCTGCGGCAATTCTGCCGGAATTCCCTGCTGTATTTGTTGTTGAAATGTCATCCGGTTAAAATTCTTTGTTTATGATTTGGTCAATTTTCCTAACAAAAATAGGAATAAATTTTAGGATGAATCAGATTTGGAAAGCCTTAAAACCTGAAATCATCAATAAAGTTTTGTCAAGGGTTGGGGTATTGACAAGGCTCTTCGAGATCCAAAATTACAATCAGGATTGTCTAAAATTCTTCAATATCAAAATCCTTATTGTGAGAGAAAATAAAATTATCGGTATCATCAAACAATTCAATAGCTTCTTTTCTATTCAATTTTGTCGGAATATCGTTTGTTAATTCATAAAAGGAAGAAAATTCAAACGTTTTAAAATTATCTGTTAATCCGTGATTTTGCGGATTTCTGTGAATATAGATGATTACTTTCCTTAAATAATCTTCAGATTTGATTTCTTTTCTTTTAAATGGAGATTCTATCAATGCCCCATGCCGATTGTTTTCTTTGTTGAATGCCTGCGAATAGGAATTAAAGACTTTTGAAAATTGTTTTGAAAAAATATTTTGAGATGCATGAAGGCCTTTCACAGCCTTGACAAGGCTTAAACCGGGCTTTTATGAATCTGCCGGGTCAGCCTGATCGAAAGATCGAGCAATACGATTTTTGAGTTTGCATTTCTCTCGATATGAAAAGCGGCTTCGTTGATTTCCTCCAAAATCGATTCGATATTTGCACCGTGGATGAATTTTGCAAAACTGTCCCATCTGAATCCGTCCGCTTCAATGTTGGCATACACCAAATCTTCCGCACGATAATTCAAAATCAGCGCCTGTCTGAAAATTTCTGAACAGTATATCAGAAACTGTTTCTGCTTTTCCCTCGGCCAGCCGCTCAGTTCTTCGGACCATTTGACCAGATTTCTCAAAGCAGCCACATTCTTTTTTGCCATAAATGCATTTCGTACCCAATCGACAAACCGTTCTTCAAATTCTTCATTTGCAGAATTTGCAATCAGCAGTGCTTCTCTCAAATCACCGTTGGCAGAAGCAACCGCATTTCTAATCTGTTTCTGGCTGAATTCTTTGTTTTTCATCAGATATTCAGCCACTTCAACATCGGTCAGCCGACTGAATTTCACAGCCTGACAACGCGAAAGTATGGTCGGAAGCAGCATATCTTCTCTTTCTGTAATCAGTATGAAAACCGTTTTGTCGGGCGGTTCTTCGATTGATTTGAGCAGTTTGTTCGAAGCTTCAGTATTCATTGTTTCTGCCAGCCAGATGATGCAGAACCGATGTCCGCCTTCATAACTGTTGAGCGACAGAAAACGGTTGATATCGCCGGCTTCATGTACATTGATGATTCCGGTCTTTTTTGGAACTTCCATATATTCGAGCCAGTCAAACATATTTGCGAGCGGATGGGCAAGTATGAATTCTCTCCATTCCTTAAAATACATATTGCTGGTCGGAAATTTATCGACCTTGTCTGAAGTAAAAACCGGAAAAGAAAAATGGAGATCAGGATGCTGAAGATCCAAAACCCGTTTGGCTGCCATTTCGCCTTTTTCGGCCAAAATTATTTCAGCCGCATAAGCAACCGCAGCGCTCAGAACACCCCAGCCTGCCTTGCCCGAAAAGAGCTGTGCGTGGCTGATCCGGTTTTCTGCCACCGAATTTTTGAGCTTTTCAACAATTTCTTTGTTGGCTGTAATATCATCCCAAATCATCAGTCAAAAATAAGTGATTAATTTTTAATAATCAGTTGCTGCCGATCCCGAATACCTAAAATTAAACTTGGAAAAATTAAAAATCAGTGTTTCATCGGTTTGTAATTTCAAAGCGCGGATATACCAATTTTCAGTAAGGCCGAAATGATTAAATTTCGTATTTTTGAACTTTATTGAACGCTGCCTGAAAAACCCGATTCAATTAAAAAATTAAATTTTATCATGAAGAGAAAAACGCTTGTTTTGCTTAACATCGCATTTGCAATGAGTATGAACGCACAGCAGTTTCAGGGAAAATATCCCGATACAAAAAAGACTGATCAGACAGATACATTTTTTGGCACCGAAGTAAAAGACCCTTACCGTTGGCTCGAAGATGATTTGTCGGCAGATACAAAAGAATGGGTGATTACCGAAAACAAACTGACATTCGGTTATCTCGATCAGATTCCGGACAGGGAAAAATTAAAAAATCAGCTGACAGAGATTTGGAATTATGAAAGAATTTCGGCTCCGTTCAGAGAAGGTGATTTTACTTATTTTTATAAAAATGACGGTCTGCAGCAGCATTCGGTGCTGTATCGTCAGAAAGGAGAAGGAAAAGAAGAGGTGTTCCTCGATCCGAATAAATTCTCAAAAGACGGAACCATTTCACTGGCAGGCGTGAATTTTTCAAAAGACGGTTCGCTCTGTGCCTATCAGATTTCTGAAGGCGGTTCGGACTGGAGAAAAGTGATCGTGATGCGAACTCTTGACAAAAAACAGATCGGCGACACACTCAAAGATGTGAAATTCAGCGGGCTTTCATGGAAGGACAATGACGGATTTTATTATTCGAGTTATGACAAACCCAAAGGAAGCGAGCTTTCTCAAATGACCGACAAACACAAATTGTTTTTTCACAAATTGGGCACCGATCAGAAAGCTGACAAACTGATTTTTGGCGGAGAAGAAACACCCAGAAGATACATCGGCGGCGGAGTAACCGAAGATCAGCGTTTTCTGGTGATTTCAACTGCGGTTTCAACCACCGGCAATGAATTGTATATTCAGGATTTGACCAAACCAAATTCACCGATTGTACCGATCATACTCGATTTTAAAATCAGTACCGATTTTAAAGACAACGACGGTGATGTGTTTTATCTTCAGACCAATCTGAATGCACCCAATAATCGTTTGGTTAAAGTGAATTTAAACAAACCGAAACCCGAAAACTGGGTAGATGTGATTCCGGAAACCGAAAATGTGCTCGATACAGCCACGGCTGGTGGATATTTTTTTGGATTTTATATGAAGGATGCATTGGAACAGGTGATTCAATTTGACCATGCCGGAAATAAAATCAGAGAAATCGAACTGCCCGGAAAAGGTTCAGCAAGCGGTTTCTCAGGAAAGAAAAACCAAAAGAAAATTTATTATAATTTTAGCAATTATGTAACTCCGTCCACCATTTTTGAATACAATGTTGAAAACGGAGAATCAAATCTGTACAAAAAACCTTCGGTTAAATTCAACCCCGAAAATTATGTTTCGGAACAGGTTTTTTATATTTCACACGACGGCGCCAAAGTTCCAATGATGATTTCGTACAAAAAAGGTTTAAAATTAGATGGGAAAAATCCAACGATTCTTTATGGTTACGGCGGATTCAACATCAGTCTGACACCTTCATTCAGCGTTGCAAATGCGGTTTGGATGGAAAACGGCGGCATCTATGCAGTTCCAAATCTGAGAGGCGGCGGTGAATACGGAAAAAAATGGCACGACGGAGGTATCAAAACAAACAAATTGAATGTGTTCAAAGATTTCATTGCGGCAGCCCAATATCTGAAAGATCACAATTATACTTCAACTGATTATCTGGCAATTTCAGGCGGCTCAAATGGCGGTCTGCTCGTCGGTGCGACCATGACAATGCAACCTGATGTTGCAAAAGTTGCATTGCCCGCAGTTGGTGTGCTCGATATGCTGAGATACCACACATTTACAGCCGGTGCGGGTTGGGCTTATGATTACGGAACAGCAGACGACAGCAAAGAAATGTTTGAATATCTGCTGGGCTATTCACCGGTTCACAATGTGAAAGAAGGTGTATGCTATCCGGCAACACTGGTAACGACAGGCGATCACGACGACAGAGTGGTTCCGGCGCACAGTTATAAATTTGCGGCAGAACTGCAGTCAAAACAGGGATGTAAAAATCCGGTGATGATCAGAATCGAAACCAAAGCGGGACACGGTGCAGGAAAATCAACCGAAACACTGATCAATGAGATTTCAGACAAATTTGCATTTACATTGTACAATATGGGAATCAGTTTGTAAGCTGAACAAAAGTTTCAATCAATAAAAAATGCTCCGACGAATCGGAGCATTTCTTTTTTATAATTTCAAATTGATTATTTCTTTTTGTACAAAACCGGATTCAGCTCATCGTCGTTGTACATTTTCATTTGTTTGTAAACCTTCATATATTTTCTGCCGGCTTCAATGTCCTGAATCAGTTCTTCGATTGCAGTTGAAAGATCGTCGTGCTGTTCGTTCAGCACATCAAGTTTTTTCTGACAGTTTGCTCTGTGTTCGGCAGATGCTTCAGGACGGTTTGCTTCTTCTTTCATGTGATAAACCTTCAGCGAAAGAATTGAAAACCGATCGATCGCCCATGCCGGACTTTCGGTATTGATTTTCGCGTCGGGCTGAACATTTACATCAGAATATTTCTGCAAAAACCAGCTGTCCACATATTCAACCATATCGGTTCTTTCCTGGTTTGATTTGTCAATCCATCTTTTGATTTTCAAAGCTTCAACCGGATCGATTTCTGGATCTCGGATGATGTCTTCCAAATGCCACTGAACCGTGTCAATCCAATTTTTTTTGTAAAGCAGGTGTTCGATCAGATCAGATTCGTCATACGGATTATTGATGGTTGAATACACATCGTTTTTCACGTGATAATCATCGATTGCACGATTAAATATCTGCCAGGCTTTTTCTGTAAATTTCATAATTAAACTATAAAAAGAAAGGCAGAATGGCTTCTACCTCAATGAATTCAATTCAATAATCAAAATTATTTTTCATCCTCTTTTTTGTCGGGCTTTTCATCCGGAGTTTCCTTGCTTGCCTCCTTGAATTCCTTGATGCCCGAACCCAGTCCTTTCATCAGTTCCGGAATTTTTTTACCGCCAAACAAAAGCAGAAGAACGGCAACAATCAGTACGATTTGCCATGGACCAATCTGTCCTAAAATTATGTATCCAAAGTTCATTTTTTTGAATTTTTACAAAGTTATGGAAAATTAATTAGCACTCAGCCAAAGTTCCGGATTTTGTTTGGAGGTGCCGTTTCTCAGCTGAAAGTTGAGTATGGTGTCTCCGGTAGATTCGGTATAAATCCTTCCCAAATCCTGTCCGCGTTTGACTTTGTCGCCTTTTTTGACCGACACAAAAGAAAGATTTCCGTACACCGTAAAATAGCTTCCGTGTCTCAAAAGAACAGTTCTGTTTCCGCCCGGAACCGAAATGATCTGTGAAACCTCACCGTCAAAAACAGCTTTTGCAGTCGCGCCCTTGTTGGTCGCGATATCCACACCGTCATTGTTGATTTCAATATTCAAAATCGGGTGTTTGCTGATTCCGAATTTACCGACGATCTGACCTTTCGCTACCGGCCAGGGAAGTTTTCCTCTGTTGACTGCAAAATCTGCAGCCAGTGCCGCCTCACCGCTTCTGTCCTTGAATGCTGGTTCAGGCGCCGGATCGGGTTTCGGGTTTTCAACTCTTTTTGGCGTTTCAACTTCAACAGCAGCAACTTTCACCTCTTCCACCGGTTTGTTTCTTTCGGCCGCCTCGCGCTCTGCCCTTTCTCTTGCCAGCTGTTCCTGTCGGGCAGCTTCTTTTTCGGCATCTTCAAATTTTGAAATCTCAAGTTTTGCAGTCGATGCAAACTGTCCCTGCGGGAAATTGGCGAGATATTTCTGATAAGCCGCTTTGGTGTGATTTCCTCTGGCGGTCTGCCAAGCGCGGTTGTCGGCTTCAAGCAGCGAAATATTTTTTCTTGCAGATTGGGCATAATCACCGTCGGGCCATTCGTTCAGATAGGCCTGAAAAGCTGCGATCGTATTTGTAACCGAGGCGGCATTCCATGCTTTTCTGTCATTTTCGGCTCTGATTTTTGCCAGTTTTATTTCTTCTTCAATGATCTTGTTGATCTCATTGTTGACAGCTCTTTGTTCTTTTTGTTTGTCAGAAATCTGTTGCGCGATTACGCCCGCATTTTTCTTGTATTCCTCAACCACTTTCTCTTTTGCTGTTTTCTGATTTTCAAGATCGTCAGTGATGATTGACTGTTGCGCAAGAACCTCTTCTTTTTCAAGTTTTGATTTTTCGCGGGCTGCTTTTTCCTTTTCTATCGCCTGTGACTTTGCCAGAATCTCTTCGGCTTTTCCGAGCTGATAATCCGAATAACGCTCAAGATATTTGATCCGGTGGAAGGCCTGTTTCAAACTTTTGGCAGACAACACAAATAGCAGTTTGTTTGAAACCGATTTGTTTTTGTATGCTTTCACAAGAATATCCTTGTATTCTATTCTCAATTCAACCAGCTCTCTGCTCAGCTTATTGATTTCGAGCTGGGTCAGATAGATTTCGTCTTCTATGTATCTTTTTTCTTTGGTAAGTCCTCTGATCAGTTTTGTCTGTGCAGAAATTTTGCTGTCCAGATTTTTGATATACAGCAATGAGGTTTTTGAATCCGCCTGATTCTTTTGCAGATCTTTGTTCAGATCGGCAATTTCTTTTTTGAGCGCATTGTTTTGTTTCTGAAGTTTATCCTTCTGTTCTTTGAGTTCCTGCTCGGTAATCTGTGAATAAGTCACACCGGAAACCAGCAGAAACAGGATGGTAAATATCAGATAGGTGTTTCGTTTCATTTTAAAATGCCATTGGGTTTGTAACCTGAAGGAATCTCAAATGGAGTCGGGCTTTCCACAAAGGTAAAATTATTGTATTCCAACTCAACTTTTTGAGTTTTCTTGTCTTTTACCAAAACTTTAACATATTTTGGGAACTGCTGCGGACCGACCGACATCCAGCCCGAATAACTGATTTCCAGTTCCATTCCAGAAGCCGGATCTTTCAGCTGCGCCTCAACCAGTCTGAAATTGTTGTCAAAACGATAAATTTGAAAATATTTTCCTTCTCTCGGATGTTTCAGTATTTTTTGATTGTCTGCAAAAGCAAGCAAATACTGATTGTTTTCAATTTCAAGTTCAAAATCTTTTGGATTGAGATCGACAAAAATTCTGCCCAGCATCAGATTCTGAAGTTTTTCATAATCGATGAAATCAACTTTCAGCAGATTGTTGAAATACTGAAAACCGCCGTCGATGTAAGTTTTGTTTAATTTCTCATAAGCCTGAAATCCGTCGGGTGTGATCAGTGCACGTGCTGCTGTCAAACCGAATTTTGAAACATTGACCCAGATTTTTTCTTTGTTTCTGATATAAATTTTTCCGCTCAGACTTGCCCGGTTGTTATCAATATCCGCATCGATTCTTGACTGTATGGTCAGATCTTTAAAAACCGGTTTTTGTGAACCGATCTTTTTTACAAATGTAGAAGTGTTCATCCCTGCTGCTTCATTTCCGCCCGGTATGTTTTTGGCCGTACCGCAGGAAATAAATGCCAGAAGAATTGACAATCCGAAAAAATGGCTGAATGAAACCTTCATTAATCTTTGTTTTTGAAATCGAGTACCGAATAGTCTCCAAGGCTCAGATTTCGTGCCACACCGTAATATTCCGCATTATTTCCGATCATTGAATCGGCAAGATTCCCATGTTCGATGATACAGTTTTCCTGAATCAGACTGTTGTGGATATTGCTCGAAATTACTTTAGTGCCATTGCCCAGGGAAACATAAGGACCGACTTTAGAATTCTCGATTGTCACATTTTCACCGATAAAACAGGGCGGAATAATCAGTGAACTGCTGATTTTTGAACTGGAAGGAATGTTTTCAAATTCCTGTTTTTCAAATTCCAGAATCTTCGCATTGGTCTGAACGGTCACCGTTTTGTTTCCGCAGTCCATCCATTCGTCAACCGGTCCCAAAGTGAATTTCTTTCCTTTCTGATACATATGTCTCAATGCATCGGTCAGTTGGTATTCACCGCCTTTGACACGGATATCGTTTTCGATGATGTTTCTGATTTCTTCTTTCAGACCGTCACCGTCTTTGAAGAAATAGATTCCGATGATTGCAAGATTGGAAACAAATTCTTTTGGTTTTTCAACAAAATCTGTGATCACGCCGTACTGATCGAGTTTGACCACACCAAACGCACTCGGATCATCTACCGCTTTTACCCAAACGACACCGTCAGAACTCATGTCGAGGTCAAAATCTGCTCTGAACAGTGTATCTGCAAAAGCAACCACCACCGGTCCGGTCAGCGAATCTTTCGCCATCCACACTGCATGTGCGGTTCCGAGCGGTTCATCCTGATGATAGATCGTTCCTTTTGCGCCCAGTTTTTCTGCAATTTCCAAAAGATTTTTTTCAACTTCAGATCCGAAATCACCGATGATGAATGCAATTTCATCCACTTTCTGATCAGAAAGTTTGGTGATGTCTTCGGCAAGCCGCTGAACAATCGGTTTTCCGCCGATCGGAATCAGCGGTTTTGGAACAGTCAGTGTATGCGGTCTGAGTCGTGAGCCGCGTCCGGCCATCGGTATGATAATTTTCATTTTTTCTGATTTTTAATTTTTTCCTGTACTTCCAAATCCTCCCGCACCGCGTTCGCTGTCCTCAAGTTCATCAACCTGCTCCCAGACTGCGGTTTCGTGTTTTGCAATCACCATTTGGGCAATCCGTTCACCGTCGCGTATGCTGAAATCTTCGGCCGACAAATTTATTAAAATCACACGAATTTCACCCCGATAATCGGCATCAATGGTTCCCGGAGTGTTCAAAACCGTCAGACCGTTTTTGAGAGCCAGTCCGCTTCTCGGTCTTACCTGTGCTTCGTAACCCGCCGGCAGTTCTATAAAAAGTCCGGTCGGAATCAGTTTTCTTTCCAATGGTTTCAAAACCACTTCCTCTTCCAGATTTGCAGTCAGATCGACACCTGCAGACAGCGCGGTTTTGTATTCCGGCAACGGATGTTTTGATTGGTTGATGATTTTAATTTTCATTTTTTTAAGTTTATTTAATTTTAACCGATTGTTCATTTATTAATTTCAAACTCTTTTTTTCGATCGAATAGACAATTGCAACATAAGCAATCACAAACAGATTTCCTACGATAAAACTGTTTTCTGAAAAATGATAGCCCAGCATTCCAAAACCGATGCTCAGCACCATATAAAATACAATCTTTCTGGTTTTGTACGGAATTCTGTAACTGCTCTGACCCCAAAAATAGGAAATCAGCATCATCAGTCCGTAAGCAATCAAAGTTGCCCAGGCAGATGCGATAAATCCGATTTTTGGAATAAATATGATATTGAAAAGTATGGTTGCGCCCGCACCAATCCATGATACGATGGTCCCCACATAGGTTTTGTCGGTGACTTTGTACCAGGTCGAAAGATTGTAATACACACCAAAAAAGAAATTTGCAACGACAACGATGGGTACTATTTTCATAGCAATCCAGTAATCAGGATTCGGAATGATGATTTTTTTGATCCAATCGAGATTTCCGAGCAGTGCCACCAATGCAAAACCGCAGAACATTACAAAATAAAGCATCACATCGGCATAAGATTTCTTTGCGTCTTCGTCCATTGCTTTTTTGAAGAAAAAAGGTTCAACGCCCAATCGGTAGGCGGTCACCATCAGTATCATCAGTGTTGCAATCTTATAACAGCCGTTGTAAGCGCCGGCTTCTGATTCGTCGATCATATCGCGCAAAAGAATTTTGTCCAAATTTTCATTGGTCACAAACGCAAGTCCGGCAATCATGATCGGATAACCGTAATTGAGCATTTTTTTGAATAATTTCCAGTCAAAAAACCATCTGACCTGTCTGATGATTGGAAATAAAAGCAGCATTCCGAAGAAAGATCCGATCACATTGGCGACAAACGGATAGGAAACATTTGATTCCATCCCGATTTTTTGAAAAAATTCTTTTGGAATCACAAAAAAGAATAACACCACCAATCCAACCTGGAAGAGGTTTTGTATAATCTTGATTGCAGCATATTTGATCGGCTGATTTGTAAATCTGAGATAGGCAAAAGGCACCATACAGATTGCGTCAAAAAAGGCCATCCATGCAAAATAGATGATGTATTCGGGATTTTCGGTATAATCAAAAATCCTTGCAATCGGTATATTGAGCAGATACATCAGCAGCAGAAAAGTTGCCGCATTGACAAACACAAACCAGAAAGCGGTATGAAAAACCCGGTGCGAAAGATTTTTATCGGCCGAATATCTGAAATAAGCAGTTTCAAAACCCATGGTCAGCACCACATTCACAAATGCAACCAGCGCATAGAGCTGGCCGAATTTTGAAAACTCTGCGGTGTTGATCTGACTGGTGAACAGAGGATTCAGCGCAAAATAAATCAGCCTGGGCAGAATCGATCCGATTCCGTAGATGACGGTTTCACTTAAAAGTCTTTTGTACAATCTATTTCAGGTTTATTGACGCAAAATTCTGCTTTCTTTTTGAAACAAAAAAAATGTTTGAAAATAAAACGCAAAAACTCAAAGTTTATTGAAATCTGAGCACTGTCTTTTAAAAATTAGTACTTTTGGAGCGTTGTTAAAGAAACAGCCTATGTCCCAACCCAAAGTAGGATTAGTCGGCGGCGGCAGCTGGTCAACAGCAATCGCCAAAATGCTCAGCAGAAACCACGAATCGGTTTTCTGGTGGGTAAGAAACGAGCCGACCAGAGAATACATACTGAAAAACAGACACAATCCGAATTATCTGAGTTCGGTGGAATTCAATCAGAAATTTTTAAATCTGACCACCGATATCAACCGGCTTTTTTCGGAAAGTGAACTGATCATTCTATCTGTGCCTTCGATTTATCTCGAAGACTGTCTGAAAGATCTGACCGTTCCACTGGATGATAAATTTATCGTTTCTGCCATCAAAGGGATTGTTCCGGGACATTATAAAATTGTGAGCGAATATCTGAAAGATCAGTTTGGGTTGGATTATGAAAATTACGGTGTGATCAGCGGTCCGTGTCATGCCGAGGAAGTTGCGCTCGACCGATTGTCTTATCTGACCATTGCGGCACAGAACAAGGAAAAAGCAAAAACGGTTGCAGATTGTCTGAAATCTCAGTTTATCAAAATCAATCTTTCTGAAGATGTGTTGGGAACCGAATATGCATCGGTACTGAAAAATATTTATGCCATCGCAGCCGGAATCGCACACGGTTTGGGCTACGGAGACAACTATCAGGCGGTGCTGATGAGCAATGCCACAAGAGAGATGAACCGAATTACCCAGCACATTTCACCGGTCAAAAGAGATGTGACCGATTCTGCCTATTTGGGCGATCTGCTGGTGACCGGTTATTCGAGTTTTTCAAGAAACCGGATGTTCGGAAATATGATCGGAAAGGGATATACGGTCAAATCGGCGATACTGGAAATGAGCATGGTTGCAGAAGGTTATTATGCGACAAAAAGTGTTTATCAGCTCAAAAAAGTACTCGAAGTAAAAGCACCAATCCTTTCTGCGGTTCACAAAATTCTTTACGACGAAAAATCACCCAAAAAAGTCTTTAAACGCCTGTCGGCCAAATTGAATTAATAAATGAAATCTTCTACTCTGATTTTTATCTGCTTGACACTGATTGTATTTGGTCTTGTCTTTATTGCATTTGGCAAATTCTTGAAAATCAATGACAATATAGACGGAAAAGAACCCGGCGACAAAGCACTGATCATCGGAATGTGGCTTGAACTGATCGGTCTGATCATTTCTGCCTATCTGTTTTCCAGAAAAAATAAATAAAGATGCTGCGCAGAGACTATATGCTGAAACTGATCGAACAGTTTGCAAAAATGGTTGCCAAACTGCTTGATTTGGATTTTATAAACGAACCCGAAGCTTTTTATTCAGATTTCAATTCATTGCTGAATGATTATTTCAAAATCAAACCGGATGAACTGAATCTGCTGCTCAAAGAAGATGCTGCAAGAGATGCAATGCTTTTGGATGAACATTCAAAAAATTCACAACTGCTGCTTTTTGCGCGTTCGGGATTTGTATTTGCCAAAAAGGGTGAAACCGAAAGAGCACGAATCTGTATGGAAATCATTGAAAGAATCAAAACGCATCATTCTTCATTGTTTGAATTTCCAAATTCTGAAAGTATAAAGATTGAGGAGGAAATTCAAAGACTTCAAGATTCATTGAGTTGATTTGAACCGATTGAAAATTCAATTTTAAAAAAATTTTGTTTTTCAATTTAATTTCTTTTTACTTTGCATTTCAAAGTTCTTTCAAATGAGTAAAAATTACAATGAGGATATTGAGCAGATCCGTTCAATGATGGAACGATCCTCCCGTTTTATTTCGCTGTCGGGATTATCAGGCATATTTACCGGAATTGTCGGCTGTGTTGCGGCAGTTCTGCTTTACAGTGTCAGATCTGAATTGTCTGAAATTGGAACAATAGACGCAATCAGAATCAGAAACAAAATTGTATTGATTCCGTTGATAAGTATGCTTGTGGCATTTGCAGGTGCCTCATTTTTCACAATCAGAAAAACAAAAAGAAATAATCTTCCGATCTGGTCTGCGCTGACCAAACGGATTCTGATTAATTTCCTGATCCCATTGGCTGCCGGCGGAATTTTTTGTCTTGCACTTATAAATATGGGACTGGTTTCGCTTCTGATTCCAACCACTTTGATTTTTTACGGTCTGGCATTGTTCAATGTCGGGAAATTTACTTTTCGTGAAACTTCAATTCTTGCAGTCGGTGAAATAATACTCGGATTTTCTGCTTTATTTTTGCCTCAGTTCGGAATTTGGATTTGGGGCATCGGTTTCGGACTTTTTCATATATTGTACGGTCTGATCGTTCAGCGAAAATATCATTAAAGAATAATTTAAATGAGTCTGATTCATTCATTAAATAAAAATTTTGAGAACAGGGTTCGGCTTGGAATCATGTCTGTTCTTATGGTTAATGATTGGGTGGACTTTAATGAAATGAAGGAAATTCTGAACGTTACCGACGGGAATCTCGCCAGTCATACAGCAGGTTTGGAAACCAACGGCTATATTGAAATCAAAAAGGAATTTGTCGGTAAAAAGCCGAAGACTTCATACCGAATTACACAAAATGGCAGAGAAGCCTTTGTTCAGCATTTGNNCTTTATAATATTATAATCATGGGAAAATTTAAAAAATGCATCATCGGGATCGGGCTGTTTGCCGTTTTGTTTTATAACTGCAAATGGGAACTGGGATTTAACGTCAGCATATTTTCAATTGCTGTTTTGGTATTGGTTTTCAGTTACAGAGAACTTAAAAAGGATTTGAATTTTTGGATACTGTCTGCGGGTGTATTCTTCTCGGCCCTGTCATTTGCTTATTTTGGAGACTTTTATTCATTTGCAGCCCTATTTCTATCCACGGCTGTCTTGGGCATTTACTTCCAATTTCCAAAACTGAATCTGATGTTGTATCCGGCCGTCCTATTAATCAGCGGATTCAGTTCTCCGTTTCGGGTTTTATATTTCACAAGTTGGATTCCAAAAAGATTCGAAAACAAAGATTTGGGGATTAAACTTTTGCTGTATGTTTTGGTTCCTTTCATCATTCTGACTCTGTTTGTACTGGTCTATTCAAGCGGAAGTGAAATTTTCGGTTCATTTTTTACCGACTTTTTTATTCAGTTTGATTTCAAGAAAATCATTTCGGTTTGTCTGATCGGCTTTTTCCTGATGTTCAATTTCTGGTATTATTACTCTCCCGGCATGGTAACGGAATTAAAAATCAACGACAATTTTGATCAGGATCAAATCAGTAAATTTCAAAAACAGCTCGAAAATCCGTATCTCAGATACAGCAGAACAAGCGGAATCATCTCTTTGACACTGGTCAATCTGGCATTGATCGGGTTTTTATTCAGTTACAACTATGAACAGTTTTTCCAGCATCAGGATGTCAGAAATTTGAGCGCAGAAACTCATCAGCGGGTCGGAACTGTTATTTTTTCAATTGTTCTTGCAATCAGCATCATATTGATTTTCTTTAAATCAGTTTTGAATTTTGATCCTTTAATCGATAAACTCAGAAAACTCTCTTATCTGTGGATCGGTTTGAACCTGCTTCTTATTTTATCAACATTTTTAAAAACAACGAATTATATCGTTGAGTTTGGTCTGACTTATAAAAGAATCGGTGTGATTGTGTTTCTCTGTCTCTGTATTGCGGGATTGTTTTTTACACTGATTAAAATTAAAAACCAAAAGACCAACTATTATCTTCTAAAACGAATGCTTCGATTGAGTTTTGGCGTTATGGTCATTTCAAGCTGGATCAATTTCAGCTGGCTGGTAACAAAATACAATACTGAATTTCAGGATAATCCGGATTTAAATTATCTGATCGGATTGGAATACAACAAGATAATTATGAATAAAAAATTCAGCGAAAATCCAAGATGGAAAAGTTATTGGGAATTTATTGAGAATAATTATCACACAAAGGAAAAGTCATTTCTTACCAGAACGATTTATTACGATTATCTGTTAACCGACTCATCAAAATAATCAATAAAAAAAAGCCCCGGTTTCCCGAGGCTTTTCTGTAACATTATAATTTACAATCAATTATTTTTTGATGACCTTAAAGGTTTCAACCTGACCGCCTTCAAGAACTGCTTTGAATACATAAGTACCCGCAGAAAGTGAAGTCAGATCGATCTGACCGTTAAGGGTTTTGGTGCTGATTACCTGCTGACCTGCCATATTGTATGCTTCAACAGATTTTACAGTTTTCTGTGATTTGATGTTCAACACATCTTTTACAGGATTCGGGTAATAAGCAAAATCAAACGAACTCATATCGTTTACACCCATTTCAGGACATTCAACTTTTACGGTTACTGTAGTCGGCTGACTGGCTGACTGATACAGGTCTGCAATCAGATAATAAGTTACGCCTTCTTCCAGGTCGATTTGTTCGTTTTCTTCACCGGTCCAGTACCAGCCCAGAATATTCACACCTGTATTTCCGCATGAATCCATCAGGAAGAAGTCTGCATCCTGAGTTCCCTGATTAAGGTCAAAGGTATAAGTTCCGCTGACAGGAGCAGTGAATTCCCATACTTTTTCAGAACCCGGATAGTTATAAGACACACCCGGATAGTTGGTCCAGACACCTGCATTCGGAATCAGTTCTGCTGTATATTCAACATTACATTCCATTACGGTTTTCTCCTCACACGGATCTTCCGAACCGCTGTCGATCAGCTGACCGTCAAAAAATACAGCCCAGCCCATTGCCATAAATGCAGGTCCGTCTGTAANNTCCGTCAGAAGAAATTTTGTAACCTGTACCGGCCAATTCGCTTGCATCGATTCCAAATCCTGTCAGTACATCTGAAAGAAGCTGAGGATCTGCACCCAAATCAGGATGATAGATAATCGGCAGTCTTGCAAATCCGGGATATTCTGCATATCCAAATGCAATTCCGTTGTCAGAAATTGATGCAAAAGCAGCTGTAAACGCATCTGCAGGAATATTCAATTCCTCCATGGTATCAGTTGATATGTCATAGATAAAAGGTGCATCCATAAATCTTCCGGATACCTTTCCGCTGTTGTTGATTCCGTTTGCTTCACCCGAATCTTCACCCAGGAGAGTGATTGAACCGTCAGGATTAAAAACTGCCGGCATTCTCAGTGTTCCGCTCGGAAGGTCATCAACCCATCCAACCGCATAACCGTCATTGTTAACAGCGTATGCAGCACTGTACTCGTACAAAGCACTTTCAAGCAGTCTGAATTCCTGAGTATCTGTATTGTATATAAAACCCCATGCAGTATCGGTGCCGGGATCCCAGCCGGTCTGACCGACCACCCAGATTCCGTTTTCGGAAACATCATAGAGTGTGTCATCTTCGGTTAAAGGAACTGATGAAGGAAATGCAGTCCAAACACCTCCTACTCTCATGCCCGGAACTATATTTCCGGCGCCGTCATCCATCATTCCAAGTACATCATCATTATCGTTGATAGCTGCAGTACCATATACTCCAGTCTCCGGCGGAGTCAGCGCGTTTGTAGCAAAATCATAATAACCGCCCATCAGGACACCGTGTCCCTGGTTGTTGATATCCATGATCGCTGTTCCAAAATCATCCAGCTGATTGTACTGAACCTGTGCAAAAAGACTGCTTCCTGCCGCAAAAATCCCCGCAACCAGCAATCCTTTAATTTGTAATTTTCTTATCATTGTTTTTTGTTTGATTAATTAAAAAATTTATGTAAAAATAGGTCTATGATACATACAGTGAAAGAAATTGTCTTTTGGAATTACCGAAATCCAAAAGCCTGATTAAATCTCTATCTGTCTATGTCACTATAATTTAATAGAAAGAAAGAATAAGCGAAAGAAATTAAGCCAAAAAGAAAAGAGGTGCCTAGAAAACACCTCTTTTAGAAAAACTACTTAACTACCTGAAAAACTATTTATTTCTATTTCTTTTATATTGTCGGCATCCAAACTTCAAATTCTTAGCTTATCCGACAGTGATTCATTTCATGTGTGAAACAAATTCGATGTAAAAGTATAGGCTTTGGCCCAATAAAAAAAGTAATGGTTTTTGGAATTCACGAATTTCGAAAGACGAAATAAGGGTGTAATTCACTGATGGAGAATTGTTTATGCGAGTTATCGGAGAGTTATGAATTATATTTTTAATTTAGAGTTTTATTTGGGATTTCATCTTCCCAAACTCATTTCTGAACAAAATTTCGGATCTGACAATCGAAAAAAGAGTACCCAAAAACATCAATCCGAAGACCGAAATCAGAATCAGATATTTCAATTTTCCGGATTTTTCTTTTTCTGCTATTTCCCGATTGTAATCACTGAGGATATTATTGATTGTATTTCTTTCAGATTGCCTCAGCTGACGAATAGTATTGTTGTACATATTGTCGTACTTTCTGAAATTATCCCAGTCTTTTTTTGCCAGATAATTGTCTGCCAGACCTCTGTATAATCCTGAATTCAGTTCGAGATCGCCCACATTTCCGGCAAGACTGTCTGCTTCAATCAGCTCGTTGAGCGCCAGGTCATAATTACCTTCAATGGTATAGACTTCTGCAAGTCCTCTCATCGAAAATGCCCTGAGGCTGACGGCTTCAACATCTTTGACCTTTTCTTTGGCGATCATAAAACTCGCCTTTGCAGAATCCTGCTGATTCAGACTGATGAAACAGTTGCCTTTGTTATAGGATACAACACTCTGGTTGACTCCGATCCTGTCACTGGTCATATCGGACTCTGAATAGGTACGAAGTGCCTTGTTAAAATAATCGATGGCAATATCGCAGCTGAGCTGATCACTGTATATAAATCCTTTGATCGCATAATTGCTTCCCATATCAAACAAAAGCTTCTCTTTGTCCTTTGATTTTTCAAAGATTCGGTCTGCTTCTTCCAGTATTTCAAGCGCTTTGTCATTTACGCCCAATGAATGGTACTGAGCTGCTATTTTGACCAGAATTTTAAACTCCTGGGTCGGATTTTTCAGTTTTGAAGCAATATCTTTTGCCTTCATTGTTTCCTGAAGCGATCTTTCATAATCTCTTTTTGATGAATATGAATTTGAAAGCATCAGATAAATCGAAATCAGTTTTTCCGGATTGTCTTCATTTTTTTTGAGCAGACTCTCGCCGATCTCGATTGCCTTGTCGGGATCGTCATACACATACATCATAGCTGACTGCATCAGACTGTCTTCAGAAACCTGTGCATTGAGCAGATTGAACATCAGCAATATGCAAACCGGAAAATATTTCAGATATTTCATAAGTCTTTCCATATCAATTCGATATATGTTCCTGATGTGATTCTTCTCTGATGAAATCAACAAACATGATAGGCGAAACACCAACAATCGATTTGAATACGGTTGTAAACGTACTGTGTGACGAATAGCCGCATTCTTCAGCCAGATAACTCACTTTGTAATTGAGATATGCCGGATCTTCTTTCATTTTTTCGGTGATATAATCTATTCTCAATTTGTTGATATATGCATTGAAATTCTTGCCCTTGTTACGGTTGATGACCTCAGAGAGATATTTTGTATTGGTATTCAGCTGAGTCGCCAATTTGCTGAGAGACATATCTTTATGATTGTATCTTTTGCTGCTTTCAAATTTTTCAAGCGCTGCAAGTATCTGTTCTTCGCTCTCCTTCAGCAGCGAACTTGTTTTTGGATGTGAATTGGTTTCTGCTTCTTTTTCAACGGTTTCAGCAACAGCTTCGTACTCCGGTTCAATTACAGTTTCTTCAGCCGGTTTTGTCTTTCTGACTTCCTTCAGCTCTTCCTGACTTTTCAGATAGTTCAGCAGTCTGCCAAACATCTTCAGACGGTTTCGGTTTCTGATGTAAAAAATAATTTTAAGCGCCAAGGCGACCATTGCCAGCGAAAACAATATCCACATAATGCTCCTGTAAGTAGCAGTCTGCTTTGAATACCGCCTGTCCAATTCTTTGATTCTCAGCTTGTGAGCCTCGTTCGAAGCCTTGGTTTCAATTTTTGACGAGGCAAGATTAAAAGATTTGGAAAGCTCACTGTACTTTTGAAATTCCTGAGGATTTCCCAAAACCAGAAAATTCGCAGCTATTTTGTCATAAAGCACCTCATTCAAAAAAGGATTTTTCAGTTCATCAGAAATTTGAATCGCCTTTTTGTAATTCTGCATGGATGATTCAAAATTCTTTTGCTCAAAATCAATATCGGCAACCAGACCGTAATAAAGTGCTGCCTGATAACCAGGATTTGATTCGCTCCAGTTCTTTTTGGCTTCTGCTGCAAACATCTGTGCAGAATCTATCACACTGTTGAACAGAGACTTGTTTCCTTTTTCAATCAGATGCTCGGTTTCAAAAATTGATTCTTTCGATTTTCCTGAATCATCATTGACAACATCAGCACCTTTCAGTTGCAGAAAACCAAAAATTCTGCCGATCAGTTCACGAATTTTGAATTTGAATTCCGAATTATTGCTTTCATCTGCCAGTTCTTTTCCTTCAAACGCCTTTGTCAGCGCCAAATCATAATCGCCAAGGATATAAGAAGAAAGCGCACCAATGTACAGCGATCTGATTTTCACCTGATCGTCGGTTGCATTTTTCAATGTATGTTCTGTGATTGTACCCGCTTCAACCGGATTATACGACACGATTTCCTGAGCCTGATTCAGCAGTTTCTCAGCCTCTGAAGACTGGGAATAAACGAAACAGGTGATTAGGCAAAAAATTACCGTAACCTTACTTTTCAGGCTCATTGTGGTTTTTCTAATTTACAAAGATAGAATTTTTCTTCACTAATCACGCCTTGCCAGGCTGATTTGTGAGATTTTGGATCAGCCGCAACAGTCATTCCGGGTCTTTACATCATATTGAGATTCAATATACTAAATGATAGATTTCCAAATCTTCTCAATAATTTGAATAATATCTTTTGACAAAATCCATGGTCTGGTCAAAGATCGGTTTTGTGAATTCAATAAATAAACTCTGACTTGGCGGCGGCGGAAGCGGACCTCCTTTTGACAGTTTGTATTCTTCGTCGTTCAGCGCACGTTCATCTCCGTTGTACGTCAGCCACTGATTTCCCCAGACAAACTGACCCGGAAATCTTTTGTTTTCCAATATCCTTGTATTGTCAGAATTGATGATTTTGACCGAAAGCAGACCCTGTGAAATCACTTCCTGTCTGTGAAGCGTCACATTTGCTTTGGCTTTGCCGTAAACATCTACGGTCTGACCGTTCACCTGCGTTCTGCCGATGACCACACTGTCTTTGACCGCTTCATAACGGTCGGTGCTTTCATAAAAATTTCCAACCGAAAAATCCTCAAAATCAAGCACCATAAACTGATCAGGTCTGATTATATTTCCTTCGCCGGTTTCCTTCCAATTGTAAAATCTGACAAATCTGTTTTTTGAAAATTTATTCATTTCGCTCATCAGATTGTCATAAAAGAAATCTGATGTCAATTGATAGCGTGACGGTGTCTGAGGTTTTTCGACAACGACTTTGAGTGTTGCCGCATCAAATGCCATGTTGATTTTCTGACCGACGTCCCTGTAACCTCTCACATATTCGTCTGCTTTTTTATAGGCATAATAAGCCTGACGGGCATCCATGATGTCGCCCGATTTCATCAGCATTTCCGCCTGATTGTATTTTTCTTCGGCTGCTTTTGGCAACATATCGCCAAGTTCACGGGAAAAACTGGTAGGCTGCCCGATCAGCTGAATCGCTTTCGGGCTGCCGTGAATCAAATCTGCCAGATCGTTGAGCGCAATGTATTCGTCTGCCGCAAAACTGTATTTATCAGGACTGTTAAAAGCCATTGCGTTGTTAATTTTTCTCAGCGCATCCTGTTTTGCAAGCGGATAGGACTGAATAAGTACTTTTGCTGCCTTTTTGTTGTTTGGATTTGATTTCAGCTGTTTCACAGCTTCGCGGGTCGCTTTCGAATACTTTCCTTTTTCAAGCGATCTCTTTCCGGAAGAGCAGTTCAGAGAGATTCCGGCAATCAGAATAAATACGAATGAGTAGATTATTTTATTCATATTCTTAAGTTTTAAATTGAAAGAAATTTGAAATATCAATAACCAATATTTCAAAGTATAAGCCAAATTACAATTTTATTCGAAATTCGAAAAATTGATCCAAAAATCAGCTTCGGAAAATGTCAAATTATTGCTGTTTTTATTAACTTTGCGCCTGATTTTCATCAATTAACAAACTTTAACATTATTCTATCAATTAATTGGCGAAGGCCTTTTAATATTTTGTGCAACTTAGCCTCTTTAATTTCAACCAATGCAAAATGAATTGACCTCAACAGATATCAGACTGATAAGTGAGGAAATAGAAAGAGAAAGCCAGTCGATCTACAGGCTCTCGGAAGAAATCAACAAAGTAATCGTAGGACAGGAAAAAATGGTGGAAAGCCTGATGGTTGGGCTTTTGGCAAACGGTCATATCCTTCTGGAAGGTGTGCCCGGACTGGCCAAGACACTCGCCATCAAAACGCTTGCAGATGCGGTCAACGGTTCATTTTCAAGAATTCAGTTTACACCCGACCTGCTGCCGGCAGATGTGGTGGGAACGCTGATTTACAACATCAGAGAAAACCAGTTCGATATAAAAAAAGGTCCGATCTTCGCCAATTTCGTATTGGCAGACGAGATCAACCGTTCGCCTGCAAAAGTACAGTCGGCGCTGCTCGAAGCTATGCAGGAAAGACAGGTGACCATCGGTGATGAAACCCATAAACTCGAAAATCCGTTTTTGGTGCTTGCCACCCAGAATCCGATCGAACAGGAAGGAACCTATCCGCTGCCTGAAGCACAGGTGGACCGTTTTATGCTTAAAACCGTGATCAGTTATCCGGATCGAGAAGCTGAACGTCTGGTGATTCAAAACAGCATCAATGATTCTTTTCCAAAAGTCGAAAAGGTGATCGATCTTCATGAAATTCTCAGACAGAGAGAGTTGGTGAAGAAAGTCTATATGGACGAAAAAATTGAAAAATACATACTCGATATCATCTCAGCATCAAGAAATCCGAACGAATTCAGACTGCCAAAACTGTCGTCTCTGGTTTCTTACGGTGCATCGCCGAGAGGTTCGATCAATCTGGCGCTTGCCGCAAGGGTCTATGCCTTCCTTCGAAGAAGAGCCTACGTGATTCCTGAAGATGTGAGAGCGATGAGCAAAGATGTGCTGAGACACAGAATCGGTCTGAGTTATGAAGCAGAAGCCGAAAACATCAGTTCGGATCAGATCATCGACGAGATCCTGAATGCGGTTCCGATTCCTTAAACTGTATTTTCAAGCCGTAATATTCCGATTGAATTGGATACCAAAGAAATCATCAAGAAGGTCAAGCTGATTGAGCTGAGAAGTCGCAGGAATGCGAATGACCTCTTTATGGGCGAATACAAAAGTTCGTTCAAAGGAAGAGGTATGATTTTCTCGGAAATCAGACCTTATCAGTACGGTGATGATGTCAGAAACATCGATTGGAATACGACTGCGAGATACAACGAACCTTATGTCAAGGTATTTGAAGAAGAAAGAGAGCTGACGATGATTCTGATGGTTGACATCAGTGCATCAAACCGTTTCGGAACACGAAAACAGTTCAAATCAGAGCTGATGGCAGAGCTCTGTGCCACACTGGCCATGTCTGCCATCCGTTTCAACGATCGGGTCGGACTGATTCTGTACACAGATGAAGTCGAATTTTATATTCCGCCAAAAAAAGGCAAAAAACATGTGCTGAGAATCATTCGGGAACTGATCAATTTTGAACCAAAAAATAAATCAAACAATCTTTCGAATGCGCTCAGATTCACAATCGACACCTTCAAAAGAAAGGCAAACATATTTATACTTTCAGATTTTATTGACGACAGCGATTATGAAAAAAATCTGAAAATTACCGCCAAAAAACATGATGTTGCAGGCATACGGATCAGCGACGAAAGAGAAATCATACTTCCGGATGTGGGCATGATCAGACTGACCGACAACGAAACCGGAAAAACAAAACTGATCAATACTTCCTCTCCCCGATTGAGAGCGGCTTATACTGATTATCACCGTAAGATGGGACATCGGTTTGAGCAGAATTTCAAACATGCAAATGCAGGAAAACTTGAGATCAGAACCGGTGAAGATTTTGTAAAACCATTGTTGAATTATTTCAAAAAACATTCTGCAAGATGAATCTGAAATTTTTTGAAACGATGATTCATTACAGCTTCCAAAAATTGTTTTTCGGATGGCTGATTCTGCTGATTCCGGTGATTTCAACGGCACAGATCGATACAAAAATCGACACTGCACACATCAAAATCGGCGAACCGATTCATTACACGCTCAGCGTACTGATGAAAAACAATTCAAAAATCAAACTGCCCGAATTAAAAGATACAATCAGCAGTCATATTGAAATTCTTAACCAGCAGACCGATACAGTTGCAGACGGAAACGAACAAAAGCTGATTCGGAAAATGACTCTCACTTCCTATGACCCGGGTGAATTTCTGATCCGTTCGCTGCCGGTGATCATCAACAGTGATACGCTGCTTTCTCATTCGTTTCAGATTCAGGTGGATGATGTGGCAATCGATTCCGCAAATCTTGCCGGATATCCGATCAAACCGATCATGGACGAAACCTACAATTGGAAAGATTATCTGAGAAAATACTGGTTTGAAGGACTGATTGTTTTGCTGATGTTGGCTGTTTTGGCAGTTGTTTTCTGGTGGATGAAAAACCGCGAAAAGAGAATTGCAAAAAGATTAATTCCAAAAACACCTTATGAAGAAGCAAAAGAAGCTTTGAAAAAACTGGATGACAAAAAATATCTCGACAAACATCAGATCAAACCTTATTATTCGGATTTGTCATTTCTTTTGAGAAGGTATTTGGGCAGGGTATTTAATTTCTCTTCATTGGAACTGCTTTCCGATGATCTGGTCGAGCATTTGAATCAGACGCAGCATATCAGCAAAGATGAAGTCGGAAAACTGAAAGAATTTCTGTTTGATTCCGATCTGGTGAAATATGCAAAAGCAATTCCGGAAGAAAGCCGTCATCAGCTGTATCGCAGATGGGTCGAGGATTTGATCGAAAAGACCAAACCGGTTGAAATTGAGGATGAATCACAGCAAACCAATTCAAAAAACAACGGGCGATGATCGGCAATTTTGAATTTCAGTTTCCCTGGGCACTCCTGCTGTTGCTCCTGCTCCCGCTGCTGGTTTACAGCCATTACAGACGGAAAAACAAAAAAGCGGGCGTTAAGATTTCAACCCTGAAACCGTTTGAAAATTCACACAGTTTTCTGACCGAACTCAAACCGTTTATCTATCTGCTGAGGATACTGGCACTTGCTCTGATCATCATCGCTCTGGCAAGACCACAGATCGTTGAAGCGACCACAAGCGTTAAATCAGACCAGGGAATCGATATCATGCTGACCGTCGATACTTCGCTCAGTATGCTTGCAAAAGATTTGACACCCAACCGTTTGGAAGCATTGAAAAGAGTCGCAATCGATTTTGTGGAAGAAAGACCTTCGGACCGGATCGGTCTGGTTGACTATTCGGGTGAGGCGGTGATGAAAGTCCCACTGACCGTCGATCACAATGTATTGATTGAAGAAATCAAAAATCTGCAAACCGGCGTTCTGGCGGACGGAACAGCAATTGGTGTCGGTTTGGCAACAGCTGTGAACCGATTGAAAGACAGCGATGCAAAAAGCAAAATCATCATACTGCTGACCGACGGAGTGGAATCGATTGATTATGAAAACAATCTGCTTTATATTTCACCAAAAGAAGCTGCCAAAATCGCATTCAGCAAAGGAATTAAGGTATATACCATTGGAATCGGGACCAACGGAAGAGCGCCTTTTCCGACCGGCAGAGATATGTTTACAGGTGAATTGATTTATACGATGGAACCGGTTGAAATTGATGAAATTTCATTGAAATACATTGCAAAAGTCACCGGCGGACAGTATTTCAGGGCAACCGACAATGAAACGCTCAGAGAAATCTATGAATACATCAACAAACTTGAAAAAACAGATGTGAATACGATCAAATATTACAATTACACCGAATTGTTTTCAAAATTTTTGGTCTGGGCACTGATTTTGCTGATTATTGAACTGACTCTTCAAAAAACAATTTACAAAGAACTGAACTGATGGAGTGGGGACATCCTGAAAATATGATCTGGCTTTTGTTCATTCCGGTTTTTATCGGTCTCGGCATCTATGTCTATCGATGGCGAAACAGAGCCAGAAGGAAATTCGCAGATCCCGAACTGGTTTCAAGAATTTTCCCCGGTCGTTCTAAAAATTTTTGGCTCAAGACACTGCTGATCAGTTTCGGATTCTTTTTTGGTGTTGCGGCTCTGATGGATCCGCTCTATGGCGAAGAAGAAGTTCAGACAAAAAGAGAAGGCACCGACATCATTTATGCGCTCGATCTGTCAAACAGCATACTCGCTGAAGATGTGGCACCCAGCCGATTGGAAAAAGCAAAAAAAATTATTTCCGAATCGATTGAAAGACTTGGCGGTGACCGTGTCGGACTGATTGTTTTTGCGGGTGATGCCTATATGATTTCACCGCTGACCACCGACTACAATTCGATTTTGGCTTATATTGATTCTGCATCACCCGAACTGATCACCAATCAGGGAACAAATTTTAATTCGGTGATAGAAAGAGCAGTTGAAATGTTCAAAGGTGTGTCGCCTGCCGGAAAATTGCTGGTGCTGATTTCGGATGGTGAAGACAACGAAGGAAATATCTCAAAATCAGAAAATCTGGCCAAAAAAAATCATATCAAAATTATTTCAATGGGCGTTGGGACCGCGTCAGGCGGGCCGATTCCGATGGATTACGGCAGATTTAAAGAATACAAAATGAACCGTTACGGTGAAACTGTGATTTCAAAACTCGAAGAAAAAAATCTGCAGTCGCTGGCGGGTTCTACATCGGGGTTTTATATACATGTCGATCAGACGAATACGGCACTGGACAGGCTGCACAATTTTATAAAGCGTCAGGAAAAAGAAGAAAAAAACAGTTCGATGAGTATGGGGAAAAGACATGTTTTTCAATACTTTTTGGGCATTGCTTTCCTGTTTATTTTTATAGATACTTTAACAACTGAGTATAAACTTTTTAACAACAAAAAACTCTAATTTTGACCTCATTTATGCCTAACCTGAAATTCATATTCATTTTGGTGACTGTCGCTGCATTCAGCGAATTTGGCTATGGTCAGAATACCCAATCAAAAGACTATGTAATCCGCGGAAACAGGGAATACAATCAGGATGATTTTCAAAAAGCAGAAGCGCAATACAGAACAGCCTTATCTGAAGAAGAAAATTCGGTCAAAGCAAATTACAATCTCGGAAACGCGCTTTATCAGCAAAAAAAATATGATCAGTCAAGAGCTCATTTCGATAAAATCATTCAAAACGGAAGCGCTTCAAATTCAGACAAGGCAAGCGCTTATCACAACATCGGGAAAAGTTATCTGGATGAAAAAAATTATGAAAAAGCGGTCGAGAATTTTAAAGATGCACTGAAACTGAATCCGAACGACGACGAGACCCGATACAATTACGCACTGGCAAAAAAGAAGTTGGAAGAAAAGCAGAAAGAAGACCGGAAAAATAATCAGGATTCAAAAAACAAGAATAAAAATAAGTCTGACAATCAGAATCAGGATAAAGACAAAGACAAAAACCAAAATTCAGATAAAGACAAGCAAAACCGGCAGGACAAAAATCAAAAAGACAATCAGCAGAACGGAAATAACGAACAAAACAAAAAAGACGATCAGTCCAATCCGAATCAGCAGATCCAAAAAGGCCAGGACGGTACCAATGAACAGCCGAAGTCTATGGAGGAAATGAGACAGGAAGACATGCTGGATGCACTTGGTCAGCAGGAGCGGGAGACGCTCAGAAAAATCATGAGTCAGAAAACTAAAGGAAAACGGACAAAAAATCAAAAAGACTGGTAATGACAAGAAATCTATTTTTTGTTTTATTGATTTTGGGAACCACCTCACTTCTGAGAAGTCAGGAGATTTCTTTCAAATCGGTTGCGGACAAAACCGAAGTCTCAGTCAACGAGCGCTTTTCGGTTCAGTTTGTACTGACCTACGGACAGGAAAATGTGTCTGTGGATCATCCGATTCGTCTTCCCGATTTTGGCGGACTGCAGCAGTTGGGCGAATCGACCATCAACCGTTTTCAGTTTTCAAACGGTGTTGCCATCAATCAGGTTGGCATAGAAGCGATTCTGGTGGCTGACCACGAAGGGACATACAATATTGGCAGTGCTCTGATCAGTATGGGCGGAAAAAAATACAAAACCGATCCGATCAAAATCACAGTCAAAAAAGGACTGAAACCAAAAGAACCCGCCGGACAGCGGATGAACGAAGCATTTATCAGCGCTGAACTTTCTGACGAAAATCCGTTTATCAATCAGGGAGTTATACTGGTCGTAAAAATGTATTCGAGAGAATACGGTCTTTTCCAAAGACTCAGAAATTACAAAGAACCGGATTTCAATGATGTGATTGCAAAATTCATCAGCGAACGAAACGACGAGGGTGAAAAACAGGTACTGGTCAACGGCCGGACCTATATTTCAAAAGAATTGGCGCGTTATGTCCTGTTTCCGCAAAGAGCGGGTGACATTGAAATCGATCCGTTTTCGATCAATGTGTTTATTTCAAGTTTTTACGGTGCCGAAAATATTCCGCTTTCGACCGAACCGATCACGATGCATGTTAAAAATCTGCCCGCAGCCGGAAGACCTGCAAAATTCAGTGGTGCAGTCGGTGAATTCACGCTCAATACAAATATTTCCAAAACCGAGGCAAAATCAAACGAAACCATCAATCTGGAAGTTGAAATCATAGGGAACGGAAATCTGAATACCCTGAAAGCACCTGATGTGAGCGTTCCCGAAAACATTGAAACCTATCCGCCCAAAAAGAGAGATGCATACGATCTGAGACCGACCGGGCTGAAAGGAAAAATCGTTGAAACCCATCTTCTGGTTCCGCAATACGGCGGAAATTATACGATCGGACCGATTGCCTTCAATTATTTTGATCCGGGTCAGGGAAAATACATCACACTGAATTCAAAAGCCTATCAGTTGAAAATCAGCGGGCCGCAACCGCCGAAAGACAGTGGAAAAACCGCAAAAAGCGATTTGGCTTCAAATGAAAGTCAGACTGAACCCGCGCCAAACAGTTTTATGTCAGATCTGCCGCAAAGTCTGGTCGAAGTCAAAAACAGAGTGACCAAAACGGTTGAAAAAGACAACAATTGGATCTGGATACTCGGCGGACTGATTTTGGCATTTGCTGTATTTTATATTTTCAGAAAAAAGAATTCTGCAGAAAAAGATCATAAATCAGATAAACAATTATTTTCCGAATTCAAATCTGATATCGCAAAACAACTGTCTGAACTGAAGACACTTGCAAACGGACAAAAACAGGATGAGTTCTTAAATCTTCAGGAAAAAATACTCACCGAAATCGGAATACAATTCAGCAGAATCAGTCTTTCTGAATTTACAGAAAATGATGCAGCCCAAAAATTAAAAGAAAAATTTGGTGACGCTGCCGACCGCTGGAAAACGCTGCTGCTCGACTGCAAACATTCAAAATACGGGCTCGGTGCAGCAAACATCGATCTGAACAGCCGTTATGCCGAGACCGAAAGTCTTTGGAAATCATTTCAAAAATAAGAGCGCTCAGATTGTGTCAATTCAATCATCGGGCATAACTTTGCAAAAAATTTAAATGGAAGATTTTTTTGTCAAGTTTTCTTTTAAAGAAATCGGTGCATGCTTTGCGGTTCTTTTTGCAGTAATCGATTCGCTGGGAAGCATCCCGGTGATCGTTGACATCCGTAAAAGGGTCGGCCACATTCAGTCAGAAGAAGCCACAATTGTTGCGGGTATCATCATGATTTCATTTCTGTTTTTCGGTACCAAAATTTTAAATATCATCGGAATCGATGTTGAATCATTTGCGGTTGCAGGTGCATTCGTCATCTTTGTCATCGCACTCGAAATGATCCTCGGGATTCAGATTCAGAAAGGCGTCACTGCAGAATCCGCATCCATCGTGCCGATCGCTTTTCCGCTGATTGCAGGTGCAGGTTCACTGACCACCGTACTGACGCTGAGAGCAGAATTTGCAGACATCAACATCATCATCGCAATCATACTCAATATGTTCATCGTGTACGTCATACTCAAAAATGCGGGCAAGCTCGAAAGGATTTTGGGCAAAGGACTGATGTCTGTGCTCAACAAAGTTTTTGGTGTGATCCTGATGGCGATTGCCGTCAAATTGTTTGTTTCAAATATCGGTGCACTGTTTGTCCAAAGTTTTTAATTTATGAAGACCTTTATATACATCGTAATCATTTTCATACTCGGTTCGCTGGTTTACAATCTGGCAAAATACCATTATTCAGAAAGTCTTTTTTCTGATTGGAACCGTCCGTTTGTAATCGGGATTGGTGCTGGCATCTGCGGACTGCTGCTCGCTCTGATTATGCTGAAATATCGTCAGCTGAAACCGAATTTAGAGAATCAATCAAAGAAAGGATAGATTTCTCGATCACTGCGAAACTCAAGGGTTCGTTTGCGGTAAAGATAAACATGACTTCCAAACCGCAGCAGGGTTTCAGATTTTGCTGATTCAGCCGGAATGCTTCTCTGATTCTGCGTTTGATCAGATTTCTATCGACCGCTTTTCTGATTTTCTTTTTGGGAACGCTGACTGCGATTTTATAAGATTCAGGTTTTTGCCTGTCAAAAAAATAAACCGCAGTGACCGGAAATTTTGAAAACCGACTGCCTTCAGCAAACAAATTCTCAATCCGTTTTCTGCTTTTTAATTTTCTGTCCTGACCAAATTTTAAATCCATCTGTCGAAAAAGGATTTCAAAGTTAATTCATTCTGCGATATAAGAAAGAATCATTAATTTTGTACAAATTTAAATTTAAATAAAATGTATCCCGAAGAAATAGTAACCCCAATGAAGGATCAGCTCACTTCAAGGGGATTTGAAGATCTGACCACCAAAGAAATGGTGGACGAAGCAATGAAAAGAAAAGGAACCACTCTGGTGATGGTGAACAGCGTTTGCGGCTGTGCTGCCGGTGCTGCTCGTCCGGGTGTGGTTTTGTCGCTTGACGGAAATAAAAAGCCCGATCATCTGGTGACCGTATTTGCAGGTTATGATTATGATTCAACCGAAAGAATGAGAGAATATATGCTGCCATTCCCGCCAAGCTCACCTTCAGTTGCGCTTTTCAAAGACGGCGAACTGGTGCACATGCTGGAAAGATATCATATAGAAGGTCATCGTGCAGAAGCAATTGCAGAAAATCTGAGACAGGCATACGAAGAATATGTCTGATGATTTGAACCGATAAATTTAAAGCCCTTTAATTCAACCGAGTTAAAGGGTTTTTCGTTTTTTGTCGTAATTTTACTAAAAATTTTAAATGAAAGTTTTTATCGGATTTCTGTTCACCTTCCTCTTTACGATTCAAAACTTTGCACAAACCCTTAACCCGTTTCATCAGACTTTGGCCAATCAGGTCAGTCAGAGCAACATCCTTCAGCATCTGACCGATTTTGAAAATTTCGGTGTCAAAACTTTCGGATCTCAGGAAGAAGATGAGGCGCTCAACTGGCTGATTTCATTTTATCAGTCAATGGGATATACGGATATTGAAACCCAAACCGTCAGTGCGTATGGCGAAACCGGTTCAAATCTGATTGTGACCAAAACCGGAACCGTTTATCCGGATACCTATGTCATCATCGATGCGCATTATGATACAATTAACGGACCCGGAACCAATGACAATGGAAGCGGCACTTCAATTTTGATGGAATTGGCGAGAATATTTGCAAATGTTCAGACCGAATATTCGATCAAATTCATCCATTTCACGGCGGAAGAATGGGGGCTGATCGGCAGTCAGCAGTATGTGGACGAAGTGGTCATTCCACAAAATCTTGACATCAGACTGGTTTTTAATATCGATCAGGTGGGCGGAGTTGCCGGAATGAACAACAACAAAGTCGTTTGCGAAAAAGATATATTTCAGCCGCACGGAAACGATTCAGAATCTGCTCAGATCACCCAGGAACTTTCAAACTGTATTTCGCTTTATTCAGATTTGGGAACCGTGACCGATATTGCATACGGATCGGATTATATTCCGTTTCAGGATGCCGGTTATGTGATCACCGGACTGTATGAATACAACGAATCGGATCATCCGCACACACCGACCGATACGCTTGAAAATATGGACCCGGAATATGTGTTTCAAATTGCAAAAGGATCTGCAGGTGCACTCGCCTATTTTGCTAAAGCTTATCAGAATATGGGTGTGAATGATTCGGATCTGAACCGGTTCATAGTTTATCCGAATCCGGCTGATCAGTTGATTACAATTAAGGCTCAGCCGACCAATCAGCTGAAACAAATCAGTCTGATTGATTTTTCGGGAAGAACGGTTTTTCAGTCTGCTGAAAAATTGGATCGGGATTTGATAATCAGCACTTCACAGCTGCCAAACGGAAATTATATTCTGAGAATTGACCAAAATTCATATAAAATCATCGTTCAACACAAATAATTTAGCGCTTTGTTCACAGGAATTATTGAAACCATCGGAATTGTAAAAAAAACTAAAAGACAGGATTCAAATCTGAACATTTGGATCGAATCTGATTTTACGGATGAACTGAAAATCGATCAGAGCATTTCGCACAACGGTGTCTGTCTGACGGTTACAGAAATTTCAGGCAATCAGTATTGTGTGACTGCGATTGACGAGACGCTCAAAAGATCAAATTTGGGTGAACTGAAAGAAAACAGTCGGGTCAATCTGGAACGCTGTATGCGGCTGAATGAACGTTTGGACGGCCATATCGTTCAGGGTCATGTCGATCAGACGGCAATACTTAAATCAGTTACCAATCAGGACGGAAGCAGTCTTTTTTTATTTGAATATGATGAAAAATCGACCGGAAATGTAACGGTTGAAAAAGGTTCGGTCTGTGTCAACGGAATCAGTCTGACGGTTGTGGATTCGGCGCCGGGTGAATTTTCGGTGGCAATCATTCCATATACCTTGGAGCACACCAATCTGAAGGATTTGAAACCGGGCGATCGTGTGAATCTCGAATTTGACATCATCGGGAAATATGTAAAAAGATTAATGAATCAGTAAAAATGTTCAATCACCTCAGGTTATCTCAAAAAATATTTCTGGCGCTGTTTCTGGTAATCCTGCTGACGGCGGTTTCGATTTTGATGGTAACGCTGATCAATTACAGAAAACACAGTCTGTCTTTTGCCGAAGAAAATCTGAAAGTCAAAGAAAGAGAAGTGCTTGCATCGATCGATTACGAGCTCGACAAAGTGCCCGTAAAAGTCACTCAGGACAATATATTCAGTCTTCTTCAGAATTCGATTCTCGGCATTTCCGATATCCACAAAACCGATATCAATGTTTTTGACACCCGCGGAAATCTGATCATTTCGACCGAAATGGAAGAACCGGTGGAAAGAGTGATTCCGAAACAGGTGCTGGACAGTCTGTCGAGAAATCTTGAATTTCTGAAAATTCCGATTCGTACAAAAGGCGGAAAGCAGATTCTGACCACCTACAGATATCTAAATGATATTCAGGGACATCCGATTGCGATTGTCAATATTCCCTACAAATCTGACGACAGTCTGCTCAAAAACAATATGCACAAACTGCTCAACCGATATGCGGGTGTGATGTTTTTTATTCTGATTTTCGGTGGTTTTATTTCATGGTTTCTTGCCAAAAAAATTACACAAAGAATCGATCTGATTGCTGCCAAAATCAAACAGACCGATGTGGNNCTGAATGACGAATTCAAACCGATTGTCGATTCATACAACGAGATGCTTGACAAACTCAATCATCAGTCAAATCTTCTGGCGCTGACCGAACGTGAAGACGCCTGGCGCGAAATGGCAAAACAGGTGGCTCATGAAATCAAAAATCCATTGACACCAATGCGGATGCTGATTCAGAATTATGTGAGAAAATACAATCCCGAAGATCCGAATGCAAAAGAAAAATTGGACGAACTGTCAGAAACGCTGATCAGTCAGATCGATACCATGTCGGCGATTGCTGAAGCTTTTTCTGATTTTGCAAGACTTCCGGTCAGAAACGATGAAGAGATCGATGTGGCAGAAACCATACGTACAGCCCTGGAAGTTTTTCCGAGAGATTCGGTGCAATTCAATTCATCTGCAAAAGAACTGAAAATCAATTTTGACCGAATTTATCTGATCAGAATCATTACGAATCTGGTCAAAAATTCAATTCAGGCGATACCCGAAGACAGAAAACCCGAAATCAGCGTATTTCTTCAAAAAATCAAAGACTTTATCATCATCCGTGTGACCGACAACGGTATGGGAATTCCGCCGCATTTGGGCGACAAAATTTTTGAACCGAAATTTACAACCACCACCGGCGGAACCGGTCTCGGACTTGCCAAGGTCANNTGGTCAAAAAGATTGTCGAAGATTACAGCGGAGAAATCAGATACATCAGCGAAGAAGGAAGAGGCACCGAATTCATCATCAGGATACCTTATGTCAGATCCGTTTTTTAAGTTCAAAAAATTTTCTGTCCGACATCGCGATTCTGCAATGAAAGTCGGAGTGGACGGTGTTTTGCTCGGTGCATGGTCTGCTGCTGAAAATCCAAAACGAATTCTGGATATCGGTTCGGGAACAGGACTGATCGCACTGATGCTGGCGCAAAGATTTGAAACTGCTGAAATCACTGCGGTTGAAATCAACCGTTCCGCTTTTGAAGAATCAGAATTTAATTTTAAAAACAGTCCTTTTTCAGACAGAATGAAAGCTGTAAATCTTCCGATTCAGGAATTTGAAGATGAAAATAAATTTGATCTGATCGTCAGCAATCCGCCCTATTTTGAACCCAACCACAATGACGGAACCGACAGAAGTCTGGCCAGACAAAAAGCTGAACTCAGTTTTGAGGAATTGTGCAAATCTGTTGAGAGACTGATTGACACAACCGGAAATTTCGGTCTGATCCTCCCCTATTTGTCTGAGGATGAATTTATTTCAATTGCATCAAAAAATCAGCTTTTTCCCAAAAAGATTACAAGAGTCAGAGGAAATCCACAGGCTGAAGTCAAAAGAAGTCTGATGCTTTTTTCAAAAACCAAATCCAATAACGAATTTGACGAACTGACGATTGAGCAATCAAGAAATGTTTATACCGAAGAATACATCGGTCTGACAAAGGAATTTTATCTGAAAATGTAATCCGGTTAATTTCTTACCGTTCGGAAATTTTTCAATCCCAGATGAATGTGCTGTCTTTCAGGCCGTTGATCCGAATAAAAATAAACTTCTGTTTCCTGATTGATCGCTTTGACCAGATAATTATTTCCCTGAAAACAAATTTCATCGACCAGAAATTCAGCTCCTTTGTCGTCAGGAGAAATCTCTTCGGGATAAATTACAGCAAATCTGTTTTCATCGATTCTGATTCGGAACAGCCGCCACATTTCGGCGGGAGTCAGCCAGTTGAAAACACCCAAAAGTCCGGCTACATATNNCTGACTTTTTAATGCTTCGGGTTTTGCAATCTGAATCAATCGTCCGTTTTTGATCACAAAAATCCGGTCAGAATAGGCCATTGCATCATTGATGTCGTGGGTGGTAATCAACACGGTGGTGCCGTTTTCTTTTGCCCAGTCTCTGATTCCTTTTCTGATTTCGAATTTCAAAGGCTGATCAAGATGACCGTAGGGTTCGTCGAGCAGAAGGACTTCCGGTTGTGCTGCGAGTGCGGTTGCAATCGAAATCCGCTGCCGCTGTCCGCCGCTCATCTTTGACGGCAGTTCATCTTTGAGCTGCAGCAGTCCGACTGCCTTGAGTGCGCTTCTGATGTTTCTTTTCTTTTTCGGCAAATCAAAATTGCTCAAATATTTTCCCACATTTTCGGCCACGCTGATGGTTTCGAGCAGACTGAATTCCTGGGTGACAAATTTCATTTTCGGATGACCGGGCACCAGATTGAATTTGGGTCCGCCGATTTTTTCGCCGTTAAAAAGAATCTCGCCGTCGGTTGCGTCTTCCATTCCGTAAATCAGTTTCAGCAAAGTTGACTTTCCGCTGCCGCTTTCACCGAGAATACTGATAAATTCTGCATCTTCAATCTGAAAATTGATTCGTTTCAGCACTGGATTTCCGGCTGTGTATTCAAAATTGAGATTTCTTGATTTGAGCATATTCAAAGATAAACCGAAAGTTCGGAAAAGTACAATTTAAAAACAGCTCTTTGACAAAGTTTTCAATTGAACATTTTAATGATCTGATTGAAATTTAAGTTGAATTTTTTTATCGGATCAAAAATATTATTGAAATAATTTTCAGAAAAATTCAAATTCAATTGATTTTTCTTATCATAAATCAATTTTCAGGCACGCGATTTGCCATAGTTTTGCTCAAAATTTAAAGAAAAATGAAGAAAGTATTTTTAGGATTAACAGTTTTGGGGATGATTTTCATTGCTTCCTGCGGAAAAAATGCGGAAACCATTACAGCAGGCGACGCTCAGGAAGCTTCTTCTGCGTCCCAGGATTCTGAAACATTTGTGGTAAACACGGATGAAAGTTCAACCACTTGGAGAGGATTTAAATTCTTCCACGATGCGACAAAACCCGAAGTGGGTCATTTTGGAACCATCAAAATCAAGGACGGAATATTAACCGCTAAGGACGGAGTTCTTGAGTCCGGAAAAATCGTTTCTGATCAGACAACGCTTGTCAGCGATGATCTGGCAGACGATCCCGAAGGAAAAGGCAAACTTGAAGGTCATTTGAAATCACCCGACTTTTTGAATGTGGATCAGTTTCCGAATGCAACTTTTGAAATTTCAAAAGTAACCCCATTGACAGACGGCGATTACAACACTGAAATTTCGGGGAATCTGGATTTCAGAGGCGTTCCGAAAAACATTACATTCAAAGCCAATGTAAAAATGGACGGTGAAAAACTGATCATACAGTCAGAAGAATTCACCATCAACCGTCAGGATTTCGGTGTTAATTTTGCACCAAAAAATGATTCTGTGATCAAAGACGAGGTGGTTCTCCAACTCGACATCAAAGCTGACAGACAGGCATAAGCCGATTGAATATATCAGTTTGAGAAGCTTCGGGAAACCGAAGCTTTTTTTTGGAGTTAATCCGTCAAAATACGATTAAAATAAAAATTCCGGTCTGGTGAACAGACCGGAATTTGAGGTTCCGAGCGGATTCGAACCGCTGTAAACGGTTTTGCAGACCGGTGCCTAGCCCCTCGGCCACGGAACCATTTGTTTACTTTTGGTTTGCAAAGATAAAAATTTAAACCAAACTTAAAATTTCTTTTCCAAAACTATACTCACTTTTTCGACATTGCCGCCAATCGGCGGATTCATCTTTGAAAGCTTAATCACCGCACTTTCCACCTGACCGATTTCGGAGCCGATCCTGTCGAGTACTCTTTGTGCCACTGTTTCAAGCAGTTTGGACCGGACGGACACTTCTTCTTTTACAATCCGATTCAGATGCACATAGTCAACCGTATCGTTCAGACTGTCTGATTTGGTCGATTTGGACAAATCTGCTTTGATTTCAAGATCGACCACATAATCGGATCCGATCAGGGCTTCTTCGTCCAGACAACCGTGATTTGAATAAATCCGGATGTTTTCGAGTATAATTTTTCCCATGTTTCAAAATTACAATCTTTCATGAAATTTGAGACAATTCGGTCTGAAATGTTGTGTTTATAAAGAGTGGCTGACAAAAAACACTTAATTCTGATCATGAGAATTTGTAAATCTTTCATTATGCACCGTTCAAGGATTATTTCAAATAAAAAAGCAGAAGAGTTTTCTTCTGCTTTTTAAAATTTTAATGAAAATTGAGAATCTGATTATCCTTTGTACAATTCTTCAACTTTGTTCCAGTTGATCACATGAAAGAATGCTTCAACATAGTCGGGACGGCGGTTCTGATAATTCAGATAATAAGCGTGTTCCCATACATCCAGACAAAGAATCGGTTTTCCCGCACAGGCTGTATTCGGCATCAGGTTGTTGTCCTGATTCGGAGTTGAGCAGACAGCCAGAGATCCGTCGTTTTGTTTGATGAGCCAGGCCCAGCCTGAACCAAAACGGGTTTTTGCCGCATTTGAAAATTCTTCTTTGAATTTGTCAAACGAACCAAACGATTTGTTGATTGCTTCTGCCAGCTCGCCTGAAGGCTGACCGCCTCCGTTGGGTCCCATGATTTCCCAAAACAGTTTGTGGTTGTAATATCCGCCGCCATTGTTTCTTACAGCAGCTTTGTCTGATCCTTTTTGCAAAACTTCCTCAATTGAAAGTCCGTCCAATTCGGTGCCTTCAATCGCTTTGTTCAAATTGCTGGTATATCCCGCATGGTGTTTGTCATGGTGGATTTCCATTGTTTTTGCATCAATATAAGGTTCCAATGCATCAAATGCGTAGGGAAGTTTTGGTAATTCAAATGCCATAATTCTTTTATTTTTTAAGTTAAACATTTAGTTCTTCCAAAGATACGTCAGTTTTCGCCAAAACGGATGAAGATTGAATCAAAAGTTCAAATGCAATCATAAATTTTTTAAATTGCAGTATTATTCAATTCAAATGAGCAAATTCAGAAAAATCATACTTACCATACTGAAGGTTTTTATACTTCTGGTTGCGGTTATCATCGGATTGTTGTATCTGACCGGAAATCAGTATGTGATCAGAGGCGCACAGCTGACCTATCTGAAAGGTCACGACACCGCCAATATCGACGACTATGTGGATTTTGACAACAATATCATTTTGTCCGGAAAACCGCAGCCCTGGCCGGAACATGAGATGTACAACAAAATTGAGCTGACCGATACACTGACTGCAGAACTTGAAAAATTCGGAACGGTCGGGTTTTTTGTTGCAAAAAACAGTGAAGCGCTTTGGGAACATTATTGGGACGGCTATTCGGACAAGAGCCACACCAATTCATTTTCAATGGCAAAATCTGTGGTGACCATGCTGTTGGGAAAAGCGATTGAACAGAGATACATCAAATCAATGGATCAGCCGATCACCGATTTTCTGCCCGAATACAAAAATGATCCGCTGGCACAAAAATGTACGGTCGGCGATCTGTCTGCAATGACTTCGGGCTATGACTGGGTTGAAGATTATTATCTGCCGCTCAATCCGACTGCAAAGGCTTATTACGGAAGGAATATAGAAAAACAGATGCTCAAACGGGGTTTCAAAAAGGAACCGGGCGGTCATTTTGAATATCTTTCGGGCAATACCCAACTGCTTGGAATCATCATCGAAAGGGCAGTCGGAATCAGTCTGTCGCAATATCTGCAGGAAGAATTCTGGCAGCCGATGGGAATGGAAGATGATGCCTATTGGTCAAAAGACGACAAAAAAGGAATGGAAAAAGCATACTGCTGTCTGAACAGCAATGTGAGAGATTTTGGGAAACTCGGTCAGCTGCTGCTTCATGACGGAAATTGGAACGGAAAACAAATCCTCGATTCTGCCTTTGTAAAACTGATGGTAACGCCCAATTCAAAGGCATTCAACAAAGGCGAACACGAACGTTACGGTTATTCGATTTGGACCGATTATGAACACCAGCCGAATTTTTACGGTCTGATGGGGCATTTGGGTCAAAGGGTGATCGTGGTTCCGGATGAAGATCTGGTCATTGTCCGTCTGGGAAGAACCAAAGACGATCGGGATATGAACAAAGGATTTTTGGACAACGATACTTATTATTTCGTTGACGAAGTGATGAAAATGCTGAAAGAAAATAATCTGCTAAAACAACAACAGGATGTTAAAGAATTTGCCAATTGAAAAAGTACTGTTTCTCGATATAGAAACGGTTCCTCAGGTTTCGGACTGGATCGATCTGCCCGAAAACATGAAAGAATTGTGGTCAAAAAAAGTTGAAAGACAGCTTGGTGAAGATGATACGCCCGAGAGTTTTTACAACGACCGAGCCGGCATACTTTCGGAATTCGGGAAAATCATCTGTATTTCTGTCGGTTACATCAACCGTCATAAAATCAAACTGAAAAGTTTTTACGGTGATGATGAAAAAAAGATTTTGGATGAATTTTCAGAACTGCTCAACGGTTCTTATTATATATCGGGCGTGATTCTTTGTGCGCACAACGGCAAGGAATTCGACTTTCCGTACATCGCCAGACGAATGCTGATTCACGGCATGGATCTTCCGCCTGCGCTGAGTATTCAGGGAAAGAAGCCCTGGGAAATTCCGCATCTCGACACCATGGAACTGTGGAAATTCGGAGATTACAAACATTATACTTCGCTCAATTTGCTGGCTGCGATTTTTGATATTCCGACACCAAAAGACGATATCGACGGTTCACAGGTGGCAAAGGTTTATTATGAGGATCATGATTTGGAAAGAATCAAAATCTATTGCGAAAAAGATGTGCTGACGGTTGCTCAGGTTTTCAGAAAATTCAGAAATGAACCTTTGCTTGAGATTGAAGAATAATCGGTTTTAAATTTTTTTCTGACTTTTTGAGTAAAAAAAATATGGAAATCGAAAAAATGAGGTAGAGACGTACGGCCGTACGTCTCTACATTAAAAATCGAAATATCTTCATCAAAATTCTACCATCTTCAACGCAGAAGAATAATTGGTTTTAAAATTTAATTTTTTGCTTCTTCTCCCTCCTCACCCTCAATCAGATGGGTAAGTGTGAGTTCGGCTCTTTCGACTGAATTTCGATACATTTTGATGACTTTCACCTGATAATCTTTCAGATCGAGCAGATCGCCGACCTTCAGTTCGCGATCCGGAAAATATTCTGCAAGCAGACCCGAAAGGGTTTCGTAATGTTCGCTTTCGTCAAAACGGAAAGGCAGAAAACGGTTGATGTCAGACAAACTGCTGTGTGCATTGACCGAATAAACACCTTCACCGATATTGATCACAATCGGATCTTCATTGTCATATTCGTCCTGAATTTCACCCACCAGTTCTTCGAGTATATCTTCCATGCTGACGATACCGGTCATCTCACCGATTTCGTTGGTCACAACTGCCATCTGTATTCTCTTCTTCTGAAATTGTTTGAGCAGATTTTTGATTTTGTAATTTTCCGAAATAAACAGCGGTTTTCTCATAATGCTCTCAAAACTGGTCTCTTCCGGTTTTTCAAGCGTGAGTTTAACCAGGTCTTTTGTATAAAGAATTCCTCTGATGTCGTCCAATGATTCTTCATAAACCGGATATCTCGAATAACCCTCGTTGATTGCATAATCGATTGCTTCCTTCACTGTGGTTCCGGTTTCGACTGCTGAAACATTTTTTCTGAGCGTCTGTATATTTCCAACCCTTCGATCGTCAAATTCAAATACATTCTGGATCAGATCTCTTTCGGTCTGTTCGATTGCTCCGCCTTCCTGACTTTCGGAAATGATGACTTTCAATTCTTCTTCAGAGTGAATGTCTTCGGCACCGTGTACCGGTTTGATTCCGACGGCTCTCAAAATCAAATTTGCAAAACCGTTCATCACCCAGATCACCGGTTTAAAAACTGTATAAAAAATCTTAAGCGGCCAGACCACTGCAAAAGTGGTGTTGGACGGATATCTGATTGCAAGTGACTTTGGTGTGAGTTCGCCAAAGACAATGTGCAGCAGTGTGATGACTGCAAAAGAACCCCAAAGCGCTATGCCCGAAGCAAGTGAATCCCATTCTGCACCGTGAAGGCCAAAGAATGACAACAATTTACTGATCAAAGGAGAGATTGAACTCTCCCCCACCCAGCCCAAACCGAGCGAGGCAAGTGTGATTCCCAACTGGGTTGCAGCCAGATAGGCGTCCAGATTGTTGATTACACCTTTTGCTGTTTTTGCCAGTCTTGGATTCAAATCGGTTCGTACATCAATCTGTGAAGATCTGATTTTTACAATCGCAAATTCAGATGCCACAAAAAATGCATTGAGAAATACCAAAAGCAGCGTTAAAACTATTTTCCAGCCGGAAATTTCATTTGAAATCATACCGCCTTCCATATAAGAAACGGTATTGATAAAGGAGAGTAAGGGGCCTGCGTCCATTTAAAAGCATTTAAGGGATGGATTTGTTTATTATTTTATGATCCATAAGTAAAAACTCATTTTTGACGACCCAATTCAATCGGGTACAATTGTCAAAAATCCCTAAGAGCAAAATTACTGCTTTTTAATTGATTTACAAATAAGTATTTTTTGATTAATTTGCAGCAAATAAAAATTGAATTTTGGAATCCGAACTGCTCGAAATACAGGATCTGTCGCTTACCATCGATGAAAATGAGATACTTAAAAAAATCAGTCTCAGTCTGCCGAAAGGAAAGATTCTCGGTATAGTCGGCGAGTCGGGTTCGGGAAAATCGATCACTTCACTGGCGATAATGGGGCTGCTTCCCAAAACTTCAAAGATTTCTGGTGAGAGCAAAATTCTTTTTAACAACGGAAATGAAACTGTCGATCTGCTGAAACTGAAGCCAAATGAAATCAGAAATTTCAGAGGAAACGAAATCAGTATGATCTTTCAGGAACCGATGACTTCGCTCAATCCGAGCCTGAAATGCGGTGAACAGGTGGAAGAATCGATCCGACTGCATCTGAAACTCGATCAGTCAAAATCGAAACAGAGAGTGATCGAACTGTTTGAAAAAGTGATGCTTCCGACACCCGAAAGGATTTATAATTCTTATCCGCATCAGCTTTCGGGGGGGCAGCGGCAAAGGGTGATGATTGCAATGGCGGTCAGCTGTAATCCGAAAATTCTGATTGCAGACGAACCGACTACAGCGCTCGATGTTACGGTTCAGCGCGCAATCCTTGATCTGATCCGGCATCTGCAGCAGGAAAGCGATATGAGCTGTCTTTTTATTTCTCATGATCTGGGTGTGATTGCAGAAGTTTGTGACGAAGTGGCGGTGATGTACAAAGGTGAAATCGTTGAACACGGAAGTGTAAACGAAATTTTTAATCATCCGAAAGAAAGTTATACAAAAGGACTGATCGCGTGCCGGCCCAGGCTCGAAACAAGATATAAGGAACTGCCGACCATCGCCGATTTTATAAAGAATGATGATTACAAAGCTGAAATTTATTCGGCTGAGGAAAGAAAGGATTTTCAGTCGCGGATATACAGTCAGCCGCCGATACTCGAAGTGAGGAATCTGTCAAAATATTTTTATACCAAACCTTCGATTTTTGGAAAAGAACAGATTTCTGTCAAAGCGGTTGACGATATGAATTTTAAGGTTTATCCGGGCGAAACTTTGGGTCTGGTCGGTGAATCGGGAAGCGGAAAAACCACGCTGAGCCGAACCGTTTTGCTGCTTGAGAAACCGACTGCGGGTGAAATTTTTTATCACGGAAAAGACATTGTCAATCTTTCAAAATCTGAAATCAGAAAGCTGAGAAAAGAAATTCAGATCATTTTTCAGGATCCATATTCGAGTCTGAATCCGAGAATGACGGTGGGTGAGATACTGACTGCACCGATGAAGGTTCATTCGATCGGAAAAAATAAATCCGAAAGAATCGAAAGAGCAGCCGAACTGCTTGAAAAGGTCGGTTTGAAATCTTCTGATCTGAAAAAATATCCGCATGAATTTTCGGGCGGTCAGCGACAGAGAATAGGCATTGCGCGTGCATTGGCGCTTGAACCGAAATTCATTATCTGTGACGAAAGCGTTTCCGCATTGGATGTTTCGGTGCAGGCGCAGGTATTGAATCTGCTGAACGGTCTGAAGGAAGAATTTGGTCTGACCTATATATTTATTTCTCACGATCTGGCGGTGGTCAAATACATGAGCGATCAGCTGCTGGTGATGCAGCACGGCAGACAGATGGAGCTTGCCGATGCGGATGAGGTCTATTCAAATCCGAAAACAAATTATACAAAAGAACTGATCGACGCGATTCCGAAGTTGTGACGGTTTTCCAAACGTGACACCTGCGTGAGGGATAGCAGCGGAAAGCCCGCAGCGAGGTACGAGCGAGGACTTGGAGCGTATAGCCCGACCTCGTTGGCTTTGATTTGGATTTTGGTTCGAAACCGCCGATCCAACGAGGGCACGCCCAAAAAATAATTCAAAAAAAACTCCCGCACTCAATGAGCACGGGAGTCTGTTATGACAAAACGGTCAAAGGATTATTTTTCGCCTTCTTCCATTTTTTTCTTCAATTCTGCCAACTCGTCGATGTCGCCCAAAGTAGCGGTCTCGGTGGTTTGGCTGTCCATCACTTTTTTGGCAGCTTTTTCTTCTTCTGCACGATAAGTTGCAGAGTGTGAAACTACCACGCGACGGAATTCTTTGTTGAATTCGATGACAACAAATTCAAGTTCTTCACCTTTTTTAACTCTTGAGCCGTCTTCTTTTTCAAGTGTTCTTGCCGGCGCAAAAGCTTCAACGTCAGCATCTTCAAACTGAATGGTTGCTCCTTTGTCGAATACGTCAACCGCTTTACCGCTGTGTTTTGTACCCACACCGTATTTGGTTTCGTATTTGTCCCAAGGATTCTCGGTCAGCTGTTTGTGACCCAGACTCAGTCTTCTTGCTTCAACGTCGAGTTCCAATACGATCACATCCAGCATATCGTCCACATTGCAGAACTCAGACGGATGTTTGATTTTCTTGGT